>Ga0265301_10001934_pt1 | contig 25446 bp, 18 predicted proteins | sample AusTroGonzalo_MG_2_FD_193488 | JGI IMG/M metagenome (GOLD analysis project Ga0265301, IMG submission 193488) | Bovine rumen microbial communities from tropical cattle in Woodstock, Queensland, Australia - Gonzalo_04 | ecosystem: Host-associated > Mammals > Digestive system > Stomach > Rumen ... | reverse complement strand
ATCTGCTCCTTCACCACCTTGTCGAGCATACCGATATCCGTGGCGATGCACAGCGAATGCCCTTCGCAGTCGAAGCGGTAGCCCATCGCCCCTCTGCCATCATGCATCACGGGGAAAGCTTCGATGCCAATGCCCAGCAACTCGAAGGGCTGCAGCGGCTCAATCTCGTTAAACAGGCCGGTGTCGAGCAGCCTCGTGGCCTTGCCGTCTTTCAACCCCCTCAGGCAGTCGGAATGGGCATATATGGGCACGGCAAACTCTTTCTCAAGCGTCTCCAGTCCCAGCACATGGTCGATATGGTCGTGGGTAAGCAGGATGGCCTTGATGTTGTTCATCGTCAGGTCGAGCTTCAGCAGTTTCTCTTTCAGTTGCTTGGCGCTGATGCCCACATCCACCAGGAGTCCCTCGTCCTGTCGGCCCACATAGTAGCTGTTGCCACTGCTGCCCGAGGCAAAGCTGCAAAACACGAAGGGCGATAGACAAGAGAAGAGATCCATCCTGAATTCCATTTTTTTGACCCGCAAAAATAGAAAAAAACAGAAACTGCAAAGAAAAAAATTTTGGGGGAATTTCAACTTGTCTTATACTGAAATAGGTTGACACTTTTCGGGACTGCAACGCTGCAACGGTGCAACGGGTTGAAAAAAAAATTCTCTCCCCCCCGAAAAAAATGCCAAAAAATTCGTAGAGCGCAATTTCGAGGTTGTATCTTTGCACCGTCAATGCAACTGATACCCAATGCTTGACCTTGTTCTTTGACATTTTGAGAATCAAAACCAAAATTTCTAACTCTAACCTAAGTCTAACCTAACTCTAACTTTTCGCTAACCCAAAACCTAACCAAATCAGCCAATTATTAACCAACCAAAATCCTTGTTCCTTTGAAATCCAAAATGCAATGAAATTGTTTTTGATATTTTCCTAACTTTGCCGCAAAATTCAATAGCCAATGGAAAACAATACTTTCGACCCCAATGCTGCCGCAGTTGCCAATTCAGGCATCTACGGCCTGCCTTGCTCCGCCGAGGAGGCGAAAATCATCATCATCCCCGTAGAATGGGAACTGACCACCAGCTACAACCGTGGCACCGTGGACGGCCCTGCCACCATCATAGAAGCCTCGATGCAGGTGGACCTCTGCCACCACGACTACCCCGACCTGTGGCAGAAAGGCATCTGGATGGACGAGTTTCCCGAGGCGCTGCGCGAGATGCACGATGAGATAGCTTCCCTGAGCGAGGAACTCATCAACGCCCTGTATGAAGGCACTATCGACGAGAATCCTGAGAAATATGCCGACATTTATACCCTCATTGAGCATGCTGACGAAACGAGAAACGCTTGGCTGCGCCAACGCATTGGCTTTTGGAAGGGCAACGGCAAGGTGGTGGGCCTCTTGGGCGGCGACCACAGCTGCCCCCTCGCCTATCACCAGTATTTGCATGAACAAGGCGTGGAATACGGCATCCTGCACGCCGACGCCCACTGCGACCTGCGCGAAGCCTTTGAGGGCTTCAAATACTCGCACGCCTCCATTTTCTACAACACGCTGAAGTTCGACAACGTGAAGAAACTCGTGCAAGTGGGCATACGCGACTACTGCCATCAGGAAAAGGAACTGGCTGAGAGTCAGCCCGAACGCATCCGCATTTTCTTCGACCGCGACTGCCGCCGCCGCATGTACGAAGGTGCCACCTGGAAAGACATCGTGGACGAGATTATTGAGGCCTTGCCCGAAAAGGTCTACCTCTCCATCGACATCGACGCCCTCGACCCCAAGCTCTGCCCCAACACGGGGACTCCTGTCCCTGGCGGCATGGAATACGAAGAGCTGATGTATCTGCTCAACCGCGTCCGCGAGGCAGGCAAGGAAATCATCGGCTTCGACCTCTGCGAAGTGTCGCCCTCGCTCGATGGCGGCGAGTGGGACGGCAACGTGGGCGCAAGGGTGTTGTTCCACCTCTGCGGCGTGGCTTCTTGACCCAACAGCAACATCATTAGATTTTTTTGTTCCTCAAAAGACATTTTTCCTATATTTGCCCCAAATTTCAAAACCATTCAAAACGATGGGACTGAACAATCTTTTCACCAGGGAGAAACGCGAGAAACACTTCTTCCCCACCTACGCCAAACAGGCTGAGACGGCGCAGATTGCCGCCAAATACCTCAAAGAGCTGGTCAAGAGCGACGACCCCGAGGAGCGACGCCTGCTCACCCGCATGATCAAGAAACAGGAATCGACAGGCGACGAGTTGCTGCGCGAGTTTTACATCGAGCTCAACGAGGCCTTCGTCACCCCCTTCGACCGCGAGGACATGAACGCCCTCGCCATGGACTTGGACAAGTTCCTCGACTTCATCAACCACGCGGCCAAGACCATCCTGATGTATAACCCCAAGAAAATCGACAAGCAAATCAAGGAAATCATCGACAATATCCACGAGGATGCCAACATCATGATTGAAATCTTCAACCTGCTGGACGACCTGGGCAACAACCATCAGCAAATCAATGAGCTGTGCCAAAAGGTCACCTTGATTGAACATTCCGTCGACGACATCTACGGCGACTATATCTCCTACCTCTTCGAAAACGAGAAAGACGAGATTGAGCTGCTGAAATACAAGGAGATAGCCCAAGTGGTGGAAGACACCACCGACCGCGCCAAGGACGTGACCTCCACCGTGAAAAGCCTAATCATAAAAGAATCGTGATGAACCTCCTTACCATAGCCGTCATCCTGTCGATTATCCTGGCCTTCGTCTTCACCTTCCTCAACGGCATGAACGACGCGGCCAACTCCATCTCGACCATCATCGCCACCAAGGTGATGACCCCCATGCAGGCCATCCTTTGGGCTTCGTTCTGGGAGTTCACCGCCTTTATCATCATCCGCTATGTGCTACACCAGCAGTTTGCCGTGGGTAACACGATGGCCAACTTTGCCGACCAAAGCGTCATCGACCCCTTCCTTATCTTATCTGCGCTGGTGGGTGCCGCCATCTGGGTGGCCGTCTGCACCAGAAGCGGTATGCCCATCTCCACCTCGCACGCCCTCATTGGTGGCATCATCGGTGCCGCATGGTTTGTCAACGGCTCCTCGGTGCTCCACATGACGCCAATCCTGCTGACTTTGATGTTCATCGTCCTTTCGCCGCTGATCGGTCTGTTTCTGGGTTTCTTCCTCGAATGTCTCTTCTTGAGAATCTTCAAAAACACGCCGCGAAAACGTGTCGACAAAATCTTCAAGGTGATGCAGCACTTCTCGACAGCAGCCTTCTGCGTGGGTCACGGCTCGAACGACGCGCCCAAGACGATGGGTATCATCGCTGTGCTGATGGCCAGCGTGTTTACCACCCAAGGCGTCACGCCCGAGATGAAGAACTTCATCAGCAACTTCTACGACAGCAGCCAAGGGTTCCACATCCCTGACATACTGGCCGTTGTGTGTTATATCATCATGTCGTTGGGCATTCTGATTGGCGGCAAGAACGTCATCAAGACCATGGGCGGCGGTCTGGCCAAGATTACCCCTGTCAGAGGCTTCTCGGCTGAGTTTGCCGGTGCCACTACCCTGATAGCCACCTCGTTTATGGGTATCCCCGTCAGCACCACCCACACCATCACGGGCGGCGTCATCGGCGTGGGCCTCACCGACGGAGTGAAGTCGGTGAAGTGGGTCACCGCCAAGCGCATCGTCCTCTCATGGATTCTCACCATCCCCGTGCCTTTGATTATCGCCGGCGTGCTTAACCTGTTGTTCCACCTCTTACCCATCTGACCATGAGCCTCAACAGTTTCTTCCAGTTTTTCGTCCCCAAGGAAAAGAAGTTCTACCCGCTCTACCAGAAGCAGGCAGAATACATCGTGGAGGCCGCCAGGCTCCTGCGGCAAATGCTCATCGAGACCGACCTCAACCGCTTGGAAGCCCTCAAGAAAGACATCAAGGTCTGCGAGACCAAAGGCGACGAGGTGCTGCACGACTTCTTCAGCCAACTGTTTGCCACCGTGCTCACCCCCTTTGAAAGAGAAGACGTACACGAGCTGGCGGAGATGATGGACACCTTCCTCGACCGCATCGACGACTCGGCCAACATCATCCTCACCCGTCGTTTCCTTGCTGTGGACAAAGACCTTACCACTATGGCTGAGAACATCATGTTTGCCGCCGAAAGCCTCGGCAACATCATCTCAGACCTGCCTGAGCTGTACGACAAGCGCAAGGAAATCGCCCGCATGTGCCACCAAATCAAGTCGCTGGAGCACGACAACGACGAGTTGTACGGCAACTACATCAGCAAACTGTTCCAGCAGGACTACAGCCTCACGGAAATCATCAAGCGGAAAGACCTCGTCCAGGTGCTTGAGAACACCACCAACTCGGCAAAGTATATCTCAGACAAGATTAGAAGTATCATCAGCAAATTATAAACATGAGACAAATCATCACCAGCCTGTTAGACAACGACCTGTACACGTTCAGCGTGTGCTATGCCTATCTGCAGAAGTTCCCTCGCGCCATGGGGCAATATACCTTTGTGGACCGCAACAACACGGTGTATCCCGAAGGCTTTGCCGAAAAGCTGCGCGAGCAGTTTGACAGCTACGCCAACATCCGCATCACCGACGAGGAAGTGCGTTTCATGAAGCGCAAGTGCTACTACTTCCCGCTGTGGTTCTTCACCTTCCTGAAAGGCTTCCACATGCGTCCCTCGGAGGTCGAGGTGAGTCAGGACGAAGAAGGCCATCTTCACATCACCGTCACGGGTCTGCTGTGGCGCACCGTCTTCTGGGAGATGCCCATCCTGGCCACCGTCAGCGAGCTGATGCACGAGCTGAAAGGCGAGTTTGAGCACTATGATGCCGAGAAGGAGTACAAGAAGTCGTACGACAAAGCCATCCGCCTCATCGGCAACGGCGTCAAGTTCAGCGACTTCGGCACACGTCGCCGCTTCTCGTACGAACATCAGGACAGGGTGATACAGAGTTTCATCGAGGCACAGAAGCAGTTCACCAAGACCTGCTTCGTGGGCACGTCGAATGTGTTGCTGGCTATGAAGTACGACCTGCTTCCCATCGGCACCATGAGCCACCAGTTTATCGAGACCTGCTCGCTCTACGGCTACAACGAGGCCAACTACCTGGCAATGGAATACTGGCAGGAGGTATATGCCGGCAGTCTGGGTGTGTTCCTCTACGACACCTACACCCGCAAAGCCTTCTTCCAGAACTTCACCACCCTGCACGCCAAGCTGTTTGACGGACTGCGCGTCGACAGCGGCGACAACTATGAGGCTTTGGAGGAAATCATCGAGAAATACAAGGAACTGGGCATCGACCCGGCTCACAAGTCCATCATCTTCAGCAACGGACTCAATGTCAACGAGGCGATCGCCATCCACGAGGCAGTCAACGGCAGGATGCAAGACTCCTTCGGCATCGGGACGCACCTCACCTGCGACATCGACAACGTGAAGGCCATGAACATCGTGGTGAAGCTCACCGCCGCCAAGATAACCGAGAAGCGCAACTGGAAGAAGGTGGTCAAGCTCAGCGACGACCACGGCAAATACACCGGCGACCCGGAAGAGATTGAGATTTGCAAGAAGACGCTGGAGATTGAGTGAGCGCTACGCATCAAAAAGGCTGTCTCCATCCACAGCCGTTGCGCCATTCTGAACAACCGTAAGCTGTTTTACCTTTTATGATATGCCCTTTGCCGCACAGCGGACAGGGTTGCCCAATGATGTTGTCCGTCTGGGTTGGGGCGGGTGTTGACGGAGCTTTCTTAGCTTTGGGCGTTGAGGATTTTTTCAATGAGGTTTTCTTGGGCTTCTCCTCCACTACCGTTGCCGCCACACGGCGGTTGCTGTTGTCAAGCATCACGGTGGTGACGATTTCCGCCACCATTTGTTTCAACTCTTCGAGGAACTGTCGCGCTTCGTATTTATGCTGCTCAATCTCGCGCAGCTTCTTTTCCCAGATGCCTGTCAGCTCAGCACTCTTCAACAACTCTTCATGGATAAGGCCGATGAGTTCGATGCCTGTGGGGGTGGGCTCAAGGCTCTTGCGTATCTTGCGGATATAGTTGCGCTTAAACAAGGTCTCGATGATGGCAGCTCGTGTGGAAGGTCGTCCGATGCCGTTCTCCTTCATCACCTCGCGCAGCGACTCATCATCCACCAACTTACCTGCCGTTTCCATAGCACGAAGCAAAGTGGCCTCAGTATAAGGCTTGGGCGGTTGTGTCCATTTCTCCGCCAACGAAGGCTGATGCGGCCCATGCTCACCTTTCACAAAAACAGGCAAAGTCCTCTCCTCATCCTCCTTCTCCCCCTCAATCTCCTCCTTCATCCCTCCAACCTCATCCTTCAAACCTCCTACCTCATACCTCCTACTTCCTACCTCCTCCTTCTTCACTGGTTTGATGACCTCTCTCCACCCAGGCACAAGTATCTGTTTCCCCGAAGTCTTAAACTCCACCTCTTCCACCTTACCCAACACCGTCGTTGTGGCAAACTGGCAATCAGGGTAAAACACCGCGATGAAGTGGCGGCACACCTCGTCGTAGACCTTCTCCTCAGCAAAAGAAAGACCTTGCGGCACCACACCCGTAGGAATGATGGCATGGTGGTCGGTGACCTTGCTATTGTCGAACACTTTCTTGCTCTTCGGCAGCATCTTGCCTGCCAAAGGTGAAGTGTATTCGGCATAGTTGGTAAGTTTGGCCAGAATATCAGGGCATTTCGGATAGATGTCGTCGCTCAGATAGGTGGTGTCGACACGTGGATAAGTGGTATATTTCTTTTCGTAGAGGCTCTGTATGGTCTGAAGGGTTTGGTCGGCAGAGAAGCCGTAACGCTTGTTGCATTCCACCTGTAGCGAAGTCAGGTCGTAGAGTCGCGGCGGAGCCTCCGTACCTTTTTTGGTGGAGATATCCGTCACGGTAAAGTCCTTCCCTTCCACGCTCTGCAAGTCTTTCTGTCCTTCCTCAACGGAGCCGTATTTGCCTTTGGTGGCCGTGAAAGTCGTGTCGCGATAAACGGTCGACAGCACCCAATAGGCCTCCGGCTTGAAGTTGACGATTTCATGGTAGCGGTTGACAATCAAGGCCAAAGTGGGGGTCTGCACCCTTCCGATGGAAAGTACCTGACGATTTTGCCCGTACTTCAAGGTATAGAGTCGCGTGGCGTTCATGCCGAGCAGCCAGTCGCCGATGGCACGTGAAAGGCCCGCCTCATATAAAGATTGATAGTCCGACTGGTCTTTCAAGGTCTTGAAGCCTTCACGGATAGACTCCTCCGTCAGCGAGGAAATCCACAGACGCTTCACGGGACAATGTACAGCCGCCTTCTGCATCACCCAGCGCTGGATGAGTTCGCCCTCCTGACCGGCATCGCCGCAGTTCACGATTTCATCTGCTTTCTGAAACAAGGACTCAATCACTTTGAACTGCTTCTCCACCCCCTTGTCGGCAATCAGCTTGATGCCGAAACGTTGCGGAATCATCGGAAGACGACTCAAAGCCCAGGATTTCCATTGATCGGTGTAGTCGTGGGGTTCCTTCAGGGTGCAGAGGTGTCCAAATGTCCAGGTCACCTGATAGCCGTTGCCCTCCATATAGCCCTCATGGGAAGTATTGGCACCCAACACCTTTGCGATGTCGCGGGCTACACTTGGTTTTTCGGCAATACAGACTATCATATCACATCGGGATTGTAGCTCATCAAGATTTCAGCCTTTTCCTTCTGTGCCACAAACCATACCTGGTCGGCAGGCTGGAAGGTGATGCGCGCCGAAGGATTCAAGATGAAATGTCCGTCACGCTCGATGGCGATAATCATGGCGTCAAAGTTCTCAGCCAAACCCGAGTCCATCAGGGCAATACCCACATAGGGGCTGCTGGGACGCACCTCCACCTTATATAAATCCACCTCGCTCTCCTCGTGCTCACGAATCAGTTGGTCGTCAAACAGCTCCACCTTCGGCAAAAGCAATCGCAAGTGATCCTCGTGGCCCACAAAGGTGAGCTTGTCGAAAGGATACAATTGGAAATCGGACTTGGGCACTTCCACAAGCTGTTTGCCGCGCTCCACGCTGACCACACTCACATTGTAGTTGTCGCGGAAGTCGGTCTCTCGGATGAGTTTGCCAGAATAGGGGCTGTCGGGGCTCAGCGTCATCTTCTGCAAGTGGCAGTTCTCCTGAAGAATCTCGGGAACTTCAAACACCTGCACCTGCTGACGCTTGGTGAGGTTGTCCATAAAGCCGTCTTCGATATGCTTGTAGAACTTCATCGCAGGACTCAGCACACGCAGCAAAACCGTATAAATCAAGGCAAAAGCGATGTTAATCCACACATACCACGAAGGTCCGATGTTCAGCTTGTCCCAGAACAGGCCGTTGAGGAAATGCTGTATGACCGCATAGGCCGCAACCCAAACCAACAAAAAGCGCAGAATGAACACAAAGCGTATCAATCCCTTGTTGAATCGGTTGACGTCCATCAGCTTCTCGGTGGTATGCGCCAAGGTGTGCTTGAAGCCCATCGCCCAAAGGAAAGGCGAAACGAGCACCAGACTCACCAACAGGCTAATCGCCGGTCCCCAAGGACGCGGTACGTATTTCATGATGAATGCGACGATGAAGAAACTGATCAACACCACAGCGATAATGATGGCAGAATATATGATGATATTCTTGAACTGCCGCATCAGGAAGCTGCCCATATTGACCTTCTTGCCGCTCTTCACCTTAAGACCCGAATCGCTGTTTTCCAAGCGACCGAGCCATTTCTCCGGGAAGTGGGTCGTCACCCAGTTGTAGCACGGAACGGCGGCCTTGATGGAATAGGGAGTGATGAAGGTGGTGATGATGGACACCGAAACGATGATGGGATAGAGAAAATCATCGATGACACCATAACTGAGGCCCAAGGTGGCAATAATGAACGAGAACTCACCAATCTGACAGAAACAGAAGCCGCCCTGCATGGCTTGTTTCAAACCCAAGCCCGCAAACAAGCGACCCATGACATTGCTCAAAGGTTTAAACAGCAGCAGCACTATGGTGACCACCAGAATCTGCCACCAATAATCGACCAGAATCTGCGGGTCGACCATCATACCCACCGAGACAAAGAACACGGCACCAAACAGATTCTTAATCGGAGTGGTGACCTTGTGTATCGCCTCCGCCTCAAGCGTCTCCGCCAAGATGGAGCCCATAATGAAAGCACCCAGAGCCGACGAGAAGCCAGCCAGATTGGCCAGCACCACCATCATGAAGCACAAGCCGACCGAGAACACCGTAAGGGTCTCTTCCGTCATAAACTTCCTCGACCAGCGCAAGACGGTAGGGACGATGAAGATGCCACCCAAGAACCACACCAAAAGGAAGAAGCCCAGCTTCAGCATACTGGAGACCAGCTGCATGCCGTCGAAGGACTGGCTCGCTGCCAAGGTGGAGAGTATCACCATCAACAAGACGGCCTCGAGGTCTTCCACCACAAGCTCGCCAATGACGTTGCCGCTGAACTTCTCGCGATGCAACTTCATATCATCGAAGGCTTTGGCGATAATCGTCGTGGATGAAATGGAAAGCATCGCCCCAAGGAATATACTGTCCATCTGTGTCCAACCCAAAGCCTTGCCAAGCAGGAAGCCCACCACGCACATGGTCACCAACTCGGTAAGGGCGGTAATACCTACCGTCCCTCCCACTTTCTTCAACTTCTTGAAGCTGAACTCCAAGCCGATACCGAAGAGCATAAAGACCATACCGATTTCGCTCCAAGTCTCCACGCTCGTATGGTCGTTGATGACAGGAAACCATTCGAAATTAGGGCCAATGAGGAAGCCTGCGATAATGTAGCCCAGCACGACAGGCTGCTTCAGCCACTTGAAGATCACAGTGGTGATGCCTGCGGTAACCAGTATCAAAGCTAAGTCGTAGAATAATGCGGGTAGTGATTCCATAGCGATGTTTATTTGGCGCAAAAATACAAAAAAAGCGACCTCGTTGACAGGTCGCTTAAAACTTATTCCGCAAACATTCCGTCAATCAAGTCCTTGAAGCGTTCGGCGATGATTTTGCGGCGTATTTTGAGGCTGGGCGTGACTTCGCCCTCGTCGATAGTCCATTCGCGGTCGACCAGCTCGAAGCGCTTCACCTTCTCGTAGTCGCCAAACGAGCGGTTGTACAGGTCCACCTCTTTGCGATAGCGGTCGTTGACGGCTTTCACCTTGATCATCTCGGCGTTGGTGGTGTAAGGGATGTGGTTCTCCTCGCACCAGGTCTTCAGATGCTCGAAGTTGGGCACAATCAGCGCGGCGGCAAACTTCTGGTTCTCGCCCACCACCATCATCATACTGATGAACGGCGACTCGGTAAACTTGCTTTCAATCAAAGCCGGCGAGATATACTTGCCCATCGAGTCCTTGAAGATTTCCTTCATGCGGCCCGTGATTCTCAGCAAGCCGTCCTCGTCAAACTCGCCGATGTCGCCCGTGTGGAAGTAGCCCTCCTCGTCGATGGCGATTCGGGTCTGTTCCTCATCTTTATAGTACCCCTTCATCACAGGTGAGCCTTTCACAAGAATCTCGCCCGTCTCAGGGTCAATCTTGATATTCACACTTCCGCAAGGCACACCCACCGTTCCAGCCTTGATGATGCCCAAAGCTCGGCTGTTGGTACAAATCACGGGGGAAGTCTCCGTCAAGCCGTAACCCTCAATAATCGGGATATTCATTGCGGCAAACAAACGCACCAATCGGGGCTGCAAACTAGCTCCACCTGAGATGATGAACTCCAAGCGGCCACCAAAAGCTTTTCTCACGTCCTTGAAGACCAACCTATTAGCCCAGTACAACTTGAAACGATAGGCGCGGCCATTCTTCTTTCCCGTCTCATCATAACGCTCAGCCAGCTTGAAAGCCCACAAGAAGATGCGCCTCTTGGCACCCTTCAGGTTCTCACCCTTGCGCATGAAACCGTTATACACTTTCTCGACGACACGCGGCACCGTAGTGAAATGCTCCGGCTTGATGTCGGCGATGTCGCGCATGATGGTACCGAAGTTCTCCACATAATAGGTTGCGTTGCCAAGATAGAGGTGCGTATAGAGCACCGAACGTTCATAGATATGCGACAACGGGAGGAAACTCACCACCTTGTGCGAGCTCGGCACGGGATAATGCGGGCCGTAATACGCTACACAGCTCATCAGGTTGTTATGAGTCAGCATAACGCCTTTGGGTGTACCCAAGGTACCTGATGTGTAGATAATGGTGGCCACATCATGTATGGAGACCGAATCCTTGCGCGACTGCAGGGCGGCAAGGCTTTTCTTGTCAATCTTGGCCGACACCATCAGTCCGCGCAGGGTCATCATACCTTCCACCGGCTTAAAGACGAACTCCTTGGGACGCACCTGCATGGTATCCAGGATGCCCTTTATCTTATTATGTAGCAACGAGCCTTCCACGAAGACCACCTTCGGTTCGGCATGATTGAGGATATGTTCGAAATCACTTTGGCGTACCGTGGGATAGATGGGCACCACGATAGCACCAATCTGCTGTACGGCAAAGTCCACCATATTCCATTGCGGACAGTTGTTTGAAATCACAGCCACTCGGTCGCCCTTGCCCACACCAAATCCCATCAATCCCTGACTGATGGCATCCGTCATTTTCACAAAATCGCGGCTGATGTATTTCTTCCATTCCCCATCCACCTTACTGGCAAACATGACTCTCTTCTTGCCATAAGTTTCCATAAATCTCGGCAAGAGGTCGAAAGTACGCGGAGGAATGTCGGCGTATGGCTCGATGTTGTAGCCTTTAACGGGTTTCTTTTTCATCGCGTTGAAAATTGGTGCGAAAATACGTTTTATTTTGACAAGTCGTCCACTTTTATCAATATTCGTCACATTTTGAAAACAAAAGTGGGTGTTTTCTCAACGAAAGTGTATTTTTGCATCCCGAAAAACAACCTCAGATGATAGCCCTTTTCGACGATATGAGCCAAGTGACCGAAGCCGAAGTGCATCGTATGCTGCCCTTGGTGGATCAGCAGCGCCGCGATGAAGCCCTACGCTACAAGCACCTCTTCGGACAATTTGCCTGCCTCAAGTCGTGGCTGATGCTGAAGGAACTGCTTTCGCCCATGGGCATCAGCGATTTAGAGATGAGCCACAACGAGCACGGGAAACCTTTTCTCCTCCATCATCCCGAGGTGCATTTCAACCTCAGCCATTGCAAGAACGGCATCGCCGTAGTGGTCGACTCAGCCCCCGTGGGCATCGATATCGAGAGCTATCGCAAAGACAACCTTTCCCTTGTCAGAAAGACGATGAACCCCACCGAAGCCGAATGGATTCGTTCCTCATCCGACCCCGTAGAAACTTTCACCCAATACTGGACCAAGAAGGAAGCTGTGGTGAAACTGCGCGGCACAGGCATTATTGACGATTTGCACCATGTGTTGGACGGCGAGGGTTATCGGTTGGAGACCCATATCGTCCCAGAAAAGCGCTACGCCTGGAGCGTCGCCTATTCCAAATAAGAAAACTGCGAAGCACGCTCCGCAGTTTTCTTAGGTTCATAAGACTCCGCTTTCTCAAGCAATGATTCTCGTTCCGCAGGTCGGGTCGCCCAGGCGCGTGGCCTCGGTGATGATGGCCTCGTGACCAGTAGCCTCAACGAAGAGGATAGCGGCACGCACTTTGGGAGCCATGCTGCCCTCAGTGAACTGACCGTCGGCCAGATGCTTCTTAGCTTCAGTAACGGTGATGGTATCGAGAGCCTGCTCGTTCTCCTTACGGAAGTTGATGTAGACCTTCGGCACGTCGGTGAGGATATAGAACTCATCAGCGTGGATGTTGATAGCCGTCATAGCGGAAGCGAGGTCCTTGTCGATAACAGCCTCAACGCCACCCAGGCTACCATCAGCCTTCTCGATGACGGGGATACCGCCGCCGCCCACGGTGATGACGACGTGACCTTGCTCGGCCAGCTGCTTCACCAGGTCGACATTCTGGATGGCGATAGGTTTGGGAGAAGCCACCACCTTGCGCCAGCCGCGACCTTTGGGGTCTTCTTTGTATACAGCACCCGTTTCGGCTGCGTACTTCTCAGCCTCTTCCTTGCTATAGTAAGGACCGACAGGCTTGGTGGGGTTTTGGAACATCGGGTCGTTCTTGTCGACGACGACTTGCGTCACCAAAGTGACCACATTGCGCTTGATGCCTTCCTTGGCGAAGGTCTTGCCCAGTCCCATCTCAATCATGAAACCGATGAGGCCTTGGGTCTCAGCGACGCAGAAATCGATAGGCATACCCGGCACACCAAATTGATGGTGACCAGCCTCGTGCTGCAGCATCACATTGCCCACTTGAGGGCCATTGCCGTGACCGATGACCAGATTGTAATCGTTTTTCAGGAAGGGAAGCAGCGAGTGGCACGTCTCGGTGACGTTCTCCATCTGTTCCTTGTAGGTTCCTTTTTGACCGCCTCTGAGAAGGGCGTTTCCGCCGAAGGCGATGACAGCTAATTTCTTCATTTCAATAGTTTTGTTGTATTATTACTTCCTTTGATAGGTCACGGTGTAGCCAGCCTGCTCAAGCACAAGTTGAGTCTCGTCTAACGTCACAATCTTCATCGTGTCGACAAAGTCGTGCGGATTGGTTCCTGTATAGGTACCTTTCAGGTACACCATGTCGCCATTGCGTTCCCATGCCTTAAACTCGGCGTGGCCCATATTTATGGGAATCATCTCGCCATTTTCACACAAAGTGAATCCTTTTTCAGGCATAATTCCGTCCTCAGTAGCGGGCTCAACCCATGTTCCAGTCAGTTGCGGTTGGCTGCATGAGGCAAAAAACAATGCCATCATTCCGCATAAAGCTATGGCAATCAATCGTTTGTTCATATTCTTATTCGTTTTGAATTGGGCTGCAAAGGTAAGGATAATTCTTTCAGCATTTCAAGTGGAGCGAAACTTTTTCACCAATCGTTCCAACTCGCCTATCCAAAGGATGAGCGAGGTGCCGATAATGATGCGCATCCAGTCGTCAAAAGGCAGTGGCACCACGCTGAACATCTCGCCGCCAAAGGTGACGATAAGCACCTGTCCCACTGCAATAATGCCCAAAGTGAGTCCAAAGCCGCGACGCACGTCTTTGTCAAGCAGACCTTTCAAGGCTGACTGGTTGGTACGATAGGCTTTGGCATTGAAGATGTTCCAGAATTGCATGAAGACGAAAATGGTGAAGAGCAGCGAGAGCTCCTTATGAGTGAACTCACCTCCTATCGTTCCGAACTTGAAATAACTGACAAGGTAGTCGTGCAGCGAGAACTGATCCAGCGAATCCACACCACAATGCAGGAAATACTGGGTGAAGCCAAACAGGACGGCCACGAAAACCAGTCCAGTGCCAAAAATGCGCCGACCCATATCCTTGGTGATGATAAAAGCATCGCGCTGACGAGGCTTGTCTTTCAGCACAGCATGGTCGGGAGGCAGAGAGGCCAAAGCCATAGCGGCAAAGGTGTCCATAATGAGGTTAATCCACAGCATCTGCGTCACCGTAAGCGGCGATGAGGTACCCATCACCGCACCGAGCAGCACAATGAGGCAGGCCGCCACGTTGATGGTCATCTGGAAGAGGATGAAACGCTGGATGTTGAAATAAAGCGAGCGTCCCCACATCACAGCGCGGGTGATGCTTCGGAACGAATTGTCGAGGATGGTGATGTCGCTGGCTTCTTTGGCCACCGAGGTGCCGTCGCCCATCGAGAGGCCTATCTGCGCTTTGTTGAGTGCCGGCGCGTCGTTCGTACCGTCACCCGTCACTGCTACCACTTCGCCACATTCCTGAAGCAGTCTTACGAGACGCTCCTTGTCGGAGGGACGCGCCCTCGACATAATCTTAAGGTCGCGCACACGCTCGCGCAATTGTTCATCGGTCAGCAGGTTGAATTCCTTGCCGGTAATCATCTGCCGTCTGGGGTCGTCGTCATCTTTCCACAAGCCCACCTGCTTTCCAATCTCGCGTGCCGTTCCTGGGGTGTCGCCCGTAACAATCTTGACACCAATGCCCGCATTGATGCAGTCTTGCACCGAGTCGGCCACATCGTCACGGATAGGGTCGATGATGCCCACGACACCGAGGAAACACAGGTCCTCTCGCGTCAATTTATTGTTGACAAACACGTCCACCAGCTCTTCCTCGGTGAGGTACTTATAGGCAAAGCCCAAGGTACGCATGGCTTTCAGCTGGTATTCCACCAGCTTACTCTCCACCTCTGTCTTCACCCACTGGATACTGGCCTCTCTGTCGGGCATACGCACCGTTGTGCAGCGTTTCAGGATAATCTCAGGCGCACCTTTCACAAATAAGACATACTCACCCGTGAAAGGGGTCTTGGCCACCGTAGCCATATACTTGTACCGTGTCGTGAAAGGCAGCTGTTTGACAATTTGTGTGTTGTCGCGTATACGCATAAAGTCGACGCTATTGTCGAAGAGCCAAAGCAGCAAGGCACCCTCCGTCGGGTTGCCAATCACCTTCACCTTTTTCTTGTCGCTATAATCGAGAAATGCCGTCGAGTTGACTGCGATGTTCTCCTTCATCAACCGACCTGCCATCGAGTCGTCCAAACGGCCTTCCTTCAGACCAAAGACATAGCTGTCGCCGAGACTCATACGGTTTTTGGTGAGCGTACCCGTCTTGTCCGTACAGATGACCGTAGCGGCACCCATCGTCTCGCAGGCGTGCATCTTACGCACCAGGTTGTTAGTTTCCAACATACGGCGCATACTCAAGGCCAGACTCAGCGTAACGCTCATGGGCAATCCCTCAGGCACAGCTACCACAATAAGGGTGACAGCAATCATCAGGGTATTGAGGAAATATTGGGCAAAGCCCATCCAGTCGATAGGCGTGTCAGCACGATTGATGAAATACATCAAAAGACGCAGTACGACAATCAAACCCGCGATGACATAGCTCGCAATGGTGATACCCTCTCCCAACTTGTCGAGTTGCTCGTTGAGGGGAGTCTTCACATTGTTGTCGATTTGAGCGCCGCGATACACCTTACCCCACTCCGTCTCGTCGCCCACCTTCTCCACCACAAACACACCGTGACCCTCCATCACGGCGCTGCCGCGACAGACGTAGTTTGACGGATAGGTGGCGTCCTCTTTAAATTCAGCTTCATCGGTGGTTTTGCTGCACGATGGCTCGCCTGTAAGGTCCGACTCGTTCACTCGCATGGCGATGGCTTCCATCAGTGTGCCGTCGGCGGGAACCTCGTCACCCGTGTTGAGCACCACCGTGTCGCCCACCACCACATCCTTGCGCTCGATGCGTTGGATGAGGCCGTCGCGAAACACAGTTACTTTCTGCTCGTCCTCACTTTGGTTTAAAATGTCAAACTTCTTGTTGGCACTCAGTTCAAAGAAGAAGCCCACCGTGGTAGCCAGCATAACCGCCACAAAGATGCCCAAAGGCTCAAGCATTACGGTCCAGCCTACCGAGCCCGAAATCAACTGGTAAACTGAAACGCCAACCGACAGCAGCAAGGCTATCAGCAAGATACGGATAATCGGGTCGCTGAACTTCTCCAAGAACTGCTTCCACAAAGGATCCTTGGCAGGTGGGGTCAATAAGTTGTTGCCGTATTTCAAACGGCTTTCCTCAACCTCAGTCTGCGACAATCCGTTTTTATAGTCTCTTGCCATAACTTATAGGGTGAAAAAGCGTCAGGCCTTGTGTCCGCCCAAGAGGAAGGTCACATCCGAGTTGGGGTCAATCTCAGCCGCATCCTTGCCGTAACGCATAATGACCATCTTCTTGCCGCCCTTCAGCAGCATCTTGTCGTCGATGACCCAGAGGGCTGAAGCCTCGCGAAGACCCACAACAACCATCTCCTGGTTGACAGCGAGATACTCGTTGATGCGATCCTGACGTGTCTCTCCGCCGTGCTTGATCATCTTGTCGATTTCGGGGTGCGGGTCAAGATAATGCGGATTGATTTGGAAAGGCACCAAATTGAGGCACTTGAACGAGGCGGGTTGCACAATAGGCATATCGTTGGTAGTGCAGAGTGTGGGACAAGCCACATTGCTTCCTGCGCTCCAGCCCATATACGGCACACCAGCAAGGGCACGCTCACGAATGGCGTCCATCAGGCCATAACGGTGCATCTCGGCCACCAGATGGAAGGTGTTGCCGCCGCCCACCACGATGCAGTCGGCTTCTTTGACGGCCTTCACTTTGTCGTCATAGTGATGCACCGAGGTGAAGTTCTCCAGTCCGAACTTGGTACGAAACACGTTGGCCACCTTTGCCTCATAGGCGTCGTAGCTCTCGGGATAAACCATACCACCGATGTTGACTCCCGCAAAGGGGACAAAGATGATACGGCTGTCTTTGTTGATATTATTCTGCAGGCAGAAAAGTTCAATCTGGGAAGAGGCCCAGGCCAGATAGTTCTCGCCGAAATTGGTCGAATTGCTGATTAGTAACAGTCTCATAGTTTGTAATGTTTAGTTGTTTTTAGGGGGCAAATATAGTAAAATCCCCCGAACCGTTTGGAACAAAACGACAAACAGGCATTTTTATTGTATTTTATCCAGCTAACAATCAATAATTTGAAAAAAGAAATAATTTTTTTCTTGTTTTTTTGCTTGCGTGAATAAAAAAAGATGTACTTTTGCAGCGTCAAACGACGACTGGACTAGTAGCTCAATTGGATAGAGTCCCTGACTACGGATCAGGCGGTTGTGGGTTCGACTCCCGCCTAGTTCACTCAAAGGTTCCGCAAAAAGAACCTTTTTTTGGCCCATTCGACTAGAGGCTAGGTCGTCAGATTCTCACTCTGGAAACAGCGGTTCGATTCCGCTATGGGCTACCAAACAAAAAAGACTTTCCCGCAAGAGAAAGTCTTTTTTCGTTTCCGTAGGTTTTCTGTCTACCGCTTCGTCACCTTTATGGTGCTGACGCCTTCTTCAGTAAGGATGGTGATGAGGTACAGTCCAGACGGATAGGCCGAGAAGTCCACCGAGGTCTTCTCCCCTGTCGCCTCGCGTTCAGTCAGCTTGGCGCCTTGCAGCGAGTAGACCGTCACACGACGCAGTCCATCGCCCTCGACGGTAAGCACCCCTTCGACGGGGTTGGGGAACACCTCAACGCCTTTAGTCACTATGCTGTTGTCACTCACGCCCACGCTGGGACCGAGATATAGGGTATTCGAGAAATCCGTCTCCCTATTATCCCAGACGGCTGTGACGTTGTAGCGTGTGTTCTCCGTGGTGTTGTTTGCAGCCTCCGTTGCCGTCAGACCTTCAAGGCCCAGCACCATCTGTTCCTCGCTGCCTTCCTCCGGCCCCCAGTACACGTTGTAGGTGAAGCTGCGCTCACGAGCAGGCGCAGTATAGACTCGCAGCATCCATGATACGTATTGTCCGAAGTCGGTAGCCGGCTTCCAGAAGTTACCCTGCTTGAGGAGACAACTGTTAGGCTCACCCACGTAGGTGCAGCAAGGGATGGGCTGCGTGGCACCCGAAGAGGCAACACAGACCCACAGCGGCAACGTGGCGTCGTAGCTGACACTCTCGTCCAAAGCAAATCTCACCCACTCGTGACTACCCTCCATATCGTGCTGCTGTGTATAGACTAAGGTGTTGTTGTTGACCTGCTCGCCGTTGTAGATGGAATAGGTATAATGGCCCTCCGAGCAGTCAAACATCTCGATATGCGTAAGGGGCTGGCCTTCAAAGTAAGCCAGATTCACAGGCTCAATCCTGACGCCCCACTTGTGGGAGTTGGAACCAATCTGCTCCTCAAACTGGTTATTGTCATAGGCCATCAGTCCATTGCCGAAAAACTCAGGAGCCTCCCAGCTGAGTGATGCGTGACCCTGACCATCGTAGCTGCCAGTCAGGTTGCGCGGCGGCTCGCAGTAGTAGTTCATCGCTGTGGCATACACCCTGTTGTCGGGGTTCCAAGTCGAAAGGGAGCCGCACAAGCCCTCCACATGGTATCCGTAAGTGCCCGAACGCATCATCTTGTCGTCCACAAACTCGTATCCCGTCACCTCGGCCTGGCAAAGACGCTCACCACGATACACCGCAAAGCGGTTATTCTCGGTAGGTACTGTCCAATTCAGGCGTATGGCTGCGCCTTCCGATACCGCCGTGAGGTTCTGTGGAGCCATCAATCCCAAGCCTTGGTCGGCTGTAGTATAGTAGGCAAGGTCGCCTGAGGGACCTTCAACGTCGAAGACCACCTCTTCTCCAGCCTCTGTCTGCCTGATTGCCGTCACACGTATGCCTTGTGCTTCGGGGTCGAAGCCTTCGTTCCAGAAGAAGGCTACCTCCGTGTTGGCGGGGATGTAGAGGTCGGTTTCGGCCTGCGTGCCTTTGTAGACGGTGAGGTATTGCGTCTTCATGTCGACATTGTCGAAAAGTACCTCCACTTCGCCGCCTTTGGTACCGTAGGGCGAGTCGCAACTGAGGGTGAGGTGTATAGTCTCGTAGGGGCCCAGGATGACCCATTGTTCAGCATAGTCCGACAGGGTCTCACCCGTGTAGGAGGCCACGTAGTAGGTGTGATAACCGTTGTCGACGGCGGTATAGGGCTGCTCGAAGGTGGTTTCGGTCAGGCCGGTGGCCACTTCCCAACCATCGCGATAGACATTGTAGCCTTCAACGTCAGGCATAGCGTCCCAACTCAGTTCCACCTTATGCGTCAGGCTGTTGACGTTCGCAACGAAGTGAGTCGGAGCGTCGATGTGGTTCCTAGGTCCGTAGGTGAAACTCATACGGTCGCCACGTGTGCTGATGTCGTAGATGGCACCTTGCCAGTCGAAGCTCTGTCCATTGGTGAGGAAGATGTGAGGGTTGGTTTCCTGGCCAAACTCCGTGCGGTTGCGCTCCTCGCAGAAATTGGCGTGGTCCAGGTCGCCGGCATTGTTGATGTCGCCATCAGGGCGGAAGAGATATACCTCGTCGAAGGTATCGTAGCCATTCCAGCCGGCATTACCGTCATAGCGGGTGTCGATGCGATAGATCAGCAGGCCGCCGTCAGGCACGTTGCGGTCGAAGAGGTCGCGGTCGTCGCGGTATTCCAGTAGGAGCCACTGGTAGGCATTGAGGCGTATCTTATAGGCGTTGCGACGGTTGCCCTCCCATGAGACGGGCTCCAGCTCATAGGTGCCATAGCCCTGTATCTCAGGGATATCCTGAATCCAGTTGCCGTATTTGTACTTGATATAACTGCCTGGGTGTTGTGGAGGCTCGGTGGTGCCGCACATCAAATCCCATGAACCCACAGGGTCAATGCCGCCGCTGTAGTGGTAGAGGTCGGGGGCTGTCAGCGAATGGCACATTTCATGGCACAAGGTACTGACGTTGAAGTAGCCGCCCTGTTCCAGCTGGAAGTTGAAATCGTACACCTGCAGGTCGTGGAGCGGCACATATCGGTCGTAGATGCACCAACGGTGGGGCCACAGCAACGAGGACCATTCGCCTACGGAGCCTTTGACAACAAACACCACGTTGTCCACCATTCCGTCGTCGTTATAGTCAAAGTCGATGGTTTCGGGCACCATATCCTCCACGTAGTTGATGGCGCGTTCGAGCAAAGAGAACTCGCGATTGGCACTCTCGTCGCTCTGATAGCCCATGGGGTTAGTCACGGGGTCGTAGGGCATATAGTACTCTTTCGGGTAGATGTCCTCATACGAGAGGATGGTCTCGCCGTCCGGCTCAGGATACATGTACGACCACAGGTCGAGCTGATTGTAGGAGGCGTGATGGTAGAAGTTGTGCAGCGAGATGCTCTCGTACCTTGAGGCGTTGAACATCGAGTCGACGGTGGAATACGGTGTGCTGTGATAGGTGTCGCCCGCAAAGCGGATAAAGACCACCAAGTTGTTGTAGCGACCGTGGTTCAGCTCACGTGAGTCCGCGCCTTTAGACTGCCTGATGTGCTGCAAGCGTTCCTGTCGGCGTTCAAGGTACTCCTGCTCCGAAATGAGCGTGTGGGGCTTCAGTCCCACCACAGCGGGGTCGACGCTGTTGACGCGATAGGCGGAGGCCACCACCCTACCCGACTCGTCGTGCATGGCGTAGTAATAGTAGCTGTCGTCGCCCTTGACGATAGTGAAGCCGTTGGCGTCGTGCAGATAGTTATAGAACTCGTCGCCCGAGGCGAAACAATGGATGACCTGTCCATCGGGCTGGGTGACGCGCACCTCTATGTTTTTCAAGGGAGCCGCCAAAGCGCATTGCAAGGCTCCGAAAAAGACAGCGAGAAAAAGAAGAATTGGATTTTTCATAACAGGATTGATATTGTGGTGCAAAAATAAAAAAAGTCACTCATCATTGGCCAAAATGATTAAAAACAACGACTCCAATAAAAAGAGCCACAAACACAATGAAAACCAAAAACACATAATACAATACCACGGTCAATAGGCTCCGCCAAACGGTTTTGGCAATGCCGAACCCCATCATTTTCCGTAAACAGACGAAAAGGGCAATGGCTGTGGCAATGGGCATAAAAGACCCCATGCGGTTGGAAAAACCATTTGAAATGAGATAGGTCAAACTCACCAACCATCGGTAGATGATAACGATGACCGAAGAATAGGCGATGGCGACCAGATACTCCGCGCGATAGTAACGTTTCCTGTTGTTTTTTCCATAGCATAACCTTGCCGATAAAAGATAAATCGGGAGTGTCAGCATATAAACCAATGTATAATGGTTATTGTATATCCTGTAACCAGTACTAATCAGTTTAAGCGCACGTTCGGTTTCCTTTTTATACCCCTTATTCTGTTCATTCATTTCTTCACGAAAAGACTCCTCAACCCTCGCATTATATGTTTCTTCTGCTCTGCGAAATGTGCTACGGCTGCCCGTAATCGAGATGAGCAGGATATAGATCGTCAGAACAAAAAACAACATCGGGAAAGGCGAGAAATACCTTCTGCGCTTGCCGTTAAGGATTTCAACAATCATCTCTCCCGGACGTGTGAAGAGATTCTTGAGGGTAAACCAGATACCGCCGTCCTTGCTGATAAAAGCCGCCAACAGGTTTTCATAGATAAACCGCATCGTGAAACGACCCGTCTCAGCGTTCTGTCCGCACTCAGGACAAAACTTGCCTTCAAAATCGGTACCGCAGTTGAGGCAGTGGGTCGTTCTGAATTCGGCTTGAGTATCTGTCTGAGTTATGGTTTGAATTTCGTTTTCCATATAGATAGGAGTTTGATGTAGCAAACATTAGACTTGTAAGCATGCTGGTCTGCGACCAAGTATGCGACAGCAAAAATAGTAAATTTTCAACAGCCAACAGCATGATTTTAGGAGAAGCCTCATTTTGCCCATGCCCTCTCTGTATTTTTTACTGCAACAACTGCAACAAACTGCAACAAAGTCCCTAAACCGCTCCCTGATTCCTACCTGAATGGTACCTGATTCCTACCTGATTCTCCCTGAAATCAGAGAAAAACAGGGTGTATATAGATGCTTGTCAATGATTTAATAAAAAGTTGGTTGCATACAAATAACTTTTTGCCTTATTATTCGTAAAGCACGAAAATTTGTCGTATCTTTGCAGCACCAAAACCAAAAACGTCAACCGAAAAGCAGTATAAAATGAAACCAAAATCAGAATTCACAAATCTCATGCATCTCCTACTTTATTTCGGTGCAACTCCTAGGTGCCTTCAGGGCAACTCCAAGGCAACTCCTATGTAAGTCCTATGTAAGTCCTACCTAACTCCTACTTTAAGCCCACCCAAAAACCCGGCTGACAACCATATCAGGAAAAGAGTAAAAAACTGTCAACCAAAATCAGGAAAAGACACCGTTTGTTGCAGTTGTTGCAGTGCTGCAGTTAGTTTTCGCGCCTACCGCAAGAACGATTCTTGGTTTTTATTTGCGCAATTGCGAAAACATTCCCAATTTTGTCCCCCGATAAGCAAATGAATCTATCCTAGCGAGAATCACAAAAGATGTTGTGAAACCATGTGATTGTTGCTAACGTATTTTATCAAGAAAGTCTGAGTGTCGGAAGATACATCTGTATGTACAGTGAAAAACACATACCATTGTGTATGCCTGCTTGTCTTGAAACTTGCATAATACAGGTTCTTTCCATATTTATCAAAATAAGCAGGTGCCGGTTTTCTGGACTTGGTAGGAAGATTCTGCTCAATATCAGCAAACAAATCCGTCACATATTCTATAGCGTTTTCTTCAAAACTGAAATAGCCCTTGTCGTATAGAATTTGCATCAATTCAGCAAAGTAACTTCTTACCTCAGGCAAGGCAAGTACTTGCGATTTCATTGCGCGGCGTTTTGAAACATAGTATGGATGTCCTCTTTCACCATAGAAAGAAGTTCGTTCATCGGAATGGCTCTGCCCAAATCATACAAATCCTTGTCCAGAGAAAGCAGCATGGCGCATTCACGAAGCAGGTCGATATTGCTCTCTTTGTCAATAGAAGCCTTGAGAGAGTCCTTTAAAGCATGAATCTGAACCTGTGAGTAACCGTCTGCTGCCGCTGTTTCTACCATGTTTGCCATATTAGTGTCTGTTTTTTATCGCTGCAAAAATAAATAATTCTAGTGAACCGCAAGAGCGATTTTTGGTTTTTTATTTTTCAAAATCTTTTGAAGCATCAGCACGGTTGTAGATAATTCCCGCATCTGTATGTCCATGTACTGCCTAATGCATTTTGCTTTCTGACAATCGTTTATCGCGGATGCGGGCTCTTGCCGACAGCATTGGCCAAAACCATCTTCGAAAGCTGAATAAGCATCTTTCTGAACAACATTTATTTAACACTCTTTTCCTTAAAAACCACACCTAGAAAACACTCTTTTTCCGAAAAATAAAGCCTCAAATTTGCACTCCCATTTGGAAAAAGTTTTATTTTTGCGCAAAACTCAAACGATGAATTACAAAGAATCACAATATCAGCATCAAGTTAATGTCTTAGAAGCCCATCACGAGTTGTTTAACATGGACAAAGGGAATGGTTATTATAAAAAGAAGAAGTATCCTTTCATCCTAGAAAACGGAATCAACAATCTATTTGAGCCTTTAGGCAAAAATAGAAAAAACAGAGAAAGGGTCTGCCAGTATTTTAAGGACAATAACATCTCATGGTGGGCAGGTTACAAGCCTACCGGTCACATGCTTTCTTCTCAGATGGCATGCCTGAATCACTTGTTTTACATTAGGGATGATGAAAATGCTGTCTTGAAATTGATCAATAATATCCGTCCTGGTTTGCAATTTACTAGAGTGCTGCCATTGCCAATTGACAAAGATCAAAAGTATATTGCTTTTGAAGCTGTTAGCAAGTATGATCACATGAATGAAGGTGAACCTACTCGTGGAGCAAATTGCACATCCATCGACGCTTTGATTGTTGGAGAATCAAATGATGGCCAACGATGGTTAATTCCTATAGAATGGAAATTCACAGAATCATATCCTCCAACCGACAAATCTCAAGAAGACAGTCCTGGAAGACCCAAAGGAAATAATGATAGAGGATTAAAGAGGTTGAGTAACTATAGTGGATTAATAAATAAATCCCATTATCTGCGCAAGTATAAGGATTATGCTCATACTCCTTATTTCTTCGAACCATTTTATCAATTGATGAGGCAGACCATCTGGGCAGAGCAGATGATTGAGCACAAAGATTCGGAATGGATTAAAGCTGACCGCTTCCTCCATCTTCATGTAATTCCTTCTGACAACAAAAGTTTGCTGGATAAGGAATACAAATGTACTGGTAAAAAGATGGAGGAGAGTTGGAGGAGCCTTCTCCTCAAAGATTGTTATCAAACCATTACGCCAGAAAGTCTGTTGACACCACTAAAAGGGGATGAAAAGTATTCATCATTAATCGAATATCTCCAACTTCGTTATTGGTAATTCTCCTAATTGCAAGGTACGCTTTTGATAGTGCACTTTGCTTCATCTTATTACAAAAAAAAGGCTGTAAACTAAAGATTTACAGCCTTTAATAATTAATTCAAGTTTTTAATTCCTGAATACCAGCCCGTCGCCATTGACGTCGACGATGATGGTCTTCGTCTTGTCGACCGCATCGGCCAGGATCATCTTCGAGAGCGAGTTGAGCAACTCACGCTGCATCATGCGCTTCACGGGACGTGCACCGTACTGCGGGTTGTAGCTCTGCTTTGCGATGAAGTCGACGGCGGCATCGGTGATGTCAATCTTGATGTCGTTGGCGGACAGCATCTTCTGCACGCCGCGGAACTGCATCCTCACGATGTCGGCAATCTGGCTCTCGTCCAAAGGCTTGAACATGATGATGTCGTCGACACGGTTGAGGAACTCAGGCCGCATGAACTGCTTCAGCTGCTCCATCACCTCGTTG
>Ga0265301_10001933_pt1 | contig 25455 bp, 40 predicted proteins | sample AusTroGonzalo_MG_2_FD_193488 | JGI IMG/M metagenome (GOLD analysis project Ga0265301, IMG submission 193488) | Bovine rumen microbial communities from tropical cattle in Woodstock, Queensland, Australia - Gonzalo_04 | ecosystem: Host-associated > Mammals > Digestive system > Stomach > Rumen ... | reverse complement strand
AAATGTATTAAAAAAGCAAATGAAATAAAATTATAGAAAGGTGGTTTTTATGAATCAATATAATATAATCAATGTCAATGTATCATTTGACAATATTAAAGCTGAAGTTGTTGGTTGTAAATTAGCTCCAAAGTTAGTTTCCGGCGATTTCAATTCAACTAAAATGGTATTTGCATTTGATAGGGATTATGGAACAAAAGTCTTGGAAATAAAAAGCAAAAACACAGATGAAGTTGTATATGTTGGAACAATAGAAAACAATGAAGTTATTTTATGTGGAATTGAAAACAATGAATATTATTCAATATTCAATGAAGCAGGAGATTATATTTGCGAAGTCAGTTTATATGGAGATAACAGCAAATTAACTTGTTTATCATTTGTCATTCCAGTTGCTCAAGAACAAATCATAATTGGCGATGAAGTAGTTGAGCCATATATACCTTTATTTGATACTTTAATGGCACAAGTTGCAGAAGCTATAATAGAAACTAATAATTTAAATATTAGTGCTGAAAAAGTTGGGAACAAAGCAACTATAACCATAACTAAAAAAGATGGAACAGATCAAGAAGTTGAGATATTAGATGGAGCTCAAGGACCACAAGGACCGCAAGGAATACAAGGTATTCAAGGACCACAGGGACAACAAGGACCAAAAGGAACAAAAGGAGATAGCGGGATTGTTTTATTTAATATAGATAGCAATGGACATTTAATTGCAACAAGTGAAAGTGCAGATAATTATGAAAACTATAGTATAGGAAATGATGGTCATTTATATTTGGAGATAGGAGAGTGATAAAATGGCGAAGTTAGATTTAGGAAAAGTTGTTGGAGAAAGTGCTAGTGTAAGTGTTGGAACAACAACAACTTTACAAGCAGGACAAAATGCATCAGTAGAAAATGTAGGAACAACTCAAAATGCAATTTTTAATTTTGGCATTCCAAAGGGTGCCGATGGAACAAATGGAACGAATGGAACAGATGGTTATAGTCCAAGTGCTAGTGTTAGTCAAAGTGGCAGCATAACAACAATAACTATAACTGATAAGAATGGAACAACAACAGCTAATATTAATTTAAGCGGTTATGCAACAGAAAATTATGTCAACAATGCTATTGGAAATATAAATTCAGTTTTAGCAACATTAACAACACCAGATATGCCGCAGGTGTTAGATTAGGAGGAAAATATGGACGAATATACAACAGCCGATTATTTACACAGTTTACAGAATGATAAAGATACTTTAATTACTAATCTAGGAACTCAAGGAATAACAGGATTAACTGGCGATGAAACATTCACAGAATTAGTTCCAAAAGTTTTAGATATAAGTACCGGTGCAGATTTAAGTGATTATTTTACAAGTTCAATTACACATACACAAATTGGAACATATATACCATCAGGAATTGTTGGAAGTCTTAAAAAAGTTCCACCAATGACATTAAGCGGAACAGATGCTTCTAGTTTATTTGCTTATATGTCATCTTTGACCACTTCACCACAAATTGATTTAAGCAATGCAACTAATTTATCAAGTTTATTTTATAGATGCACAAGTTTAACAGAATTAAGTAATGTAATATTTCCTTCCAATTTTGGAATAAATTCTTTAACTATGTCAAATGCTTTTCAATATTGTTCAAGTTTAAGTGGTGATTTGTCTAGTGTAAATTTATATAGTCAAACATTTCAATATGCCTTTAATGGTTGTGATCATATGACAATTTCACCAACATTACATTTAAGAAGTGGGGCATATGCAAATTTATATGGAGCATTTGCAGATTGCACAGCATTAACAACAATACCAAATATAGAATATAATAATTATATTCAAAGTATGGGAATGTTCTGTTATAATTGCGTAAATTTAGTAAATGTCCCAGCAATTAGTTCTTCATTTATTAATAGTAGTGGTTTAAATGATGCATTTTCTAATTGTCCAAATTTATCTAATGATAGTTTAAATAATATACTAGCCATGTGCACAGCAGCAACAAATATGAGTACCAAAACATTGAAGAAAGTTGGTTTATCACAATCTCAAGCAACTACTTGCACAACATTATCTAATTATGCAGCATTTACTAATGCAGGTTGGACAACAGGATATTAAAAAAACCTAGTGAAAAACTAGGTCTTTTTTTATGCCTATAAATAATTAATTTTAAATATATCTAAAAAGTTTAAATTAGGATAAACAATAATAAACCTAGCTTGAGTTAGTTTTTTATAAAATAAAGCCATTTGTCTATCATAATGTATCTTTACATGACATTGATAACATAAAGGTAAAACACAGCCATATTTCATTGACAGGATTCTTTTTGATCCTTCATATACTTCATGAAGATTATCCCTTTTATTTTTGCAAATATAACAATGGTTTAAATCATCAGTTAATATACTGAATCTATTTTTTTCTAATTGAGATAATTTATATGATTTTTTCTTCATCTTGAAACACACTCCAAACACACTTTTACAAAAAATTAACATTTTTAACTATACATTAAAATTGACAATCCCTTTATTTTAGGGTATTCTATAACTAGCTGATACATAGTTTTAAATCCAACTTGGGCAGCCATTAAGCCATATAACCCTTGAAATAATGGGGTTTTTTAATTTTTAAAATGCTCCAAACACACTTGCAAACACACTTTTTATAAATTATCTAACAAATTTGATATATTTTCAAGCTCACTTTTGAACATATGGGTATATGTTTTTAAAGTGATATTAATATCATTATGACCAAGATATTTAGAAACTAGAGCTATTGATGCTCCTTTACTAATTAAAAGACTAGCGCAGGAATGCCTAAAATCATGTATTCTTATTTGCTTAACACCAGCTAATTCGCAATATTTATTCTTTTTATTAGTAATGGTTGATTCTTTAAAGGGCAAAGTGTTTCCAAAGACAAACCAACCCATATTAAAATCTTGCCACTTTTTAGCTCCGCAGAGAAGTTTTTTGTAATCTTGGTATAATGTATCGGGAATTGGTAAAACTCTGTTAGATGAACGTGTTTTTGGGGTAAAAAGGGTATATTCTTGTCCTTTAATCTTTGTAGTGAGTGTTTTATTAATTTTTAGCTGTTTTTTTTCAAAATCTATATCATTCCAAGTTAGAGCTTGACATTCTCCTTTACGAAGTCCCATGTAGTATAAAGTTTTAAAAAATACTTTCCATGTAAAGTCATCAATAACAGATTCAAATTTTAAATAGTCTTTATATTCAAAAAAGTTAAGTTCTTGAGTTTTAGAATGATCCACTTCAAAATTTTCTATATAGTCTAATATAGAATTGTTTGTATTATAATATTTTTTTGCATGATTTATAATTTGCTTTAATAATCCAAGTATCTTGTTTTTGTATGGTGCAGATAGATCAAATGAATTGAGATAATTAATCAATTGTGAATATTTATTAATATTAAAATCATTTATCTTGCAATTTTCAATAGGTTTTAGATATTTGAAATGATTATCTATTTTTTCTATTGTTTGCGGTTTAAGGTTTTTAATATTTATTTTTTTATGTCTTATTTCATAATACGAATCTTTAATAGTTATATTTGAATTTGAAGTTGGTTTTTTCATTATGCCAATTTTAAATTGGACTTCTTCTTGTTCGGCTTCTTTCCTTGTTAAAAATTTTGCTGATGAATAATCATGTGTTATCCCATAAATGTCTTTATATTTAACTCTAAAATAATATTTTCTTCCATCTTTTGTTGGATTGTTGCTTTTATATATTGCCATAACTACTTCCTTATAATTTCTATCATTTTAGCTAATTTTTCTTGTTCGGCTTCTGACATTTTGTCAAGATTTGAGATAATAATACTTTTTAAACTCATAGCTTCATTAATATTAAAATTTGAACTCACTAATAGCTCAATAGGAATTTTTAATTTTTCTGCAATTGAATATGCCAATTCCAAAGATATACCATTTTTTCTGTTTTCCCATCTGCTAATATTTGATGGATTTATTCCTAATTTTTCAGCAAATTGATTTTGAGATAAATTCAAATGTTTCCTAATAGTTTTTAAGTTATCATAAATATTCATTTCACAAACACCATTTAAATTATAAAATAATTCTTGCAATATTGCAAAAAAAATCTTGACAAATGCAAATTTGCAATAGTAAAATGAAAATAAAGAAAGGAGATTATTATGGTAGAACTTTTTGAAAAAGAAGTTTGCAAAAATCTAATAGCTTTAAGAAAATATAATGGAATGACACTAGAAGATTTAGCTAAAAAAACCGGTGTTGCAACGACAACGATTAGCAGATACGAAAATGGAAATTGTCATATGAATCTTAATATGTTAGAAAGAATTGTCAATGGCAATGGGCAAACATTAGAAATTTTTTTTGCTAATGTTCTTGCAAAAATGCAATAAGCAATGATGGGATATATGAAGACAAAAGAACAAATACTAGAGCAAATATATATAAGTCCGCAAGACTTAAAAATACTAGTTCCAAGTTTAGGAATAGATGCTTGTAGAAAGTTTATAGATGAAGCTAGAAAAGAAATGCAAGAAAAAAACTATTTTGTTCCACAAACAAAACCAAAGTTGGCATTGACCAAAATAGTAAAAAAAATGATAGGAATTTAATTGGAGGATATGATGGCACAAAAAAGGATGTTTGATAAAAGAATAACAGATAGCGACAGATTTACAGATTTACCGAACTCAAGTAAAGCATTATATTTTATGGCAGGAATGAGTGCTGATGATAGGGGCTTTTTTCAACCAAGAAGATTGCAAAAAATGAATGGATTTACCGATGATGATTTCAAAGTATTAATTGCAAAAGGGTATTTTATAGCATTTAAAAGTGGTGTCATGGTAATAACAGATTGGAACAAAAATAATTGGTTAGACAAAAGAAGAATTAGTGAAACAGAATATATTGATGAACTTAAAATGTTAGAAATTATTAACGAAAAATACGAACTATTAGATGATTGCTTCGCAAATGCTAAGCGGATGCTTAGAGAGAATAGAATAGAAGAGAATAGAATAGAAGAGAATAGTATAGATAATCATCATCATATAGATACTATAAACAATAAAGTAGAGGATGAGATAGATATAAAGGAGATTTTTGGAGATGTTTGAAATTTTTGAAAAAGAATTAGGAATTGTTTTAAATCCTAGAGATTTTGAAATAATAAAAGATTTAACAGAAACATATAAAATAGAACAAATTAAAGAAGCATTAAAAATAGCAAAACAAAATAATGCTAGAAGTGTAAAGTATGTTGTTAGAATTTTAAATAGCATAGATAATGATCCAGTTCCAAGTTGGTTTAATAAAGAGTATGTTAAAGAGCCCTTAACAGATAAAGACAAATTAAACATAGAAGAAGCTATTAATTGTTTGCGAGAATGGCATCCTAATAACTTTGAAAAGTGGGCGCAAAGTCAAAGAGTTAGAAATGGAATATAGCGAGGTAAAAAATGCAAACATATACGATTATGAATTTAATTTGGGGATATATAGCGCTTATTATTATGGGAATAACTTTATTACACATTTTAATCTATTTTGTAAAAGAAATAATAACTAATAATCGCAAAACATCGTATCAAGATTCTCAATCAAGATTAAAAGAAGTTAAAAGAAAAATTAAAAAAGAACAAAAAAAGATAGAAAAATATTTGGGAGGAAAATTAAAAAATGGAAACAACAATAAACAAGAACAAAACAGCAGAAGTCAAAACAAGAACAGGAAATAATTATTCTTATCAGTATGTTGACATAGCACAGATTCATGAATATTTAGAAAACAATAATATGTCATATTATCAATACATTGACAGAATAGATAACGATGATTATATTATGACAATTAAAATTATTGATGGTAAAGAAAGTGCTCCATTAAGGGGCGCAAGGGTAGTTGATGCAACATTGTTTGGAACAGATAATCCAGCACAAAAACAAGGAAGCGCTTTAACATATGCAAGAAGATATAGTTTATTAATGGCATTTGGATTAGCAACTGAAGATAATGATGCTCAAGATTTAACCATAGAAAAAATAGAAAGAAAAGAAGATGCTGAAAATTATACTTTAAATTTTGGTAAACATTCAGGTAAAACTTTAAAAGAGATTTTAGAGATAGATCAAAAATATATTAATTGGTTATTTGAAAATGAAAAAACTGATAAAACAATTAAACATTGCATAACACTAATGACAGGAAGAATTGACCAAACTGAAGAACAAATAGAAGAAAGCATCAAAAAAATCAATGAATTAAACAACTTGCTTGATAAAACAGGAACAGACAGAGAAAAATTCTATGATTATTATGGAGTTAAAAACAATGCTGAATTATCTATTGAACAATTAGATGATGCAATAAAAAAATTAAAAGAAAGAATTGATAAAAAATGATTATAGATCAAAACCTTTTTCAAAATATAAAAGATATAAATGGATATGACTATGATGCTTATAAAGTCAATAATGAAGATGAAAAAGTATTTATTACTGCAGACAATTTGATATATATCATAGAAGATATGATTTGCAAAATAGAAAATTTAGAAGAAAAATATGAAGATTTATTAAGGGATGTTGAAGACAACTATAAAAGAATATCAATTGAAGAACAAATAGATTGGAATGATAGGTGGTAAATATGAATATAAGCACAGAAAAGCCAATAATTGTTTATAGATATGATGGTCAATATGGAACAACTTATTCAATAAGAATCTCAAAGAAAAATGAAAAAGGAGAATATATAAATGCTTTTATTCCAATAAAATTAAAAGACAATGCTGATTTAAAAAACAATGACAGGATTCTAATCAATCAAGCATTTTTATCATTCTATTCAAAAAAAGATAATATGAATCAGTTTTACATAATGATTTTAGATTATCAATTAGAAAATGAAAAACCGATTGAAACAATAAAAATGGATGAAATAGATTATCAGGAAGAACTTCCATTTTAACCTTGAGGGGACTCTAAAAACCGCAGTATGCATCGTATAGTTTTTTTCATTTAATATTAACCTACCTTTCTAATATAGTAGTAAATATCAATAGTTAAGGATATAGGTTTGCGGTTTTAATATCCTTAACACAAAAAAAGAAGGAGAAAAAATTATGTTAAAAATATTTAAAAATAAAAAATTAATTAAAACTTTACAGGATCATATTATTAAACTAGAAAATGAACTAAAAGAAAAAAATAGAATTATTCAACAAAAAGAAAAAGCTAGAAGAAAAATAGCAGGAAAAGTTGGTGGTTTAACAGCAGAAAATAATAGACTTATTGATTTGATTGCTGATTTAAATCAAAAACTTATTGAAACAAAAAGAGAATTTAACGAATTTAAAGAAGGCAAATATATTGTGAAAGAATTAAAACCAGATAAAGCTCCAAGAAGAAGACAAGTTATGAGTGTTAGAAGTGGAGAAAAAACAAGTAAGATAATAGCAAAAGTTAAACCAACAGAAGAAGTTGAGAAAATTGATTGGTAAACCAGAAGAAATAATTAGTTGGTTATTTCAACAAGATTTAAATAAAGAATTTGAAATAAAAGAAAAAAGAAACAAAAGAAGCAAATCGCAGAATGCTTATTGTTGGGAGTTAATAGGAAAGATAGCTGATGTATTAAGAAAGTCAAAAGAAGAAGTATATTTGCAACTACTAAAAGATTATGGTCAAAGTGAGATTGTGAGTATGTTATCTTCTATAAATCCTAAAGGATATTTTAAATACTATGAATCCATAGGCACAGGAATAGTCAATAATAAAGAATTTACACATTATAAGATATTTAAAGGCAGCAGTGAATTTGATACAAAAGAAATGACAATATTTATTGATGGTATTATTCAAGAATGTAAACAGCTAGATATTGAAACCTTAACACCGGAGCAGATTGCAGGAATGAATTTGATATAGGAGATAATTTATGAGTAAGGATCGTATAAAAGAAATTAATTATCTAATATATTTAAGAAGTGAATTAATCAAACAAGCTAGAAAAGAGATTAAAGAATTGCAATTAGAAAGAAAACAAATAGAAGGATATAAGAACATAGAGAAAAAGAATAGAGGTGTAAAGTGATTTTTAAAAAGAAAAAAGAAGATGGATATAACAGGAAAAAAGTTCAACAAATAAAAAATGGAAAAGTTGTAAAAGAATACAATTCTGTTAATGATATTGAAAGAAAAAAAGGTTATGCAAAAGGTCATATAACTGAATGTTGCAATGGAAAAAGAAAAACAGCTTATGGATATAAATGGCAATATAAAGAGCCATTATTTGAGAGAAATGAATTGGAATGTTTTGATAATTATATTCACGACATAGTCAAAGAATATTCAAATTTGAAATTATCAAAAAAAGAAGAAATATTAACACAAAGAATCATTATGAAGCAAGAAGAAGAAATTAATCGTTTAAAAGAAACAATTGTTGACTATGAATTAAGAATTAAAAAAGCACTAGAAATAGCACTTAAAAATTGTAAAGATTTATCAAATATCTTGAATGGATGTGATGAAGAATGAGAATAATATGTTTTATAAAAGGAATATTCAAATGGATTAAAGGTCAGCCATTTAAAAATGGACATGATTATAGAGTTTTATATAGTAATGACATGATACAAATAATAAAATGCAATAGATGCAAACATGTTGATCTAGGGTACTTTAGAAGATGAAGAATTATATTATAACTTTTTATGATTTGGAAGATAATGTTATAGCTCAATTTGATAGCTATCAAAGATGTGCAATGTATTTTGGAACATCAGACAAAGTAATCCAAGCATATATATCAAGAAGAAAACTTCATTTTCCGCAAAGAAAAAAATATGATAAAAGAAAAAGAGTTTGGGGTTATTTGGTTAAAGATGATTTAAACGAAGAAGATTTATAATGGAGGTTTAAATGATACTTGAAAAACATTTATCAATTAGAGAAGCAGCAAATGAAAAAGAAAAATTAGAAAATCAAATGCAGCTTTATTTAGATAAAAAAGAAATGAATTTTATTAAGACACAGCCAAAAGGCAGTGATTATAATAAAGTTTTGGTTGAAACAACTATAACTTTATTTGACAGATTCTTAAAATACATTGAAAAGAATTATGAATATGATGAGAAATTATTTTCTTTAATGTCAAGTATCAATGCTTATAATGACTATATTTTTAATGAATTAAAGAGAATAGCAAGTATTGAGCCATTTAAGATCAAGATTTACAAATTAAGGGAAGATATGAATTTTATTGAAAAAAATGGCAGAAAAAGAACATGGGAAGAAATAGCCCAATTAACACACTATAGCGAAAGACAAGTTAGAAGAATTTATGAAGAAATAATTAAAGGCAAAATATAAAAGATGTCCAATTAATGTCCAGTGGTTTATGGTATAATGATATTATGGAGTATAATATATAATGCTTCATAGAATCCCAAATAATGTGCTACTCTTTAGGGTAGCATAGAGCGGATAAACATCGTGTTGTCAAGAATGGTATTGTGAGCGGCAAATACGAATTATCCGCTGTATAATACTCTAAAGGAAGCGATGAACTATCAAGGACATAGATATATGTTCTTGTTTTTTTGGAGGTAAATATGAGCAATTCAATTGTTATAACATCAATTATTTGTTTAACATTAATTGTTATATCTTTTATAAAAAAATAAAGGAGTAAACAATGGAAAAAATAATTAAAATTGATAATAAAGAATACAAAATGAAATCAAGCGCATTTACACAATTCGCTTATAAAAATGAAACGGGTAGGAGCTTCTTAACTGATATTCAAGGATTAACAAAGTTTGTTGATACTGAAATTAATGTGGATCAATTAGATGAAATAACAGAGCCATTATTAAGAATAGCATATGTTATGATTAAAGAAGCTGATTCAAGTCAAGTTAGTGATTATGAATCATTCTTAAAAGGAATAGAAAGTTTATATGACAATGTTGATTGGATAACTGAAGTCATATTATTAGGATGCACACCCATATCAAGGCAACTACAAATCAATTAAAAATAGCGGCTCAAATGAACTTGCTGATGAGTATGATGTGGTTGCCCTAGCTAAAAGATTAAACATATCATTTGAAGATATGAAAGAAATGTCATTTGTAAGTCTTGCAAATATTCTAATATCAAGTATAGAAGAAGCAGATGAAACAAAAGATGCAACACAAGAAGACATAGACAAATATTTTGGATGAGGTTAATTATGAAATATATAATAATGTGTGGTGGAGAATATAAAGCATTTAAAAAACCAAAACAATTAACAGAAGTCAATGGAGAAACATTAATTGGAAGAACAATTAGATTATTAAAAGAAAATGGAATAACAGATATATACATATCAAGTAATGATCCAAGATTTGATGAATATGCTCCAAGACTTGAAAATAAAAACAATAATTTTGTTGTTGACAATGGCAAGGTTGAAGGTTATTGGTTAGATGCTTTCTATCCAATCAATGAAGAAGTATGTTATATATTCGGCGATGTTTATTTTAGCCCAGAAGCTATTAAAACAATTGTTGAATATGAATCAAATGAAAACACTTTATTTGGGAATAGTATCGCCAAGAATGAAGAACACAAAAATTGGGGAGAGCCATTTGCTTATAAAGTAAAAAAATATAATAAATTTATGCAAGGTGTTAAAGAAGTTAAAAAGCTATATGATGAAGGCAAAATAAAAAGGCATCCCATTGTTTGGGAATTATATAGATATTTACATAATTTAGATATAAACACACAGGTTATAACTGATGATTATGTTGCTATAGATGATTACACCATAGACATAGATGCGCCAGAGGTGGAAATTAACATATGATAGAACATGATAATATCTTATTTGTAAGTGATATAAATGTCATTGGTGGGGTTGAAACCTTTTTATGGGAACTTGTAAAAAAGTATCAAAAATATGATATAGCTGTTGTTTATAGAACAGGTAATGAAAAACAAATTAACAGATTAAGAAAGTATTGCAATGTATATCAGCATAGAAATCAAAGAATAAAATGTAAAGTTGCAATTATTAATTATGATGTATCAATTATTAATTTTATTGAAGAAGGCGCAAAGATATATCAAACAATTCATGGAGATTATTCAAATCCAGTATATACTTGGAAACCTTTAACACATCCAAGAATTGAGAGATATATTTGCATAACAAAGTTTATGGAGTCAACATTCAGTAAATTAACTAATTGTGATAACACAATGGTTAGTTATAATCCATTAGAAATTGACAAAGATGATAAGATGCTAATATTGGTTAGTGCAACAAGATTGACAAAAATAAAAGGCAAGGAAAGAATGATACAACTTGCAAGAGCTTTAGATGAAGCAAAGATAAATTATATATGGTATGTATTTACAAATGATGTAAATGCTATTAATAATCCTAATGTTGTATATATGAAGCCAAGATTAGATGTTAGAAGATGGATCAAGAAAGCCGATTATGTTATTCAATTAAGTGATACAGAAGCATTATGCTATACATTAATGGAAGCGCTTTATTCTAATGTTCCAGTTATATGCACACCATTCCCATTTTTAGATGAAGTAGGAATAAAAGATGGTGTCAATGCATGGATATTAAACTTTGATTGCAGCAATATGAAACATATAACAGATAACATAATGAATAGACCAAAGTTTCAATTTAAAGAATTAGGAGATAAATATGATGAAGTGTTAGTTCATACACCATCACACTTTAAGGAGGATAAGATTATGAAGGTTAAAGTTGAAGCATTAAACACATATGAATTATACAATATAACAGATGCGCAATTAGGAAGAATACCAAAAGAAGGAGAACAATTTGAAATAACTAAAGAAAGATTGAATGTCTTATTAGGAAATAATCCTTCAGGTAAAGTATTCGTAAAAATAGTTGAGCCAGTTAAAGAAGTTAAAAAAGCAATTAAACCTAAAAAAGAAACTAAAAGAAAAAAATGAGTTATGGAATCAGATCATCATTCTATAATTCCAAACTATGGAATGATATTAGAAAGAATATATGGTTAAAACAAAATCTATTATGTGCTATATGTAATAAACCAGTATATGTTGATGGATTAAGCGATTATCTCCCTAAAGATAAAAGAAGAATTGGTATAGTGCATCATAAAGTATTCTTGAATGATTTAAATATATTAGATGATAACATAGCCATAAATGAAAATAATCTTATTGGTGTATGTAAACAATGCCATGAAGATATACATCATCAAGATATAGCTAAAAGAAGTAATGTTATGTTTGATACAAATGGAAACCTTATTAAAAAGGGGTAGGGGGGTATATAACCAATATATACCCTATATAGGAAACCGGGGCAAGGACAAACAAAATTTGCCCAGATTTGAAAGAACAAGTGGGGTTTTGTGAAAAGAGGTAAAAAGATAAACGATGATGAACGAACTTAAAAAGATTTTGGCAAAGATACCAGATGACAAAGTCAATGAAGCGACATTAATATCAAATGAAATGAAGTTTATTATAACCACAATAGAAGAATTAAAAAAAGATATAAAAGAAAAAGGTGCGGTTGAACATTTTATAAATGGGAAACAAGATTTCTTAAGAGAAAGTCCAGCCCTAGCAAGTTATAATAAATTAATGAAGACATATGATACAATGTATAAAAATTTATTAGCTCTAATACCAAAGGATTATGCTCCAAACGAAGACAATTTTGATGATGACGATTTATGACATATATTGAAGAATATTATAAATGGATTCAAGATAATCCAACTAAAGTTTGTAATAAAATCAAAAAGATATATGAAAAAATCAATAATGAATTAAAGACACCTAAAGAAGTGTCTTTTTTAAATAAAACAACTGGAGAAGTTGAGAAGCACACTTATATCTTTGATGAAAAGAAAAGTTTAAGGTGCATTCATTTTATAGAAAAATATTGTAGGCAATCAAAAGGTCAATGGAATGGTAAACCTTTAAAATTAGAGTTATTTCAAAAAGCATTTTTACAAACCTTATTTGGTTTTGTGGATAAAGAAACAGGATTAAGAAAATATAGAAAAGCAATTTTATTTGTTGCTAGAAAAAATGGTAAGTCAGTTTTAGATTCTGCAATAGCTAATTATATGCTGACTAAAGATAATGAAGGCGGAGCTGAAATATATTCGGTTGCAACTAAAAAGGATCAATCAAAAATTGTTTGGGAAGAATCAAAAAAAATGATTAAGAAGTCGCCAGTGTTAGCAAAAAGAATTAGATGCTTAATTGGTGGTATTTATTATGATGCAACAGATTCATCATTTAGAGCACTTGCATCAGATAGCAATAGTTTAGATGGTTTAAATGCTCATATGGTTATAGCTGATGAAGTTCATGCATGGAAAGATAAAAACTTATTGGATGTTATGTATGATTCAATGAGTGCTAGGACACAACCATTATTACTTGAAACAAGTACGATGGGAACGATTAGACAAAATGTATTTGATATTGAATATGATTATGCAAGTCAAGTTATTGATGGAACGATTCAAGATGAAATATTGTTGCCATTAATCTATGAATTAGATGAAGAAAAGGAATGGCAAACTGAAGATTCTTGGTATAAAGCAAATCCAGCATTAGGAACTATCAAATCATTAAAAAGTTTAAGGGAAAAAGTTGAAAGAGCAAAAGCTAATCCAATTGAGCTTGTTAATTTATTGTGTAAAGATTTTAATATTAGACAAAATAGTGTCAATGCATGGTTAACTTTTGATGAATTAAACAATGAAGAAATATACAACGAATGGAAAGATTGTTATTGCATTGGTGGTTGTGATTTATCAAGCACAACAGATTTGACATGCGCAACTTTATTGGGAGTTGTTAAAGGAAAAATTAAAGTTAAGCAAATGTATTGGATACCAACAAATTCATTAGAGAAAAAAGTTATGGAAGATAAGATTCCATATGATATATGGTTAAAAAATGGATTATTAAGATTAAGTGGGGATTCAAAAATAGATTATCATGATATAACAAAATGGTTTTTAGAAGAAGTTCAAAATAATGACTTAAGACCATTATGGGTTGGATATGATAGCTGGAATGCGCAATTTTGGTGCGATGAAATGCAAGGGGAAGGTTTTGATATGGTAGAAGTAAGACAAGGTTTTAAAACAGAGTCAACCGCTTTAAAACAAATGAAAGCTGATTTGATAGATAAAAGGATTAATTATAATAACAATCCAATCCTTAAATGGAATCTATCAAATGCAGCAGTAAAAATGGATGACAATGAGAATATTATGTTATCAAAAGAAAAATCAAGACAAAGAATTGATGGAGCAGCAAGTTTGATGGATGCATATGCAGTTTTTGTAAATAAAAAGCAAGAATATTTAAATTATATTAATGAGGAGGCATAAAGAATGGAAAAAAGAAGTTTATTTAGCAGAATATTTGGAAATGATGAAAGCACACCACCACCACAAAATTCTGTTGAGTTTCAAATTATAGATAATCAAAAAGCAGTTTTTACACCATATAGAGGCGATTATCATTATGATCCAGATGTATTAGCTTGTATTGATGCAATAGCTAGAAATGGTGCTAAAATGCATCCAAGACATATTAGAAATTATAATGGTAAATTGGAGAATCTAAAAAGTAATCTATATAAATTATTAGCAAAGCAGCCAAACGAACTGCAAAATGCATATAAGTTTTATTATCAAGTTATTAGTGAACTAACACTTTATAATAATGCTTTAATATATGTTCAAAAAGATGAAAATTTAAAAGTTTTAGGTTTATACCCATTAAAGTATAGTGAAGCAAAATTATATGAATATAAAGGCGAGTTATGGGTAAAATTTAAGTTTGGTAGAAGCAAGGAAAGATTTGTCCCTTATAAAAATTGCATTCATTTAACTAGATTTACAAGTTCTGATGGAATATTCGGCGGATCTCCAGAGCCAGTTAAAAGATTATTATCTATTAAGCATATTTTAGATGAAGGAATGATAAATGCAATAAGAACAACACAATCAATCAAGGGTGTTCTTAAGTCAACTAAAGCATTATTAAAGCCAGATGATGTTAAAAAGATGAGAGACCAATTTGTCAAAGACTTTATAGAAAATGCAGATATGAGTGGTATTGGTGGATTAGATGCAACAACTGAATTTATCCCGGTTAAAATTGAGCCAACAACTGCTAGTGATAATCAATTAAAAAGCATTGATGCTAAAGTTATGTCTTATTTTGGAGTTAACGAAAATATTATTCAATCAAAATATAGTGAAGATGAATGGAATGCTTTCTATGAAAGTGTATTAGAGCCAATAGGTTTACAAATGAGTTTAGAGTTTACAAATAAACTATTTACACCAACAGAAAAGAATTTTGGAAATGAAATATTATTTGAAAGCAATAGACTTCAATATGCAAGTAATAGAACTAAAATTGAATTAATAAGATATGCAAGTAATATTATGTCAATAAACGAACAAAGAGAAGTGTTTAATCTTGCTCCAATTGAGGGCGGAGATGTCTTTATGATAGATCAAAACCACGAATTATCTCCAATTAATGAAGATATTCAAATAGATGAAGAAGGAAGTGATACAGATGAAGGAAATTAGAAAATTAGATTTACAATTTAGAGCTGAAGATACTGAAGATAAAAAAATGGAAATAAAAGGATATGCAGCAGTTTTTAATAGTCCAGAAACATATGCATATACCGAAATTATAGCTCCAAGTGCATTTGAAGAAGCTGATTTAAGCGATGTTGTTTTAAGATATAATCACAATGATAATTTTATGGTATTAGCAAGAACTAGAAACAAGTCATTGAACTTAAATGTGGATGAAAAAGGGTTATTTATAGATGCAACTTTACAAGATGATATAACAGAGCACAGAGATATATTCAATGCAATTAAAAGTGGTTTAATTGATAAACAAAGTTTTGCATTTGTTGTTGATGAAGATGAATACGATTATGACACAGATACAAGAACAATAACTAAAATTGGCAAGGTTTTTGATGTTTCTGTTGTTGACCAACCATTTTATAATGAAACAGATGTTTCAGTGGCGAGAAATGAATCTGATGAGTTTTTAGAAAAGAGAAAACAATTAAGAGAAGAACACGAGGCAAAACTTGCTGAAGAACAAAGAAAGCAAGAATTAATCAAAGCAAAAGAAAGATTAATGAGTAAATTAGGTTAATATGATTATGAAAAAAGCATTTGGAATGGATGCTTTTTTTGTTGGTGGACACCGACTAATTCATTTTTAATAAATGCTGGAATAGCAATAATGGGAGTTATCCCTTAAATAGCAAATATACAATAGGAGGTCAAAATGACTAGAAAAGAAGAAATTGAAAGCCGCAAGGCAGAAATTGCTGCTGAAGTTGAAGCAACTGAAGACATTGAAGTAGTTGAAGAACTTGAAAAAGAAGTAGATGCTTTAAATGAAGAAGTTGAAGAAATAGAAGCACAAGAAGAATTAGAAGAAGTTGCTGAAGAACTAGAAGAAAATCCAGTTGAAGCAGCAGAAGTTATCAAGGAGGAGAAGAAATTTATGGATAACATTGAAACAAGAAATTCAAAAAGATATGTTGATGCATATGCAGAATATATCAAAACAGGAAAAGATGAAGAAGTTAGATCATTATTAACTGAAAATGTTGATGGTGGAACTATAGCAGTGCCTGACTTTGTATTAGATGAAGTAAAAACTGCATGGGCTAACAATGACATTCTTGCATTAGTAAGAAGAACAAATGTAAGAGGAAATTTAAAAGTAAACTTTGAAATTAGCGGAAGCGATGCAGTTATTCATACTGAAGGAGCATATGCTGTTAGTGAAGAAGAATTAGTTGAAGGAATTATCACTATTAAACCAGAATCAATCAAAAAATGGATTTCAATTAGTGATGAAGTTATGGATTTAAGAGGAGAAGCATTCTTAAGATATATCTATGATGAATTAACTTATAGAATTGCAAAGAAAGCTGCTGATACTTTAGTAGGAATGTTAGCTCAATTAAAACAATCTGCAGATGCTGATGAAGTTAGTGCTGCAAAAATAGCACTTGCTCCAAGTGTTGATGCAGTTGCTCAAGCTATAGCTAATTTAAGCGATGAAGCAGCAGATCCAACAATCATAATGAATAAATTAACATATGCAGAATTCAAGAAAGCTCAATATACTAATAACTATGGTGTTGATCCATTTGAAGGATTAAGAGTTAGATTCAATAATACTTTACCAGCTTATTCAACTGCAACTGCAGGACAAGTTTATATGGTAGTTGGAGATTTAGGACATGGTGTTATAGCTAACTTCCCTAATGGAGAAGACATTGAAATCAAAGTTGATACTTTATCAAGAAAGAAAGAAGATTTAGTTGAAATTCTTGGTAGAGAATACATTGGTCTTGGTGTAGTAGCTGATAAAGCATTCACACTAGTTTCAAAACCAGAATCAGTTTAATTTAATAGAAAGAAGGTAAGACTATGCTAGAAGAAATTAAAAAAATTCAAGGCATAAATCATAATGAGTTTGATTCTATGATTAAAACATGGATTGATGCAGCGACTTATGATTTAAAAGGTATTGGCATAGTCAATACTTTAGTTGATAATCCTAATAGTTTAATTAAAACAGCAATTATAACTTATGTTTTAAGTTTTTTAGATGTAGTTAATAGCGAACTTTATGCCAATTCATATTTGCTTCAAAAGGATGTTTTAAGACATACCAGCGAATATAATGGAGCAAATAATGGAATATGCTGAAATTATCAATTTAATTAGTATTGTTAAAGGGGAAGATGAAATAGGTAATATTACAACTTCCTCTGAAACATACAATAAGTGTTATGCCAAAAAGCAAAGCATTAGAACAAATGAATATTATAGTGCTGTTGAAACAGGCATGACACCAAGTTGTGAGTTTGTTATTAAAAGATTGAATTATAATGGCGAAGAAGAATTGGAATATAACAATGAAAGATATTCGGTTATAAGAACTATTGATCCAAAAAATAAATTTGATATTGTTTTAGTATGTGCTAGAAAAATTGGTGTTAATAAGCCAAGTGGTCAATCTATATAATGGCATATAATAGCATTATAGACATTAAAGAAATATTGGATGACTACTCTGAAGATATTCAAGAAGCAATAACTGAAGAAGCACAAATAGTTGCTAAAAAAGCTCAAGATGAATTGAAAAACACATCGCCAAAGAATACTGGAAAATATAGAAAGGGTTGGAGGGTATCAATTCAAAAAGGAAATGGTTATGTTGAGTGTGTTGTTCATAATGCAACTGATTATCAATTAACACATTTATTAGAAAAACCACACTTATTGAGAAATGGAAGACTTTCCACTCCTAAAGTGCATATTAGACCAGTTGAAGAATCAGCGGTTAAAGAGTTTGAAAGCAATGTTGCTAAAATAATAAAAAATGGAGGTTAGAATGAAACATAAACAATTATATGATTTATTAAAAACTATTGGAATCCCAGTAGCATATGACCATTTTGAATCAAACAAGAATATAACACCGCCATTTATGGTTTATAGGGAAATAAGCCCTAATACATTTAAAGCTGATGGAATCACATATTATAGACCATATGAATATGAGATTGAAGTCATAACTGAAATAAAAGATATAAAATTGCAAGAAACTATTGAAAAATTATTAACTGATAACTCCATTCCATACGACATTGAAAGCGAAGTTTGGGATGAAGATGAAAGAATTTATCATAATTATTATGAAATTTAAGGAGGAAAAAATGAGTAAAAATAAAGTTAAGTTTGGTTTATCTAATTGTTATATTGCTCCATTTACAATTGCACAAGATGGAACATATACTTATGACACACCAATAGCAGTTCCGGGCGCTGTAAACTTAAGTCTATCCCCAGCTGGAGAAACTAATGACTTTTATGCTGATAATATAATTTATTTTACTTCAACAGCTAATCAAGGTTATGAAGGAGATTTAGAATTAGCACTTATTCCAGATGGAATTAGAACTGCAATATTAGGCGAAAGTGTTGATGCTAATGGTGCATATATTGAGAATGCAGAAGATAAATTTGCTGGATTTGCATTTGGTTTTCAAATAAATGGAGACCAAACAAACAGAAAATATTGGTATTATAATTGCTCTTTAACTAGACCAACAACTCAAAGTGCAACAACAGAAACAACTATAACACCTAATACTGATACATTATCAATTAAAGCAATGCCAAGATTATCAGATCATGCTGTTAGAGTTTTCATGGAGCCAACTGATGAAAACACAGCAGCTTATAATGGATTCTTTTCTGCAGTATATGAGGAAACTGGATCAATTTAATAAATACTACTCTTAACGAGTAGTAAAAAGACCACTCAATTGATGGGTGGTTTTTTTAGTATTCATGAAGGAGGGAAAAATGGCAAGTAAAAACATTAAGGGCATCACAATTGAAATTGGTGGAAATACAACAAAATTGCAAGATGCTTTAAAAGGTGTTGACAAACAAGTCTATTCTTTAAATAGCGATTTAAAATCTTTAAATCAAGCATTAAAATTAGATCCAAAGAATACTGACTTATTAGCGCAAAAGCAAGATGTATTAAAAAGAAACATTCAAGCAACAACTGAAAAATTAAACACTTTAAAAGAAGCCCAAAAACAAATGGGCTCTTATAGCAAATTAACCGATGAACAAAAAGCTGCATACACTAGATTAAGTGGAGAAATTGCTAAAAGTGAAAATGCACTAAAAGGAATGCGCAAAGAACTTCAAGTTTTACCGGGAATTAGTTTAGGTAAATTAGAAGAAGGATTAAAAAAAGTTGGGAATGTTGCTTTAGAAGCATCAAAGAAATTATTGCAAGTAAGTGCTGCAGTTGGTAGTGCACTTGCAGGAGTAGTTGCTGCAGGTGTTAAGTCATATGCAGAATTAGAAATGGCTAGTAAAGGTGCTGAAAGACTATTTGGAGATGCATTTGAAGAAGTCAAGAAAAATGCTAGTGAAGCATACAAAACATTAGGATTAAGCGCAAAAGATTATTATGACCAAGTCAATACATATGCGGTTGGTTTAAAAACTGCTTTAGGTGGAAATGAAAAAGAAGCTGCCAAACTAGCTAATGATATTTTAATCGCCCAAGCTGACATTGTTGCTGCAACAGGTGCTAGTCAAGATGCAGTTCAAAATGCATTTAGCGCAGTTATGCGTGGAAACTTCACAATGATTGATAACCTTCGTTTAGGTATTAAAGGATCAAAAGAAGGAATGCAAGAAGTCATTGATAAAACCAATGAATGGAATAAAGCAAATGGTAATGCAACTAATTATCAAATGGGCAATTATGCAGACATGCAAAAAGCATTGGTTGACTATGTTAAAATGCAAGGAATAGCAGGAACAGCAGCAAATCAAATGGCTTCAACAATTCAAGGATCAGTTTCATCAATGAAAGCTGCATTTGATAACTTTATAAATGGAAGTGGAAGCGCCGAACAATTAGCAGATACTATAACTAATGTTTTAACTAATATTGGAAATGCAATAACAAAACTTGCTCCAAGTATCTTATCAGGTATCGCGACATTAATTAAAAAACTATTACCACAAGTTATCAAAATGGTTGTTGATTTAGTTCCACAATTATTAGATGCAGTGTCAGATCTAATTGATAGCATATTAGATTTTATTTCTCAAGATACAGGTCAGTTAGAAAAAACAATTGGGGATTTAGTCAAGACAATAGTTTTATTTATTACAAATAATCTTCCAAAAATAGTTAAAATAGCAATGCAAATAGTTATTGCCCTTGCAAATGGAATAGCAAATAATATAGATGAGATAATACCAGCAATAATTGAATGCATTGGAATAATTATAAACACTTTAATTGAAAATCTTCCTTTATTAGTTCAAGCAGGATTAAAACTTGTTATTGGAATTGCAAAAGGTTTATCTAATGGAGTCGTAGAGATATTAAAAGCAGTAGGAAATATTATTAAAACTATTATTAATAAATTTTTAGAGCTTCCAAGCAAAGCAGTTCAATGGGGTATTGATATGATTAAAGGATTCATCAAAGGTATTAAAAACATGATAAGTAATGTTGGAGAAGCAGTTAAGAGTGTTGCAAATAAGATCAAAAACTTTTTACACTTCTCAAGACCAGATGAAGGACCATTAAGAGATTATGAAACTTGGATGCCAGATTTTATTAAAGGATTAGCTAAAGGAATTAATCAATCATCATATATGGTTAAAAATGCTGCTGGAAACCTTGCAGATAACATGGCGAGTATCTTATCAGTTGACAATATAGTTGGAGATATGAAAAATGCAATGCAAGGAATAAATGCAGGAATTGAAAATTCAGTAAATCCAATAATAAATCCAACTGCCAATTCTAATCCATTAATTATTCAAATAGAAAACTTTAATAATAATAGTGAAAGTGATATTCAATCACTAGCTCAAAAGCTAGAGTTTTATAGAAAAAATTCAGCACTAGCAAGAGGTGGTAAATAATGGTTTTATGGAATAATACAGACTTTAGAACTAAAGGAATAATAGTTGAAAAAATACCAACTATATCAAAAGGAAAAAAGAAAATAGATGTATATCAAATTGAAGGAAGAAATGGCTTCTTAAGTGTTGACACTGGAGTTTATGAGCCATTTGAAGTCATATTAGAATGCCATTGTGCAGACACAGCAAACTTGGATGAAGTCAAAAAGTTTTTAGATGGTTATGGAACTCTTTCTTTTGATGGTTTAAGAGAATATACTGCAATTATTGATAGCACAATACCTTTTGAAGAAGTGCAAAACTTTAAAAGATTTCAAGTTAATTTTTTAGTCAATCCAATTGCTGAAAGCAAAACAGCACAGACTATTAATTTATTAGGATTGTCAACATTCAGTATAACAACTTATTCAAATGTTTATCCTACTTTAACAATAACAGCGAGTGGAGATATATCAGTAAATATTAATGGAAATATCTTCTATTTAACAGGCACAAGTGGAACATATACTTTAGATTGCAAAAATAAAGAAATATATGATTCTTTAAATGCAAATAAATCAGGAATAATGAATGGAGATTTCCCATCCTTTATTAATGGAACAAATAATATTTCAACAACAGGAACAATAACAGCTATTTCTGCAAGTTATAAGGAAACATACTTATAGGAGGAAAATATGAAAATATATAGCCAAGATACATTAACATTCAATAATAATGGTTTAGGATTTTTAACAGATGCATTAAGTTGCAAAATAACTGATGAAATTAATGGAATGTATCAATTGCAAATGGTATATCCAAAAGGTGGAAAACTAGCAGATGAATTGGTTGAAGAAAACATTATAAAATGTAAAGTTGCAGATGGAACAGAACAATTATTTAGAATAAAAATAGTTGAAAAGGATTTAAAGAAAATAACAATAACAGCGCAGCATATATTTTATGATTTATTAAACAACTTTTTAGAAGATGTTTATCCGCAAAGTTTAACCGCCCAAGCATTTATTAATCATTTAATATCTAATGCTAATTTTTCATCTCAATTTACTGCATATAGCAATATAACAGGGACAAAAAGTGCTAGATATGTAAGAAAGAATCCTGTTGAAGTTATAATGGGAGATTTAGACAATTCAGTTCTTAATCTTTTTGGCGGAGAATTAAAAAGAGATAACTTTACAATTAATTTATTAACTAGATTGGGGAATGACAATGGTGTAAAGATATTATTTGGTAAAAACATTAAAGGAATAGATATAACAATAGATATAACTAATATGGCAACAAGAATTATGCCACAAGGATTTGATGCTTTATTATTACCAGAAAAATATATTGATAGCCCATTAATTAATAACTATCCAACACCAAAAATTGCAAAACTAGAATTTGAAGATGTTAGATATGATCCAACAGGTCAAGAAGGTTATGCTGATATTCAAGATGCATATACAGCATTAAGGGATAAAGTTCAACAACAATTTGATCTAGGAATTGATAAACCACAAGTTAATATAAAAGTTGATTGGGTAGAATTATCAAAAACTAATGAATATAAAAATTATGTGAATTTAGAAAGAGTTAATTTAGGAGATACCATAACAGCTAATATTCTTGGTGTTGACTATCAAACAAGAGTTATTTCAACAACTTATGATGTATTAAAAGAACAAATAGAAAAATTTGAAATAGGAACATTTAAAACAGCAATAACAAAAACTATTTCACAATTAATGTATGATGTTGAAACAATAGTTCCAAGCACAATATTAGAAGAAGCTCAATTACAAGCAACAGAACTTATAACATCAGCAATGGGCGGTTATGTATATAAAACTCAAAGCGAGTTATATATTATGGATACTGATAATCCAACAACAGCAACTAAAGTTTGGAGATGGAACTTAAATGGATTGGGTTATTCTTCAAATGGCATTAATGGACCATATACAACAGCAATGACAATGAATGGTGGAATAGTTGCTGATTTTATAACAACAGGGACATTAAGCGCTGATAGGGTATCAGGTGGAACTTTAACAGGAACAACTATAAGTGGAAATACAATAACAGGTGGAAGTTTGGAAATAACTTCAACAACAGCTAATCCAAAATGTGATATTTTAGGAAGCACAAGTGGAACATATACAAGATTATTTGGTGGATCAATAAGACTTATGTATAACAATGTGGGGAAAGTAGTTATGGGCTCCGGGACAGGTCAAGGTGTAATAACTGTCTATGACACAGCGGGAACAAGTGATTCAACAATATCTGGAACATCAATAACAACACCAAAGATAACTGCAGGAAATATTGATTGTGGCTCTTGTACTTTAAATTCCAGTAGTGAAGTATATGTATCATTTAATAAAACATTTAGCAGTGCGCCAAAACTTGTTATAACACCATTTACTTCAACTTCCGGAGTTATTGCTCCAAAAATTAGAGCACTTTCAACTCAAGGATTTAGGGCAATACTTGGTGGATCAGGTTTTTCAAATATAGATTGTTGCTGGATAGCAATAGGAAATTAGAAAGGGGCATTATGGATACAAATAAATTTGAAAGAGAAGTTTTAGACAGATTAATAAGATTAGAAACTAAAATTGATTTACAAGATTATAAAGGTTTAAGCGAGAAATTAGATAACACTTCAAACACAGCAGAAAACAATGAAGAAAGAATAAAAAAATTAGAAGATTCTATAAAATGGGTTGTTAGAGCAGTTATAGGTGCAGTTGTCAGTGCTTTACTTGCTTTAGTATTAAAAATAAAATGAGGTATATATGAAAGAAAAAATTAAAAAAACTAGCAAATATGTCATGAACATATTAGCAATGATAAATGCTATATTAATTGGTTTAAGTCCAATATGGAATTGGCATTTAAATAAAATAACAGATAGCATCGTGGTTATAACAGGTATTATTGGCTTATATTTAGTAAGTGGAAAAATATTTGAAGAAAAGGATGAAAAAGATGAAATTTGTAAAGAGATTAACAGCGCCAGATAAGGACAATAAATATTATTTAAAACTAGATAAAGGATACAATAAATGTATTCGTGGAAATAATGCTAATGGCATTAATAATGGAAAATACGATGTTTTACCTAATTGCACAGGTTGGTGTTATGGTAGGTTTTTAGAATCTCAAGCATTAACAAGTTGCGAACTTCCAACTTCTAATGCTGAAAATTGGCTTGAACATAATAAAAAATATCAAGAAGGATTTACAGCTAGAGTTGGATCAATATTAGTTTTTTCTAAAGGTAAAGTTGGAGTTGGAAAAGATGGAGCAGGACATGTTGCATTTGTTGAAGCAATTGATTCCAATGGAAAATTAACCTTAAGTGAAAGTGGATGGAGTGCTAAAAAAAGAATGTGGACTTCTACTTTAAAACAATCTTCAAATGGTGGTTATAAATACTCCACTTCTTATAATTATTTAGGATGCATCTATCCAGAAAAAAACTTTGAACAAAAATATTATGGAACACTTCCAAAAAAATATTTAAAATATGGATCAAAAGGTAAGGATGTTAAAAATTTACAAGATTTCTTAAATTGGTGTTTAGGAGAAACTTTAACATTAGATTCACACTTTGGACCAGCAACAAGAAATGCAGTTAAAAAGTTTCAAGAAAAATATAAATTAGAAGTTGATGGAAAATTTGGACCAAAATGTATTAAAAAAGCAAATGAAATAAAATTATAGAAAGGTGGTTTTTATGAATCAATATAATATAATCAATGTCAATGTATCATTTGACAATATTAAAGCTGAAGTTGTTGGTTGTAAATTAGCT
>Ga0265301_10001928_pt1 | contig 25552 bp, 22 predicted proteins | sample AusTroGonzalo_MG_2_FD_193488 | JGI IMG/M metagenome (GOLD analysis project Ga0265301, IMG submission 193488) | Bovine rumen microbial communities from tropical cattle in Woodstock, Queensland, Australia - Gonzalo_04 | ecosystem: Host-associated > Mammals > Digestive system > Stomach > Rumen ... | reverse complement strand
GGGCAAATCCGAAGGCGAAGTGATGCGTTTCTGCCAGTCATTCATGACTGAGCTGCAGAAATACATCGGACCCGACACCGACGTTCCCGCTGGTGACATCGGCGTTGGCGGTCGTGAAATCGGTTTCATGTATGGCCAATACAAGAGACTCCGCGGCGAACACGTTGGCGTGCTCACCGGCAAGGGTCTTGAGTGGGGTGGTTCTTTGATCCGTCCTGAGGCTACCGGTTTCGGCGCTGTCTATTTCTTGGAAGGCATGTTGGCTGCTAAGAAAGACACCCTCAAGGGCAAACGCTGCATCATCTCCGGTTTCGGTAACGTGGCTTGGGGTACCGCTCTCAAACTCGCTGAGCTGGGCGCTAACCTGGTCGCTATCTCCGGTCCTGATGGCTACATCCTCGACGAGGAAGGCATCAACACTCCTGAGAAGATCGCTTACATGGACGCTTTGAACGCAACCCGTAACAACGTGGTGGCTCCGTTCGCAGAGAAGTTCGCTTCCGCTAAGTTCTTCCCTGGCAAGAAAGTTTGGGAAGTTCCTTGCGAAATCGCTATGACCTGCGCTATCCAGAACGAGCTCAACGGTGACGACGCTAAGAAGTTGATCGCTAACAACGTGAAATACGTTGTTGAGGTCTCCAACATGGGCTGCACGGCTGAGGCTGTTGCTGAACTCCAAAAGGCTAACGTCTCCTTCGCTCCTGGTAAGGCTGCTAACGCTGGTGGCGTGGCTACCTCTGGTCTCGAAATGACTCAGAATGCAATGCACATCTCTTGGACCGCTGCTGAAGTGGACGAGAAACTGCACGGCATCATGAACAGCATTCACGAGAACTGCGTGAAGTACGGTACCGAAGCTAATGGCTACATCAACTATGTGAAGGGCGCTAACATCGCCGGCTTCATCAAAGTTGCAGACGCCATGATCGCTCAAGGCATCGCTTACTAATCTTCAGTTTGTAGAACTGATTAAAGGGAAGGCTTCTCGAAAGGGGAGCCTTTCTTTTTTAGTTAGGAGTTAGCAGTTAGCAGTTAGGAGTTAGCAGTTAGCAGTGGCCTTTAATAGCTTATAGCTAACAGAAAAAAAAACTAGTGATAGATTTGAAAATGGACCACCGTCTATATCCGTAGTTATCACCAAAAATTCATCAATATGATCAACAACGGAATAATAGAGAAGACCCAGGTTTACAACGTGGTGATCCTGGACAAAAGCGGTTCCATGAGTTCTATCCGCCGCGCGGCTGTAGATGGTTTCAACGAGACCTTGGCCGGCATCAAAAAAGCTCAAGAGAAATTCTCCGAAACGCAACAACACTATATCTCCTTGGTGGCCTTCTGTAGTTGCGAAATGCTCAAACTATACGACAAAGATCCTGTGGATAAGGCGCTGCCCCTCGAATATGAGGATTACCAACCCTGCTGTTGCACGCCGCTGTATGACGCAATGGGCTTCACGCTCACCGACATCCGCAAGCATGTGGAGGGAATGAAAGACACAATGGTGGTGGTCACCATCATCACCGACGGGCTGGAGAACGCCTCGAAAGAGTACTCCGGACAAGCTGTTAAGAGACTGGTGGAAGAGTTGCGCAGACAAGGCTGGACCTTTACCTACATGGGAGCCAACCAGGATTCGGTAGAAGTGGCCTTCACCCTCTCGATCCGCAACGCCCGCAATTTTGACTACTCAGAGGACGGAGCCATATATGCCATGGCCAAAGACACCAACGCCCGCATGGGCTTGTTCTCCCGCATTCACCATTTCCGTATGTCGCACACGGATGAGGATGCCGCCATGCCCCAGGAGGCGCGCAACGAATTGTTCGCCAACATGGCAGACGATGCGTTCGACGAAGTTGAAAACATGTAATTGAGCTAATCCCGGAATGGTAGAGACGATGTGCACATCGTCTCTACAGAATGTTTGTGTCGATTAAAAATTTTGTATTTTTGCCGTGAAAAAATGGATTGCATGGAAGTTAAGCGGTTATATATGGAAGACCTTCGGGTGGCCAGAGCCCTCATCAAACGCGATGAGGCGGTCACCCGTAGCTATTTATATCGTCACTGCTATCCGCTTTTCAAGTCCATTTTCGACCATTACTACACCGGTTGTGAATCCTGCAAGGAGTTTATCGATGAAATTTACTTGTTGGTGCTCACGCCAAAGGACGGCTACGGCAAGTGCAAGTTGGAAGGCTTTCGCGGGGAAAGTACGCTTACCAGCTGGCTCAAGACAGTGTGTCTCTTCTATTGCTATGAACAGTACGAGAGGCGTGAACGGGGACCGGCGCAGGAGCAGCTGCCAAATCCCGATGCCGAGAATGGAGGCTACGATGCCCGGCATTACGGCTATGTGGAGATGGATTTCAGCCATTTCAACCGCCAAGATGTCCATGTCGTGCTGAATATGATGCCCAACCGCCGTTACAGCACGCTTATCCGCCTACGCTACCTTGAGGAACTCACCAACGAAGAGACCGCCAAGGTGATGGGCATGACTATGGATAACTACTACAACAAACACAAACTAGCCAAAAAGCAGTATGAACAAATATGGAGAAAGGAGGTGCAACATGCGTGACGAATTTCATCCTGATAGGAGTGTTGAAAAGATGGCCGCCTGGCTCGACGGCAACCTCTCGTTGGAGGAGATGACACAGATGACAGCGCGGATTCAGAACGATCCGATGTTGAAGGAGATAGTAGCCATGAGCGACGAGATCGACAGTGACATGGAGGCCTTCGTTGACTCAGGCGAACCGCTGCCCAAAGAGTTGCAGAACGACGACTTCGACCTCCCGAAAGCCACCCCTTGGTTAGACCGCCAAGTCGGCAACATGTATGACGAGATTTGCTGTAATATACACGCCCGATATCCGGAGTACGACTGCTGCGATGCCGCGCCCGCCTCTGCTGACAGGGAAGATTCTGATGAGGAGACAGGGATCCTGGACAAGTTGAAAGGCTTGTTTTCTAAGGAAAAAGAAGAGTAAAGCGATGAAAATGATATCTATCACGAATATTCAACAAAACTAATTATATTATGAAATTTCAAACCAAACAAGAATTCGAAATCTACGCCCTGATGTATGTGATGGCGCTAGATATGAAAACCAGCAAAGAAGAACTGAGATTGATGAAAGCGAAAGCTTCGGAGGAGTTGATTCAAAGTGTGTCCGAACTGTTTGAACAAGATAACGATGCCCAAAGGGTGGAGGCCATTGTGCAGGGTGCGGAGGAGTTCCTCAAGACGGCGGAAGAAAAGAGAGCGTTCATAGACGACCTTAAGACGATGGCTGCGGCGGATTCCGTTGTCAACATAGAGACTGCCGGCCTGGCTTTTTTTGAAAAAATGATCATTTCATAACAAATTGTCCGACGGTATCAAAAAAAATGATGCCGTCGGACAATGGCGATAAACAGGGCGTTTCGCGTCTGCCAATCGTTATTTTTTCTTCTTTTGACTGTTCACGGGTCTGTAAATGACCTCCCAGCCATTCCCGTATCCAGCCATGGTCTGTGCCAGAGCCTCGGTCACTCCGTCGGCAGAGAGGAAACGCTCGTAGGTAATGCCGTCAAATTGCACAATCGCTCCTGTATTATGGAATCCTTGGTGTTCCAGCATTTTATTGCGAGCATCGGCAGGAACGTTACTGTCCCAACAGTAGCTTAACACATAACGCAGATTCTGCCCGTTGGAGGTCTCGTAAATGTATTGCTCAGTGAGATAGGGAGCTACAAAATACCACTTGTGCCAGCCATTAAAAGGATTACCCCAGAATTCAAAATCCTCATTACCGTCAGTCCACCAGTTCTTGGCGTTGATGTGTTGTTGCACTTCGGCGATACTGGCGCCCCAGTTGAGATAAGGGTCTACAGTGACGTAGCCGGCGTCCCGATCGGCCTTCCAGGCATTGAATGCATCGGAAGAACCCAAGAACGGCGGTTGCCATAAGCGACGGTAGAGGTTGAAGTAGCAAACCAGATTCTCTCCGCTACCGATGGTCTTGTGTTTTATCACGCCGATGGAATCCTCGCCGTTGGTTTTCTTGCCCCAGAGTTGGAACTCCATGTTCTCACCATGGCTCAGGGTGAAAAACTTGCCGCTTGGGGTTTCCTTCACGACTCGACACACCGCGTTTTTCGTTTCCTGCTGGGTTTCGTTGATCCAGCGGCCATTCTCTCCAAGGGAGGGGTTAAGATGAATGCCTGTACAACATTGGGGTTGGAAGTCATATAAAGAGACGGCCAAGAAACTCGTCAATGAAAATTTTTCGATTTGCATCTCAATGACGCTGCCTATGGCTTTGGGTGTGAGGTTGGCTCCGACGACCCCTTTTTTAGCCGTGACGGTGGCCGAGGCATAGCCCGCAGACAGGGCGAAGTCTATTGGCGTTGCGGGTGCGATGAGGTTGGCGGTGGAGAGCTGTTCTTCGCCGGAAAGCGCCCAAGCCGCCTCGCCAAGGTTGCCGGCCTGCCAGAGCACGAGGGTATAGATGCCATCAGACAGTCCTTCGACCTTAAAAGTCAAAGACTGCAGCGTATTGCTCATGGCACCGAGTTTCTTCACCAACTGGCCGCTTTGGTTGTAGATCAGCACGGTGTCGGTGATGGTGCAGGTGCCGTCGGCAAGTGCCTGCGACATCTCGTTTTGGATGCCCAGTTCCTCGTAAAGGGCGGCGGTGTTGATCGTGATGGTGTCACTGTTTTCGTTGTTGTCTCTTGTACAGGCAGCAAACGACAACATCAAGCAGCAAAGTGCGGCCATCATCATTCGCAGTGTACATCTAGTTGTTAACTTGTACATGTTACAATATTTTGGACTTCTCATAAAACAATTCCTAGTGATTCCTCGGGAGCTGCCGAAGTCCGTTAAACAGGGTTCGTAGGAATCACGGGGCAAAAATACATTTTTCTTTATTGCTTACGGCTTCCAGATTGAAAACTGAAGATCTTGAAACTTGAAACCCTTAGCACGGCACGTGGTGGTCAATCTTCCCTGTATGGATCATGTATCGTAGCAGCCGAGGATGGTGATTTCGAAGGGTGTCATAGGTGATGAGATGTCAGTGTGAATCGACGGTAACTATAGGATTGAAGGTAGCTATTCTTCAATTCGTCAGACAAAAACGAACGGTTGATGAGCTCTTGTGCTAATGGTTGTTCAGAGGCAAAGCGGTTCAACTCGCGAGTTACCACACGCTTTGGTAATCCGATTCTTCGACCAAATTCTTCAAAATCACCGCGTCCAATCGTACGTGTGTCGCTTAGTTGCATTCCCTCTTTGAAAAGCCCCTTGTCCAAAGCAAAAATGCGGGTTTCGTATATGTGGAGACTGGTGTTGATGAGATCGTATGCGGGCGCAAGGCGATATTCTCCATTGCCACGGTTTATCAGGGAGAAATTTTTCAAATGAGCGTCGTCGTTGAGCGTTAGGTAGTTGAAAAGAATGACCCGAAAGAGCCTCAATAGATCGATTTGTGCCGCACGAACATATCGACGGATAATGTCGGCGCAGTCCTCATAACTGAGAACACTGTATTTGTAGTCACTGCCGCCATTGGCTTTGGTCAGGCCACCCAAGGAGGCGAAGTCTTCCTGCTGGTATTTACTGCTATCGGGAGCCACATCGAATCGTTTGGTAAGGTAGGCTGCTTCGCCGTCACGGAAAAAGCAGAGCGCGTTTTCTGCCGTCTCTATTCCATAAACCTGAGAGGAAATCGCTTTGATAGAGTTCCTCGCGTACGGGCATGGAGAGACTGACTGGGTCGCCGGAGTATCCGTCGCGGTAGGTGAAGGTGTATATACCGTTGTCGGCCTCCACCAAGGTGCCAGCCTCAATGTCGTGAACAAAAACCTTACATCTTCTCATAGTTCAATTGTTTAAGGTTGATGTCGATTTGCAGTCCAAGGGTGTCGAGTACCGTTAGCAATGTCTGCAACTGAGGATTCCCTTCGCCACGCTCAATAGCGACCAAAGTGTTGATTGCCACACCCGACAATTCGGATAAGGTCTACTGGTTCACGCCCAGTGCTTTACGCCGATCCTTGATTATTTTTCCAATTTCTTGAATATCCATAAATCCCAATATATTGAAATTTTTGGCAAAAATATAAAAATAATTCATATCGAGATGATGAAATCGCAATATATTGAGATTTCTCGTTTTGAACAGAATTTTGTATCTTTGCGGTTCGAATTAAATAGTGGGAAATGGGCGAAACAGGAAACCAGCTGTATATCAATTTTGACGAGTATATCCGTCAAGGGGAACCGGCGCAGAAAGAGAAGGCCGGCTATTGGCAGACCGCCATTGGACTTCAGGCTGTGGACGGCTTGAAGGTGTCGGATTATCTGCAGGACATCGCCCGCCGGCACATCGATGGAGATATCACGATTGACCAGGCGCGCGAACTCGTCAACCAGTACTATTTGACAAAAGCAGCCCATAATGCCGATGATGAAGGCAACGAGGAGGCGGACCGCGTTTCGTCGAACATCGTAAAGGTGTTGTTAACGCCTACTTTCGATTTCACTACGGGCGGATACCAGTCGGTGCACCGCCGCGTTTTCGAAGGTGTGATGAACCATGCCGGAGAATTCCGCACATACGATATCACCAAAAGCGAAGGGCATTGATTACACGCCCATCTATTTGGAGCGCTTTTTCCGCAATCTGCTGTTAAGCGAGCACTGGGACCTACGTAACCGCTACCTGCATATTAACCCAACCCAAGAGTGGAGCGTGCAACCCAATTTGGCACACCCCTCAAGTACCTGTACAAGTACCCGCACAAGTACCCGCACAAGATCGTCTGCAAGTCGCTTAAATCCAGATAGTAAGATATCTACAAATAATGACAATGTCATAGAACTTGTACGGACCATTGGATACGATGAGTTGAGCATAAAACAGATGATGGATATCAAAGGACTTAAGCATAGGCAGAATTTTTTGGAATACCATCTAGAACCCGCGTTGCGAGAGAAATTTGTGTGCCGAAAATATCCCGATCGTCCCAATCACCCTCGCCAGCGCTATTTATTAACCGTGAAGGGGCAGGCCTTGTATCAGGAACTGAATAAACAATAGAATCATAGACCTCAATTAAGGTCAGGGGAAAGTCAGTGTTATATCAAACCCTCATCAGTGTTGCATAGGAGTTGCTCAGCGCAAAGTTAGCGCGTGCCAATGGAAGGGTTAGCCGTGTCCCATAGTCGTACGGTAGTCGTAGCTTAGTCGAAGGGTAGGCCCAAAAATACCAGCTCCAATGTCTCTACCGTAGGAAAGGAGTAGGGCAGGAGAAGGGCAGGTGATCAGATAGCTGACAACCCGAACCAGCCGTTTTGGAAAATCCTGTCAGCTTGGTTCAGTCGTAAGACAAAAAGTGACAACCAAAATCAGCAAATCACAAGGCCAAGACCAAGGGGAGAGATAGAATGGTGGTAGAATGGTGATAAAAAGGTTCATGAAGATGCTGTTTTTTGCGTTTGTTTGACACACCGTATTTTTTTTGTACTTTTGCACAGTTGTTTTGTTGTGGGGATTATAAGAGCAGAAGATATTTTAATTTGATAATATAAATTTTAACATTGTGAAAAATAGTCGTTTATTTAGAAAATTAAAAAATGGCTGGTATCGTCATATTTCTAGGGGGGTATTTAGTCAAATGTTATTGTTGTGTTTCGCTTTTTTGATTGTATTCCTTTTGATACAATCGATATTTCGAATAGACACTGATTTGCTTTTTCGAGAACTAACACAATATGACCCAGAACCATATAATGAAAACCATCCCCTTAAATTGTTTTATATCATTGGGGTCATTTTTTTTAGTGGATTGTTGGTGATGGTGCTTACAAATGGAATCAGAAATACTATAGAAAGAATACATGCTGGTGATGTTAGGTATTCGTTTGATAATCATATAATTATTTTTGGGTATAACGATGTCGCAAAGGGTATTATTAAAAGTAAGTATCCCAGCAAAATACTTGTTGTGGTCGAAAAAAATGTAACAAAAGTCCGAGAAGACATTACTGGCGTCTTAGGTAAAGGTGTTAAAATTTATATAGAACATGGAAGTAGAACGTCGTCATTTGATATATCGTCATTTGATGTTGATAGAGCTAAGGAAATACATATCATAGGGGAAAAAGAACCAGATTCCGATTATAAAAATTTGGATTGTTATAACTTGATGTCAAAAATGCCATATGCATGTGAATGGAAAGCAAATGTTTATTTGTATTTACAAGAACCGTCGTCGATATCATTGTTGTGTAATAGAAGATATAAACAATTTTCAACAAATGATCTTTTAGATTTCAATCATCGATTAAAGATATACAATGCGGATGAAAAGTGGGCTAGAAAGATTTTTGTTGATTCAATATTTGATAGTCCTGAAATGAATGTTCATGTGCGCCGACACAAGGAAGAATGGGAACAAAATACAAAAACCGCAGATTATCAGGTTCATTTAATTATCTTTGGTATGTCCAATACTGGGGAAATGGTTGCAAAAGTTGCTGCTCAGACATGCCATTATCCTCAATTTATTATAAAAAAAATCAGAACTAAAATAACTGTTATTGATGAGGATTTTAGCAAACATAGGGGAATCTTACACGGGAGATATTCTGATTTTTTGAATATGTGCAGGTATTCATTTAAGAGAATCAAGGATGGGAAAATCAACCTTTGTGATCAACATATTCCGGATCGAGATCAAGATTTTTTAGATATTGAATGGGAGTTTATTGAGAGTGCTCCCGATGAAACAGCCTTACAAACTTTATTAAACCAATATGGTTATGCTGAAAATGAATTGTTAACTGTCGTGGTATGTAATGCAGATGAATCTGCGAATACTAATATTGCGTTAGGCTTGCCAAAAATCTATTATGACAAATCAATTCCTGTATGGTTATATTCAAAAACAAAAAGTACTCTGGGATACTATTTGGAGGAGTCAAGATATAGTAATATAAAGCAATGGGGCATGCTTGAAGAAAGTCCAGAACAGATATTATGGGATGAGACTTGGGCCCCTTACTTAGATTATTTTTATTATAGATTTGACTACATTAATTTTGTGGCTCCTGATTTTTCTTCATTTAACGAATACTACGATGTGAAGGCTAATTGGGAAAGATGTCCTGTGGATGTTAGGATGAATGATGTTTCGTCATTGTCAGGAGTGCCAGTCATGATGTATTATATGAAGAACTGGATGAGAAGTAAAAAGTCGGTTGATGTGGAGGAAGATTGTTTAGATATTTTTAGTGAATTAGAGCACGTCAGATGGGTTACGACAAAATTATTGGATGGATATAGACCATTAGATAAAAAATTGAGACAAAATTACACTATGATAGATCCACGAGAGAAATCATCCACGCGACGTGAACTTAGAAAACAGTTTTATCATGAATGTATTGTACCTTATCAACAACTTTCCGAATTTGACAAACAATTGGACAAGGCTTTGATAAAATTTTATATTTCGCTTTTTGATGAAACTGAAAAAGAGCGTGTTTCGATGCTTACGCCGTAATCGCTCCGTGTATCCGCTCAATGTACTTTCCGACGAAAGGTAGGTTTTGCCCCCAGACTTCAACGGCATCATAGTCGTTGAAAGCACTGTCGTTGATGAGTGTGCCGACTTCGATGTCGCCATTCTCACAGACGTAGTTGATGATGGTTTTCAGGTATTCCTCCTGTTGGGAGTTGAGCTCGTTATCGCTGATGAATTGCGTGAACATCTTCAATGCAACAGCACGGTCAACCCCGATGATGGAGCGGATGAAAGCAGCCACGAAATCGCCGCATATCATATTCTCTGTGCAATGGTGATACTCGTCTTTGGTTCCTAACTCCTCCCAGAGAATGCGTTCCAATTCTTTGATGTCGGGGACTGTTAACGGTTCGATGTTTAGGATTTTCTTCAGCACAGGAAGATTCCGGTTGGCGGCCAAATACTCCAGCACCCGCTGTCTATACGTGGTGTAGGTGGCCATGTCTTCAGCCACACCGCCGTCAATGACCACATCTTCAATATCCACTTCAAACGATTTGCGCTTCTCCCCGAAGATGAACTTCACCAATTCCCTGAGGTCAATTCTAATCTTTTCCAGGCCGTCCAATGTGATGTTCAACCAGAACACATCTGATAATACCATGTTGATGGTCTCCATTTTGGCGTGTATCTGCGGAATCACAGATTTTTCAGACAATGCTTGCGCAATTTTGATGATGTTTTTGATGCTGCGCGTTGCCCTTACGTTTTTATTGACTTGTGAGAGCTCCACGGTCAACACCAGCAAATCAAATCGCTTTGCCGCTTCGTCGGTCTGGTTCTTTGCCAACAGAGGCGATATGTCCTGTTTCAGGACCGCTACATCCACCAGTGACAGATAAATCCAATTCTCGTGGTTCTTCATTCTGGACACACTCTCCCAATGTTCTCTGACAGATATGTGATTGTCGCTGAGCTGCTGCACCTGCTCCATCATCAGCTGTTTGATGTCATCATGCAGCTGTTTTTCGAAAGGAATGGCTTGATGTTGTTGATTTTGCAGCTCAAAGGCCAATTCGGCACGCACGCAGAACAGTCTTTCGGTCAGCGATTGTGCGGGCGGTGCCTCCTTGCCGTCGGGATTCTTCCCGAAATATTCAAAGTTTCTGCACCAGTCGAAGATATAGAACTGTTCCTTATCCTTTCCTGCACCGAAAATGTTCTCGCTTAAGCGCGTTCCACGACCCACCATCTGCCAGAACTTGATTTTGGACTTCACAATCTTGAAGAACACAAGATTCAGCACATCCGGAATGTCAATTCCAGTATCCAGCATATCCACCGACACGGCTATCTGCGGGTTCCCGTCGCGTGTCTCCATTTTGTCAATGAGGTCTTGGGCGTAGTTGACATAGTTGTCGATTAGCACGCAAAAATCGGATCCATATTCGGGATAGAGGAAATTAAAACGCAACACTATCAGTTCCGCGTGTTGGTGGTTGTAGGCAAAGATGATGGTCTTTCCGATTCGCTCACCTCCCTGCACCGACAGTCCGTTCTTCATCAGGTCTTGGAGCACTTTGTCGATGGTGTCGGTGTTGAAGATGTAGGTGAAAATTTCCTTGCTTTCAATATCCCGTCCTTTTCGTTCTCCATCCATCAGCGCTTTTTCTGCCTGCTCGAATATCCATACCTTTTCCAACTGCTCTTTTTCCTCTTTGGAAAGCTTGTCGTATTTGATACCCTCCTTCAATATCATTGTTCCCTTCTTGAAGGCCGTGTAGGGGACAAGATAGCCGTCGTTAACGGCATCATCGAGGTTGTAGTCATAATTGGGGATTCCTTCTTCCAACCCAAACAGCTCGTAGGTGCTTTTGTCCACATCCTCTCTGGGGGTGGCGGTCAACCCCAGCATCAAGCTGTCGAAGTAGTTGAAAATGGCCCCGAATTTTCCGAACACGCTGCGGTGTGCCTCATCAATGATAATCAGGTCGAACCGCCCCACCGAGAACTCCTTGGTGTCGGTGTCGATATAGTTGATCATCGTTTGATAGGTGGAGAACATGATACGGGCGTTGAGGTCCTTATCTGTGTTGTTGTTCTCGCTCAACACACAGGTGGTGGTGTCGGGCAGCAGCTTGACAAAATTCCTGTGCGCCTGTCTCACCAACGAGGTGCGGTCAGCCAGAAACAGCACGTTTTTCACCCAGTCGTTGCGCATCAGCACATCCACCAACGAAATGGCCACCCTTGTTTTTCCCGTACCCGTGGCCATCACCAACAGGGCGCGGCGGTGCATCGTGTTCAGATGCTCGCAAACGGCTTTGATGGCGGTCTTCTGGTAGTCTCTGTCGGTGATGTTGTCCTTGATCTTCAGGTCGGTGATTTTACCCCGTCCGCGTCTTCCGATGATCAGTTCCAGGTCTTTCTCGGTGTGGAAGGCATACAGCCTCCTGGGAGGATACCCCAGCCCGTCGATGATGTATGTTTCAAAACCGTTGGTGTAGTAGATGACGGGGCGCACTTTGTATTGCTTTTCCAGACAATCGGCATAGAGCTCTGCCTGATGTTTGCCTTCCACGGGGCTTTTGCTGGTACGCTTGGCCTCGATAACGGCCAAAGGGGCACCGTCGCGTCCAAACAACACGTAGTCGGCATATCCTATTCCTTGTTCGTTGGGCATCCCGAACACCTCCACCTCCACACAGGCGGTTGAGGGCAATATTTTCCCCTCTTCTGAAAGCACTGCCCAACCGGCCTCTTTCAACATCAGGTCGATAAACAGGCGGCGTGTTTCGGCTTCGCTCATATCCGTGTGAGGGGTATGCATAGCCTCGGAAGAGACATGGGAGGCGTTCACACTCTCCACAAAGTCCTTGCTTGGCGCAGGATCTTCTGAAGGAACGGTGTAGATGGGCGGCTTCTGGGGAATCAATTCTCGATTGAAGGGTGGAAAACTATCCACTATTCCCAATTTCACCAGCGTTTCACCCACAAAGTGGTAGATGTTCAGAAGAGAGAAAAACGACTCTTTTTGGGAGACTTTGCCCGTATGGGCAGCGGCATTGCCCACTTTGCGCACATAGTGAACCGCCATCATCAGCTTGTCATTCGCGACAAATTCCTTGAATGGCTCGCTGTCCACCATTTCAAACAACGACATACGTTCACCCACTTCCAGCTCTTTGACGGCGTAGATGGCTCGTGCCACCCATTCCAACGCTTTGCGGCTGTTGATGGCAGATTGTTCGGGATCGGACACCTGCGTCACCTCTGCCACATTGCAGAAGTGGTAGAGGTTGCTCAGCGGGGCAATATCCTTTATGTAGTCGAAATTGCGCATAATCTTACTTGAAATGGGCTTTCACAAATTCATACCAGCTGCCGAAAGTTGCAATATGACCGGTTTCTTCGTAACGCTTAATCAGCTGTTGCAGATAGGCTTGTTGCTGCACAGCGTGTGTGTTTCTTTTTGAATAGGACATATTCCGTTCCTCAAGCATCTGTTGCAAATACCGTAAATGAAATCTTGCTGCGGTGGCGAATCTGTTGGGATTCATGTTTCCCATCTCCTCGGGGTTATTCTGCCCCACATGGTAATACTTGATGAAATCCCGATATTCAGAATCTTGGGGATTGTCCTTGAAAACACTCTGATTACCCAAAAACCAAGTCTCCATGCAGATTTTTTGTTCAAAAACCAGCAATTCGGCATTTTGTAATGAGATTCCTTTTGATTTCAACTGTTTTTCAATTTGTTGCATGATATAGTCTCGATTTTCCTCTTCGGTATCGAGGCATACCAATAGATAATCGTAATGAGAACCTTCCTTGCTGTTAATCTCATTAATATCCAGAATGGCATTTGTCACATGGGTATAAATGGAAGGAATACCTCCACCACAGAAGATGTAGTAGTTGTTTTCGTTTATATCATCAAAATTCTCTATGCGCGTGTAAGCGGGTGCCAATAAAGACAGCCACGCAGGGTACACGGACATTTCCGTTTTTTCGCCTTCAACAATAATATAAAAGTTCATGGTTTATGGGGTTAGTTAGATGAGATTAGCGATTTTGACCTGTTCTATATTCGGGGGTTTGTAATAATTGCATAAAAGCTTCGTGTTTCGAGTGCTCGCCGATGCGCAGTTGTTCGGCAGTGTGCACATGCACATCGCATCCGTCGCGGGTGAGAATCATCCAATCCTTCACGGGGATAGCGTTAATGATGTACGGGTGGTGACTAGTCATCACCACTTGAATATCGGCCTCCGGTTCCATAATAAGATCGGCCAACTCGTTGATACAGTTCACGCCCAGTCCGTTCTCGAATTCGTCAATCATGATTACATCGCCGTCGTTGGCCAACACCAACGTGATGATTTGCAGCAAAGTGCGCATCATGCCAGAAGAAATGCCATCTTGCTGAATCCAAGAATCAACGTTTTTCTCCTTTAATATCAAAACAGGAATTAGGGCGTCTTTGAATGTTTTAGCTAATGTGAAATCCAGCTTTTCAACATTTGGGAAAATATCCTGAAACTTCTGACAAATCACATCAAATTCAGCTAACTTGTTGTTGCAAAGTAAAAACAATTTCTCTAACGGAGTTAAAAATGGTAATAACTTGATAACATCAATGGTATGTACATTACGTTTATAAACGTCAATGATTGGTGAAGGCTGTATAGAGGAGTTGGCCACATCCAAATTATAGCACTGACTAAAGCCCGACTGAATTGGATTGATGGAGTTCTCTTCTTTTAAGAGTTGCACGGCACTCATTGTGCTATCCAATTTAACCATCTCACGTTCCTTGTAGGTGAATTTATCTTTTGTACGTGAAACGATGATATTCCCATTGTCTGAAAGAAATTCTTTAATAAGAGAATACTTCTTTTCAGACATATCAAGAATGATCTCCTCGCTTTCTTTCTTGGATTCAAATTCTCCTTCCCAAACATATTGATGGTCGTCTTGCTCAAACTCCACTTTCCAAGCAATTCCATTGAAGGATTTACCTTCAGCAATCTGGCATAATACGTTAATAAGGTTCAGAATTCGGGTTTTGCCCACGCCCGATGCACCTACCAGCAGTGTGAGCATAGGGTTGAATTGAATGTTTTCCACATTCCAACCGGAGATTTTGTCCTTTGCGCTTATCGTTTTGAATTTCATATTGTTCAGAATTTCAAAATGCAAAAATACAGATTATTTTGATTGATGGCTATTATTCTCCGAAATAATACTCCATTCGGCTGTCGAACAGGGTCTGAGCTTCACGGATGGATTGGTTGATTAGGTCTTTCTGTCGCTCGATGGCTTCCACTTTGGCGGCGAAGGATTGTTGAAGATTGAGAGGTGGGAGGGGTATCAACTCGTTCCCTATCACTTTTGCAGACGGCAAATGGATTAATGCTGCATTTCTTGTCTGATTCACCAGCTTAGAAAGCAAATAGTTTGCCCACAAAGATTCAAAATAATATGGTATGATTTTTTCATTCAGAGTCAGCTTCAAAAGAGAGGCAGATATTATTCCTCTTTCCATTGATTCAGACAACCGTAAGCATTTCCCCAAAGTTCCATCACAAGTAATGATATAATCTTGGGGGAATACTTCAAAACGAGTCATCTTTCTTTCAAAGTATTCCTGTGTAATATAGTAATCTCCAAGATTCTCATTCTTTTGAATGGCATTGATTTGGATGTAAACCTTTATAGTGTCATTTGATTTGGGAACAAACAAACTTTTCTTTATATCGCTCCCAAATGGGCCTTTTGTCATACCCTTACATACAGTATTGAATGGAACACAATCCCAGCACATTTCATTCTCCACGGGGTCTCCGAACATATCATAGAAGATGGATTGTGCAAGCTTGTCCAGCTCCTTCACCTGCTGTTTCTTTTTTTCGATAATGAGGTTCAGTTTGTCCAATTCTGAAACGATCTGATGTTGTTCTTCGAGTGGTGGATAAGCTATAATATTACCTGAAATGGTTTTCTTATTCAAAGTATGCCCCATTACCGCCTTGTTAGCTCCAGACCACTTATACCCTTGCAAATAATAGTAGAGGTAATCTGCCAATATTGTATCATTTGTTATTGGAACAAAAGACATTATCGCTTCATTAGTATAAAGGTCTTCTGAGGCAATAGCAGTTCTGCCAATCGTTAATTTGAAACTCATTATCACCGTGCCCTTTGGAACCATGAATATACCACTTTCGTCTATGGCTTTATCAGTGATTTTCTCTTTTGTAGTACTAACATATTTGCCTTTCAAATCAGCAATCGACACCCAACTATTGTCTCCTCCCCAGTACGTCGGATTGTCCCTGCTGGGTGTCTTCCCCATCTGTAAATGAAAAGCATCAGAGAATTTCTTATATGTCCATCCTTTTTTCATTACTTCAATATTATCTCCAAAGCATTAAGGGCTTCATTTATTTCAGCTTCCATTGTTTTGATGCGGCCAAGGATGACTTCGGGCTTTTCGTATTCCACTTTCACACGCTCCACCTCTTTGTATTTGTTGATGCTGAGGTCGTAATCGTTGGCACGGATTTCATCAACAGGCACCAAGAAGCTCTGCTCCTTACGGGTGCGCTGGGATTCCCCATCCAGATTCTTGAAACGGGCAATCACATCGGGGATGTCGTTCTCCTTCACCTCATCCCGTTTCTGGTCCAAGCTGAAACCATCGGCTTTCATGTCATAGAACCACACCTTATCTGTTCCACCTGCGTTAGTCTTGGTGAAGACAAGAATAGCTGTTGAAACGCCCGAATAGGGCTGGAATACGCCGCTGGGCATCGAGATAACCGCTTGCAACCGCTGGTGGTCTATCAGCTCCTTTCGGACGGCTTTGTGTCCTGTGCTGTTGCCGAACAACACACCATCGGGCACAATACTGGCACACCGTCCGCCAATCGTCAACATTCGGGTAAAAAGGGCGACAAACAGCAATTCCGTCTTCTTGGTCTTGGTGATGGCCAACAGGGATTTGCTCACCGCCTCGTTGTCGATGCTGCCCGCAAACGGGGGATTGGCAAGACAAAGGGAATATCTCTCGGTGTCGGTGTTGTCGGTTGAGAGGCTGTCTTTGTATTCGATATCAGGATTGTCCACCCCGTGAAGCATCAGGTTCATGGCTCCGATACGGAGCATGGTCTGGTCGGTGTCGAACCCGTGGAGCATGTCGTTCTTGTAGTGTTCCGAATGCTCCTTCTTCAACAGCTCGTTCTTGTAGTGTTCGGAGATGTATTTGGCGCTTTCCACGATGAAACCGGCACTGCCCATAGCAGGGTCGCAAATGGTGTCTTTCAGTGTGGGTTGCATCAGCTCCACCATCATGCGGATAATATGTCGCGGTGTGCGGAACTGCCCATTGTTTCCTGATGCGGCCATTTTCCCCAACACATACTCATACACGTCGCCCATTGTGTCGCGGTTGTTCATATCGAGATTGTTCACCCCCTCCACAATCTTGGTCAAGGTTCTGGGGTTGGGTATCAGGAAGGTGGCATTTTCCATGAATCGGCTGTATGCGCTCTCCTTGCCTTCATTGAGGTTCTTGATGAAGATGAAGGCATCCTTGCTGATGGTCTGGAACATCTTCTCGGCATCGAAGTTCACAAAGGTTCTCCAGCGGAGGTTCTTGTAGGGAACATCCTTGTCTGTGTCGGGGTTGTGCCAGAATCCGTCTTTGAACACTGGGTCTTTGATGGTGCCACCCAGCATATTGGCGGCAGCTTCCTTCTTCACTTGGGCATCGTCCAACATCTTCATAAAGAAGAGGTAGGTCATCTGTTCAAGAATGGTGATGGAGTTGGTGATACCTCCCGTCCAGAAGGTGTCCCAAATGGAATCAATACGGTTTTTTATCTCGCCTGTAATCATAAACGTATCTGCAATGAATCAAACGGCAAAGATAGTAATTTTCTTTTTGTATTTTTGCAGCGAAAAAATTAGACTTTTCGAGTTTGGCCAACCTCGCCCGATAAGTTATGAACTTGTTCAAAAACAAATTTTTGTTCATGTGGGTATTACCGAGATAGGTATTTTGCTGGAGTGGGAGACAGATTGGCAGGGAGCCTACGAAGAAGCCCGCAACAAACGAATCCGAAAATGATGGTTTAGCAGGGGAGCGTCTGTCAATTGTCAATTGTAAATTTTGTTTGCAAGACGTTTTTCTTCCGCCGCATAAAGGACCTGTGCGTCAGTGTGTCCTGAATATGCAATGAGAACCATATTGAAAAAAATGATGTAGAGAAGGATGTTGTTGTAGTTTTTTATATCTTTGCACTTTCAAAATATTCATTCAATATGGGTAGAACAAATGCGAATACGGTGAAAAACAAAAAAACTTGTCAAATATGGGACAAATTCAAACAACGCATACCTTTAACGATTTTATGTTCGTTGTGTTGTGCTGTCGTTTTGTCTATATTTGGGCTTATCTTACAAAATGATCCCTTGGTTAGTATGTTAATAGATACTATTAACAATGATTCGTATATGAATATTTTCTATACCCATTATAATGATGAAAAAAACTCGCGCGATACGGCTCCTTATGAACCAGATAATATTATAATTGTTGACGTGAAGGATTCCTTTTCAAGTCGCAAGAATATATCTGCTATTATAGAATCTGTTGCAGCTCAAAAGCCTCGGCTAATTTTTGTGGATTGTTTTTTTGCCGAAAATGATAGTTATGATGAATCTCAAAACGAAACCCTTCAGAAAACAATTGCAAATATCAAGGATTCTGTTGAATTAGTATTTGTAGGATATAGGAATGATAAGTATGAATTTAAACAAAGTTTTTTCACAAAGTCGTTGGATTTGCAGTTTGGAGCCTCAAATTTTAGCGGATTTGGAGAGTTTGTTCCCTATTATGATAGTGTGCCAAGAATTTCCTTGAAAATTGCCGCATTACTGGGAGCCGATACTGCTAAATTACCCCCACATTTCATTACGAATTATCGAACAAAGAAATACAATTCATTATGTGTTCCGGATTCACTTGGGTTAGATACCTTGTCAGACATCAATCATAATGATATAGTATTGATTGGTCAACTATCATCACCATATGATTTGCATACATCACCTTTTGTTGTTAAAAATAACGGACACAGCATTTCAGGGATTGAAACAATTGCTTACGAACTTTCATCAATTTTGGCATATGATGAAAAGGCAAAATCAAAAGATTGTGAGTATCCGTACATTACTCATTCGTGTCCTTCATTGTTTTGGAGTATAGGCACATACCTGATTTTTTCTTTTCTATACGCTTGTGTTTATTTGTTGGTTGACATCTGGATGGAAAAAAGGAGACATGAAAAGATCTGGAGATTATTTTGTTTCCCCTTGCTGTTGCTAATTGTTGAATTTTGCATTGTTCATTTCTGCTTTCTTATTACAAAGAGCTTTTTCATAGTTCCTAATATAAGTTTGTTGATTGCTTCTCTCTTATTTGTTGAGCCATCCTATAATTTTTCTAAACAGTGAATAAATTAAATATTGGTTGATATGAAAAAGATTAGTCTGTTTCTTTTTTTTGTTGTCATTAGTCTTTTGACGACAGTATTTGCCCAAAGCTATAGAGTTTTATCTCGTGGAGTAGAATGCTATTATAATGGGAAATGGAAAACTATTCCAAAAGATTATGTGCTGAGAGGTAGTTCTGTTGTAAGATCCAATGGTTGTTTTAAAGTAAAAAACACAAAAACTTATAAGTCATATTATTGTGCGCCTTCTATAAAGGGCGACAAATTGGTTGAGTTAATAAAAACGAAATGCCCTTGTAAAGATAATGGGTCTTCGGTGGGACCTGACGTGACACACGTTCCTATGAGCAAAGACCTTGAAAGAATTGCAACTCAGAGATCAACCGAAATCTTTCCTGCCAATTTTCATTATCTTTTGGTAGGTGTTCACGATTTCCAAGATACAACTGCATGGAAACAATTGCCCGATCCTACCATTAATATTATAGATTTAGGGAATGCTATTGATAAGATGATAAAAGAAAACAAGTTTCAAAAATCGACACATGAAGTAATTGTGAACTCAAATGAAACTTCGCGAGATGTGATTTTGGAAAAACTCGGACGATTATCCAATGATTCTGTCAAGAATAATAATAATGACATGGTTTTTTTCTATTTGTCTAGCCATGGTGAATTGAGCGAAAATAAATTCAACTTCATAACAACAGATTCACTAATATGCGCAGATACGATCAATGCTTATATAAACGAGATGACAGCGAAAGGTGCCAGAGTTCTTGTATTTGTCAACGCCTGCTGGGCGGAGAAGATTGCTGAAGATGTAAACTCTATGGACGGAGATGGAAAATGTGGTTATTATATGTCGAGTGCTTCAAACGTAGTATCATATGAAACCGGAGCGTTTGTACGATCTTTAATCAATAGTGTTTCTGGTGAAGCATTAGATTATTATAAAACATTTTCAACAAATACTGTAAAAGTTAGTCTTCTTTATGATTATATAAACGAATTCGTAACTACAGAAACAAAAAAGGTGGGAAAAACACAGGTCCCCCGCCATAAGCTATTTCGTTTTGAAAACGAGGATCCTCTTTGGAATATTTATCACACCCAAATAGATACTCTGAAAGCTCAGGCAAAAGATACTGGTTGCTGTGCTATGTGTTCAAATTTGAAATTAGGGGATATTTATTATCATTCCTATCAAAAACACGGGGTGAACAGAGATATTCCCAAAGCTCTGGATTATTATCGGAAGGCGCGCGAAGAAGGAAATCCTATGGCTTCTTGCAGATTGGGCATACATTATTACTACCAGACCCCCACACCCGATTATGATCGAGCATTCGAACTGTTCAAGGAATCGGCTGAGAAAGATTGTGATTTGGGACGCTACTACCTGTCGGTTTGCTATGCCAAAGGCAGAGGCGTGAAACAAAACAAACCAAGAGCTAAGCATTATTTCAAAGTGATCAACTATTGGGACGAAGACTTAAAACAAGCCTATCGTAAGGAAAAAGTGGCTTTCATTACTACATCAATACACCGTTTGATTAGACCAACATCAACCGTTATTGCGCTTAAATGGCCTACAGGAGATACTATTATATGCGACAAAGAAAATATTACCACCTGGACTGAAACCCAATTTGAAATTATATCAGAATTGGCAGAGCGTGGTGATTCAAAATGCCTAGCCGAGCTCGGAAACAGATACTTAATGGGAGAGATGGGTGGACTTCCTTATAAGGGAAGAGATTACAAAAAGGCTTATGATTGTTATAATAAATCTGCAGAACAAGGGGACAAGGATGGTCTTTATGGGATGGGGTTGCTTCATATGAACGGTTTAGGTGTTGAAAAGAATTTCCAGAAAGCGGCGGACTATTTTCGTCTATCAGGGGATAAAGGTAACCCTAAAGCATACACAAAGCTTGGTCTCTTATATATCTCCGGAGGATATGGGTTGGAATCAGACACCAGTCGTGCAATAGAATTCTTGCAGAAAGCTGCAAAACTGAATGATGATGAAGGTATGTATGAGTTGGGGAAATGTTATAAAGAGGGCATTGGTGGCATGCCCAAAGATGTCGAAAAAGCTCTTTTGCTTTTCAAAAGAGCCGCCAAGCTAGGTCATTTGGGGTCTTATTATTATGTCGGTGAATACTTATGTGAAAACGCTCCAGACGATATAAAACAAAATGAGAAGTGGATGCGGGAAGGTGAAAAATGGTTGAAACGCGCGATAAAAAAAGGAGACAGACAAGCTTTGGAATTCTATAATATAATGTTTAATAAAGCTTGTCCTTCGGGGAAGTACTGATTTCATACACTATGATCCAAACGGTGAGAACACATAAACCCTTTATTGAGAACGGCCTGCTTGTGCTCAAGGATAAGAAGGGGAGGACGGTGGCGCATTACATACGTTTCCCATACGTTTACTATAGCGAGGGGTTTGCGATGGTGCAGGATGCGGATACGCTCCTGTTCGGCTTCGTGAACAGGGAGGGCAAGCTGGTGATTCCGTGCCAATATAGGGAGGTGAGCGACTTTTGGATTGACTGGGCGATGGTTTCTGATGACTCGGGCAAATGGGGCGCCATTGACGCCGATAACAATCTGGTGGAGCCCATTGAGTATGACTGGGAAGAATTGCGCTACAAACTGTATGAAGTCATATTTGGAACCTTAAACTCATAAACCTGTAAACTCATAAACGTGTAAACCTGTAAACCTGTAAGCCTGTAAACCAGTAAACCCTTGTATTCAAATTTTATATACCTTTGCACCGATAAAATTTTTGCATTATGGATGAATTATTGGAATTTTTTCAGAGTGTTTTCCATTTGGAGGACAAGGAGGTGGAGTGGGGCATTATTGAGGTGACCACCCGCAAAGATGGGTTTGAGAGCACCCAACGCAAACCCGGTCTCCTTGTGAAGGACAGCCGCGTGTGCCTCGATCTTTTTGCTAGGCGGTTCTACTCGTTGGTGGACCGCCCCGATTTCACCCGCAAAATCTACCCGGCGAAAATGCTGACCGAGGAGAACGGGCTGGTGATGATTGACGAGGACGAACCCGACAATAAGTATGTGGAGGGGAAGATGGTGATTGAAGCTAAACACGACGACCGGATATTTCTGGTTTATGACGACAACATTTTTTCGAGGATTTATTTTGTTGTCACCTACGATCCGATTTTGGAAGAGGAACTGATGCTGTGAGCAGCGGAATCTGTTTTTGAATCACGAAAATTTTGCGAATTATGACAGAAAAAGAGCTTTTAGAAAAGTTAGTTATACTATATAACCTCTCTGAGAAGGAGGTGGAGTGGGGCATAATGGTCTTTGCCGGAAAATCTAAAGAATATACGCCCGGAATTTACATCCACGACAGCGAATGCGCGGTGAATCTGAACAGCCGTCGCTTTTATACCATCATTACTCTAAAGGATTTCTCCTACGAGTCGTACCCGGCAGAGTGGCAGGAGGTGGATGGCAAAACGCGCCTTGTGGCGAAAGAGCACCCCGAAATCTTTGTAGAGACCTCCGTAGAGGCGATTTGGGACCTCCACAAACTGAGTCTCTACGATTCGTGGATGGAGGAAGAGGAGCTTCCTGAATAGCGCGTCTGTCAATTGTCAATTGTAAATTTCGTTTGCATTCTTCCCCGTGTGTAAAGAAAATGGTATCTTTGCAGCCGAAAAAAATAAATAACAAGGTCAAGGTTGACATACTTCTTGCTTTCGAGCATCTAATTTAGGTTTAGTTGTCTGCCAATTACCTTTTATTTTTAACGTTATGAAAAACAACACTTTGATTAAGGTGGCATTGCGCTACCGGGCCGTGTTCCTCAACGTGCAACGCGAGGAAATCAACATGGCCTCTGAGATTTCCCAACCGGTGATGGCTTTCGTGGCCCGACTGAAGGAGAGCGGTTTCTGCGTCAGCGAGGAACTTCTCCATGCGTTGAATGCAGTCCCCGTGAACCGTCTTGCCGAGATTGTGGATGGCATCAATGAGGTAATGCGAATCGACCTGAACTGGTCGCCTCTTGTGAAGGGGTGGAATGTGCCCACCGGCGAATCTATTTTCGACCACATTGTCACTTGGGTTGTCAACCTTTTTGGGGATCATGCCGCTGTGAAGGGCACGGAACTCCCTTGTGGTCACTTCATTCCCGAAGGCACCTTCCCGCTGGAACGCTACACCGGCTGCCCCTTCTGCGGCACGCCGTTTAAAACCACCAACTTCGTCTATAAAGGCCAAGGAAGCAAGCTCAAGGAACTGCGCCTCTTCACGCTCAAAGACATGGAGCACCTCTTTGCATCGCTTTTGGCGTCGGCCACTCCGCTCGACGGTACGCAGAAAGAGTCGTTAGAGCAACTGCTCAGCCTCTTTTCGCTGCCCGACGATGTTGAAATCCCGATGAAGGAGACCGCCATGCTGGTGGTTAAACTGTTGGTGAAGCAGGAGAAGGCCGACGAGGCGACGAAATTGCTGAAAACGCCTGCCGATGTGCTCCGCTACCTCTGGTATGAGAAGACCGGTTATGTGCAAATTATCGAGCCTAAGACGCTGGTGGCCCATTCCCGCAAAATCTATTCCCATATATGGGAGCCGCTCGACCAAGGCGCTGATGCGGCGGAGGCGATGAAGCAGAAGCTGATGCTGAAGTATGACCGCAAGGCCTGTCTGCGGGTGGCGCGATGGATGAACGCCCTGCCGATGACCGCCAAACAGTGTGCCGAAAACATGAACCCGAAGCGCGGAATGTGGGTGCGCTTCATCCGTGCGCTTCGTATGGCGGAGTATTCGCACAAGAAGGGTTTCGACCATCTGGCGGAGATCATGGATGTGTTCTACAGGCAAGACTACACCACCTGGCAGGGGCGTGTGGACCAGGCGCGCACCCAGAACGATGCCGACAAGATGCTGGCCCTCTTGAAGGAACGTCCCGGACTTTTCGCCCGTTGTCTGTTTGCTACCATGCTGCGTTTCGGTAGCGACAAGACGTTGGCCGCCTTCAGCGAGGTGACCGACAAGCTGCCTGCCCGTCTGCTGCTTTCGCTCGGCAATGCGGCGGAATCCTATTTCGACCCCCAAGGGACGCGTATTGCCAGACCCATTTCCGGTGTGATGTGCCGGATAGAGCCCAACGCGTTGTTGCTGCTTTATGACGATGAGACTCGCGAGGGCATGGTGAAGGCGGTGAATGACCTCTATTTGGCTAATATGTTGAAACGTTTTTCCGCCCAAAAGACGGAGGCGAAGACCCTCTACATCGACCCTATGCTGTACAATATTCCGGTCAGCGTGGGCGATCGTTCGGCCACCGTTCAAGACGCGTCGTGCGCCCTGATGGGAACGCGGTTTCCCGTTGAGGGTGATGCCATTCGTCTGTTTATGCACTGGGGCAAGGATTTGCCTGCCCAGCCCCTCGATATGGACCTGAGCTGCAGAATTGCGCTGCCAGACAATGAAACGGCAGAGTGCGCCTACTACACGTTGACCTGTGTGGGGGCCAAGCATTCGGGCGATATCCGTTCCATTCCCAACAAGGTCGGCACTGCCGAATACATCGAGCTGTCGCTTCCCGAATTGGAGGCCGCCGGCGCCACCTACGTGACGTTTACGTGCAATGCCTACTCTTCCGGCGCTCTGTCGCCCAATCTGATGGTGGGGTGGATGGATTCTGCCAACAAGATGAAGATTTCGGAAAAAACCGGGGTGGCTTACGACCCTTCGTGCGTGCAACATGCGGTGCGCATCAGCGAGGGGAATCTCTCCAAGGGATTGGTGTTTGGAGTTCTTGACGTGGGCAAACGGGAAATCATCTGGCTCGAAATGCCCTTCACGGCGCAGACGTTAAGAGGGGCCGACAACGAGTCCATAGAGGCTTTCCTTCACAAGTTGGAGAACAAACTGTCGGTGGGTGAGCTGCTTGACCTGAAGGCAAAGGCGCAGCACCTGACTTTGGTGGAGAAGCCAGACGAAGCCGATGAAGCCTATACCTATGAGTGGGCGCTCAACCCCGCAGAGGTGACGAAGTTGCTCTATTAACCGTTGCGGATAGATTAATCCGTTGATCCTTCAATCTTCACCGTCAGTCCCTCATCCGCCATCAGCGTGTGGGGGAACACCTGGGTGGCATGCTCTAACAGCCCGTTTTCGTCTTTGTAGCGCGAGGAGAAGTGTCCTAACAGGAGCTTTTTCGCGTTACAGGCTTTTGCGAATTCCGCTGCCTGCAGGGAGGTGGCGTGGAAGTATTTTGTGGCGAGCTCTTCGTCGCCGGCGCAGTAAGTGGCGTCGTGGTAAAGGAGGTCCACGTTTTGCAGCATTTCGGCGTATTGCGGCACCACGAGGGTGTCGGAAAGGTAGGCGTAGCTGCGCGTGGGGTCGGGTGGGGTAGTGAGCTCGCTGTTCGGAATCACCTGCCCGTTGGCGGTGGTGAAATCCTGTCCGCGCTGGATGCTGGGGATGGCGTCGTAAGGGATG
>Ga0265301_10001927_pt1 | contig 25560 bp, 14 predicted proteins | sample AusTroGonzalo_MG_2_FD_193488 | JGI IMG/M metagenome (GOLD analysis project Ga0265301, IMG submission 193488) | Bovine rumen microbial communities from tropical cattle in Woodstock, Queensland, Australia - Gonzalo_04 | ecosystem: Host-associated > Mammals > Digestive system > Stomach > Rumen ... | reverse complement strand
AAAGGTGAACACATGCCCACGCCGGGCATTCCCGAGTCTCTCAACGTGCTGCTCCACGAGTTGCGCGGTCTGGGACTGCATGTAAGTTTGGATTAATGAATCGCTTTTTCAGAAAGGATATCAAAACATGGCTTTTAAGAAAGAAAATAAGGTAAAGACGAACTTTACCAAGATAACAATCGGTCTGGCATCCCCCGAGGAGATTCTTGCAAACTCTTATGGCGAGGTGCTCAAGCCCGAGACCATCAACTACCGAACCTACAAGCCCGAGCGTGACGGCCTCTTCTGCGAGCGCATCTTCGGTCCCACCAAAGACTACGAGTGCCATTGCGGTAAGTACAAGCGTATTCGCTATAAAGGTAACGTCTGCGACCGTTGCGGTGTGGAGGTAACAGAGAAGAAAGTGCGCCGTGAACGTAGCGGTCACATCCAGCTCGTGGTGCCTGTCGCTCACATCTGGTATTTCCGCTCTTTGCCCAATAAGATTGGCTATCTGCTTGGCATTCCCACCAAGAAGCTTGATGCAGTCATCTATTACGAGCGCTACATCGTGCTTCAGCCTGGTGTTATGGCCAAGAATAAGGAGATTCCTGTACAGAAACTGGACCTTCTCTCTGAGGAAGAATACGAAGACGTCATGGAACGTTTGCCTCAGGGTAATGAGTTCCTGGATGATAAGGACCCCAACAAGTTCATCGCCAAGATGGGTGCTGAGGCTATCTATGACCTGCTCGTTGAGCTCGACTTGGATTCCCTCTCCAACCAGTTGCGTGATGAGGCCAACAAAGAGACTGCGGCACAGCACAAGAACGACGTTCTGAAGCGTCTTCAGGTTGTCGAGAGTTTCCGCTTAAGTGCTAAGGTGAACAGACCCGAGTGGATGATTATGCGTACTCTGCCTGTCATTCCTCCCGAGTTGCGTCCCTTGGTGCCTCTGGATGGCGGACGTTTCGCTACGAGCGACCTGAACGACCTCTATCGTCGTGTCATCATTCGTAACAACCGTCTCAAGAGACTCATTGAAATTAAGGCTCCCGAGGTCATTCTCCGCAATGAGAAACGTATGTTACAGGAGGCCGTTGACAGCCTCTTCGACAACAGCCGCAAGAGCAGTGCCGTTAAGACCGAGAGCAATCGTCCTCTCAAGTCCCTGAGCGATTCGCTCAAGGGTAAGCAGGGCCGCTTCCGTCAGAACCTGCTCGGTAAGCGTGTTGACTACTCTGCTCGTTCCGTCATTGTTGTCGGTCCCGAGCTGAAGATGGGCGAGTGCGGTATTCCAAAACTGATGGCAGCAGAGCTCTATAAGCCGTTCATCATCCGTAAGCTCATCGAGCGCGGCATCGTGAAGACCGTCAAGAGCGCCAAGAAGATTGTCGATCGCAAAGATCCCATCATCTGGGATATCCTGGAGTTCGTCATGAAGGGACATCCTGTTCTGCTGAACCGTGCCCCGACACTGCACCGTCTTGGCATTCAGGCTTTCCAGCCTAAGATGATCGAGGGCAAGGCTATTCAGTTGCACCCTCTGGCATGTACGGCGTTCAATGCCGACTTCGATGGCGACCAGATGGCTGTGCATCTGCCCTTGAGCAATGAGGCAATCCTGGAAGCTCAGATTCTGATGCTTCAGTCGCACAACATTCTGAACCCAGCCAATGGTACACCTATCACCGTTCCTTCACAGGATATGGTGCTCGGTCTGTACTACATCACCAAGTTGCGTCCCGGAGCAAAAGGCGCTGGCCTGAAGTTCTACGGTCCCGAGGAAGCCATCATCGCTTACAATGAAAAGCGTGTCGATGTGCATGCTCCCGTCTTTGTGGTAGTTGATGACAAGCTCGAGGACGGTACAATCGGCAAGCGTATGGTCGAGACCTCTGTAGGTCGCGTCATCGCTAACGAGATTATCCCTGTCGAGGTAGGCTTCTTCAACGATGTCATCTCCAAGAAGACACTGCGTGGCATCATCACCGACGTCATAAAGACCGTAGGTGTAGCTCGTGCGTGCGAGTTTTTGGATGGTATCAAAAATCTTGGCTACCGTTTGGCATACGAGGGCGGTCTGTCCTTCAACCTAGGCGATATCATCATCCCCGACGAGAAGGAAGAGCTCATTCGCAAGGGTAACGCCGAAGTTGAGCGCATCAGCGGTGAATACGGCATGGGCTTCATTACTGACAAGGAGCGCCACAATCAGGTTATCGATATCTGGACACACGTCAACAACGACCTCTCCAAGGCTCTTCTGAAGACCATGAAGGAGGCCGACCAGGGCTTCAACGCCGTATATATGATGCTTGACTCTGGTGCTCGTGGTAGTGCAGGTCAGATTAGCCAGCTCTCTGGTATGCGTGGTCTGATGGCCAAGCCCCAGAAGGCAGGTGCCGAGCCCGATACCATCGAGAACCCCATCCTCTCCAACTTTAAGGAGGGCATGAGTGTACTGGAGTACTTCATCTCTACCCATGGTGCCCGTAAGGGTCTGGCCGATACAGCCTTGAAGACGGCCGACGCCGGTTATCTGACGCGTCGTCTGGTTGATGTCAGCCACGATGTCATCATCAACGAAGAGGACTGCGGTACCCTGCGTGGTCTCGTATGTTCCGCCCTGAAGAATGGCGATGAGGTCATCAGCAGCCTCTACGACCGTATTCTGGGTCGTGTCTCTGTTCACGACATCATCCATCCTCTTACCGGCAAGCTCATCTGTGCTTCCGGCGAGGAGATTACCGAGGCCAAGGCACAAGAGATTGAAGATAGCCCCATCGAAACTGTCGAGATTCGTTCCGTACTCACTTGTGAGAGCCGCAAGGGCGTCTGTATGAAGTGTTACGGGCGCAATCTGGCCACCAGTCGTATGGTGCAGAAGGGTGAGGCCGTAGGTGTTATCGCAGCACAGTCCATCGGTGAGCCTGGTACCCAGTTGACGCTGCGTACGTTCCACGCCGGTGGCGTGGCAGGTAATGCTGCCGCCAATGCTCGCATCAAGGCAAAGTACGATGCCCGACTCGAGTTCGAGGAGCTGCGTACTGTTGATGTTGTTGATGAGGTTGGTACACCCGCTAAAGTTGTAGTGGGCCGTCTCACCGAAGTTCGTTTCATCGACCCCACCACAGGCATCGTTCTGCTTACCGCCAATGTTCCTTACGGCAGTACCCTCTACAAGGGTGATGGCGATATGGTTCAGAAGGATGAGATTGTTGCCAAGTGGGATCCATTCAATGCTGTCGTTGTGACGGAAATGCCTGGTAAGGTGAAGTACGAGGATGTCATCGAGGGTGTCAACTATAAGGTTGAGACCGACGAACAGACAGGCCTGCAGGAACTCATCGTCATCGAGTCTCACGACAGGATGAGGGTGCCCACCGTTCACATTTTGGACGAGAATGGCGACATTCTGCGCCACTACAACCTGCCTATTGGCGGTCATATTGCCGTCGAGGATGGTCAGGAAGTAAAGGCTGGTGATGTGCTCGTCAAGATTCCTCGTGTCATTGGTGGTGGTGGTGATATCACCGGCGGTCTGCCTCGTGTGACCGAGCTCTTCGAGGCCCGCAATCCGAGTAACCCTGCTACCGTAGCCGAAATCGACGGTGAGGTGACAATGGGTAAGCTGAAGCGTGGTAACCGCGAGGTTATCATCACACCGCGTCTGGGTGGTGAAGAGGCTGTCAAGAAGTACCTCATCCCAGCCAACCGTCAGATCCTGGTTCAAGAGAATGACTATGTGCGTGCCGGCACACCGCTTTCCGATGGTGCTATTACGCCTGCCGACATCCTGGCCATCAAGGGTCCAACAGCTGTACAGGAGTACATCGTCAACGAGATACAGGACGTTTACCGTCTGCAGGGCGTGAAGATCAACGACAAGCACTTCGAGGTCATCGTACGTCAGATGATGCGTAAGGTACAGATTGATGATGCCGGCGATACCCGCTTCCTCTCTCAACAGATTGTTGATAAACTCGAGTTTGCCGAGGAGAACGACAACATCTGGGGCAAGAAGGTGGTTGTCGACTGCGGTGAATCCGAGAACATGCAGAATGGTCAGATTGTCACGGCCCGCCGCCTGCGCGACGAGAACTCATTCCTGAAGCGTCAGGACAAGAAGATTGTCGTGGTTCGCGACGCCCGTCCTGCAACATCCAAGCAGATTCTGCAGGGTATTACCCGTGCCGCATTACAGACCACGAGCTTCATCTCGGCTGCATCCTTCCAGGAGACAACCAAGGTGCTGAACGAGGCTGCCATCAACGGTAAGACCGACCATCTGGAGGGCATGAAGGAAAACGTTATTTGCGGTCACCTCATTCCTGCAGGCACCGGTCTGCGCGAGTTCGACAAGATTGTGGTTACCAATCGCGAGGATTACGACCGCACTCTTGCCAACCGCAAGACGCTGCTCGACTACGTTGACAACATCTATTAAAAGTAGTGGCGCCTAGGTGCGTCCGCTATATCTCTCAAAGAACCGCAAGGCAAGCCCTGCGGTTCTTTTTTTGTCCGAAAATCTTCCCCCAAAATTTTCCTCTGGCTGTATTTTTTCTTTCCTCTGGCTGTATTTACAGCGAAAGGAAAAAGTTTTTCCGGATTTTTTCGTATCTTTGCAGCAAATTTGCAAGCAGCTTGCACCTAAGAAAAAAGGATATAAATAAAGCGTAGCATAAATGTGAAAGCAAAAGCATTCATCAATCAGAGAATCCTTGTTGTCGTGCTGACAATTGCGGCATTGGCAGTGGGGCAGAATGCGTGGGCACAGAGATGGAAAGTGACTCCATACTGCAATAGTGATACATGGATCTATATAGACGGCCCCATCACCCCCACGGCTCCCATCGTCATCGATCTCTTCAGCAGTTACAATACCCAGCTCACCAACAAATGGAGCACCCACATGGGCACGTCCACCCCTAATGCCTACTTCACGCCGTCTGCCAATGATAACATCGTTGTCCGCATCGGCAATGAACTCCACATCGGCACCCCTGAGGCCATCTATTGGCATGCTGATGCCCAACACGACGGTAGCAGTGAGGAGAAAGCCTATATCATCACAACACCCGAGGGACTGGAGTATCTCTCCAACAGATGTAACAACGGCCATAATTTCATGGACGTCCACTTCAAGTTAGGCAACGACATCGATATGGGCAGCGTAGCGAACTTCTCCCCTGTCAGTGTCTTCAAAGGCCACTTTGACGGGAACGGAAAGGCCATCAGCGGCTTAACTATCAATAGTCCCACTGGAATTCAGGTCGGCCTCTTTGGCTACATTGACGGCGGCTCCGTCAGCAACCTCACCCTCTCCAGCGCCACTATCACCGGCCAAGATTATGTCGGCGGCATTGTAGGTACGATGTACAACGGTTCTATCCAAAACTGCCATGTCGTCGGCTCTACCATTACTGTCAACCAGAGCAGCCTTCCCTGTGCCGGTGCTATTGTAGGCTATTGTACTGGAACCCTTTCTGCTAACACCTACCACAGCACCCTCATATATGCCCCCAATATCCAAAGTACTTATTACAAAGCCGGCGGGACCGCATTCCACATAGGTGCTGGCTACGATAATAATACCTCCAATTACTATGGCGACGTCACTGGGGCTGTACTCGATGCCACGAAGCTCTTCCTTGCTGATAATCGTGACAACATCGCCCTCATCGCTGCATACGCTGATCCCGCCAACCATACAGCCTTTGGTGGTACCGTTCCCAGCTTCTCCTCCGGCATCGATGTCACCCTGCAGGGGCGCAAGCTTTGGAAGGACGGCGACTGGAACACCCTATGCCTGCCGTTCTCAATGACTGACGAGCAAGTTACCGCACAGCTCGCACCCGCAGCCCTGATGACACTCGGCAACAGTGCTGGCTGCAATACTGGCTTCGATGTCAGCACCGGCACGCTGACCCTCGACTTCGTGCCCGCCTACACTATCGAACCAGGCGTGGCATACATCGTGAAGTGGACGGCCCAGACACCCGACTATGTAGAGAACCCGACTTTCCCCGGTGTCACCATCAGTAATGAGACACCCGCCGACCGTGGCACCGTCAGCCAGGACAAATACGTGGAGTTCGTGGGTACCTATAGTCCCATCTTCTTCGCCGCTGACGACCCCACCACGCTCTTCTTGGGCGGCAACAACACGCTCTACTATCCCGACGGCAAGGCCACAACCACCATCGGTGCCTTCCGTGCCTACTTCAAGCTGAACGACCCCACCACCAATGTACGTGAGTTCAAGCTGAACTTTGAAGGTGGCGAAGACGCTACCTCAATTGACAATGGACAATTGACAATTGACAATGAGGCTGACGCCTGGTACAACCTTGCAGGTCAAATGGTAAATGGTAAATGGTCAAAAGGCAAATTACCCAAGGGTATTTACATCATCAACGGCAAGAAGGTCTTAATAAACAATAAACAGTAGTTAATAAACAATAACCCCATCTTATTGTCTCCGAGAGGTACTTTATTATGAAATACATTAAACCTGAAATTTTTCTGATTCGCCTTCAGCACCAAGAGTTGCTGATGCAGAGCGTTAAATCATTAGGTACTAACCTCGGTTCGGATGACTTAGAACTCGGATTTGGCGGTAACGGCGATGCCCGCATCAAGGAGCAAGGTGGCATCTGGGACGAGGAGTGGTAAGGTAAAGAGATAATTATTAAATAGGATGAGACAAGCTATTTTACAGAAAGTCCTCGCGGCGGTGCTGACGATAGCAGCACTGACGGTGGGGCAACAAACGTGGGCGGAGACATTCAGCGTCGAGAGTTCCACCATCGGCACTACCACCACGTTTACGATCACCCGCTCGGGTGACACCTCAGCAGCACAGACCGTTAAGTATCGCACCGTCAGTCTGACGGCGCTGGTAGGCAAGCACTTCGCCGAAGCCACTGGCGAACTGGCATTTGCAGCCAATGAGACCAGCAAGACGGTGGACGTCACCGAAACAGCCGTCAGCGACATTGATGCACCGTACTGCTACCAGGCACGACAGTGGCGCAGGTACCGTTTTGAGGTGCTGAACGGTAACGGCACCGAACTGGCCCACTGCGACCACCTCATCGAGTATGGCAGCGACTATCAGGTCGAGATAGAGAAATTCTTCAAGAACGTGGAGATTAAAGTCATCGGTAATAAGGACGGAGATGCAGTGACCGTTGATGATGTCGGCTATGGCACCTCCCCTAATACATACCACGCCATTGATATCTCGAAATACTTCGAAGCCACCGCCCCGCAGAAGTACTTCGCCGCCATAGGTACGAAGCTAGGTATGACCTTCGACTTCCAGGCTAAAGAGATTGAGGACGGCTACCAGTACCTACAGGTTCTGGTGGACGAAACTACCAACTACGACAGTGGCAATCATGACGGCGAGGTAGGGGTACTGCAATATGCACAGCTCATGGCAGGCTTCGGTCACGATCCTGGTGTGAAGAACGAGAATTATGCCTACTACTCCTTCCCTGTCGGTGCAGCTGCCGACATCAACTTCGGCTGCTATGACATGAAATGGCAGAGATACAAAAACACGGTGGGACGCCTCTACACCCAGAGGATCAAGCCAGGTTACCAATACAACTACCAGCTGAACACCCGCATGCTGGCAGAAGCCAACCTCCAGACGCTCGGCGTGCGTTTCGACGCCTCCGGCAAACACGATGACAAGTGGAAGGTGAAGGACTTCAAGGCCCACATCCAAGCCATCGACAACTGTCCCCCGACACTGATTGAGAGTGATGTAAAGATTTCGGCAGGTCCCTACAACGCAGGCAACCAGTTCTACATTAGCGTACCTTTCAGCGAGATTGTTCATGTCAAATACACCGACGGCGCTAATATCCTCACCATCAACACCAGTTGGGGTGACTTGACCTACGAAGCTGGCAGCGGCACCAATGTGATTACCTTCAAGGGTACCATCGCCAACAATCTCAACCCCGAAACGCCGCTTACCATTACCGGTCTCAGTGGAGGTCCCGTCCGAGATATGCGAGGCAACCCCTACAAGGGTACAGCCAACATCGGTGTGACGTTCTCAGGCTATACCCTCAACGGTAAATGGGGCAGCGACGCTGGTGCCGACGGTACCGAAGCGAATCCCTACATTATCTCCTCTACAGCTGATCTCGACGGGTTGGCTGCCAGCGTCAACGGCGGCGATGACTTCGGTCCCGATGCGACCCACCCCGACGGCTACTTTTTCCAGCTCAGTCAGGATCTCACCTATATCAGCAGCCAAAGTAGCAACAACTACACCGCCATCGGTACTATAGACAAGCCCTTCCGAGGTAACTTCGACGGCAAAGGGAACTTCGTCAAAGGCATCAAGATCGAAACCGGTGCCGACAGCTATCAGGGCCTCTTCGGATATGTCGAAGGCGGTACGGTGAAGGATGTCATCGTCGATGGAGCCGACATTCTGGCCAACAATTACGTGGCTGGTGTTGTGGGCTGCTGCGTAGGAGGCACCATCTGCGGATGCTTGGTGATCCACTCGGAACTTGCTGTCAATGGAGGCAAAAACCGCGGTGCCATTGTCGGCAACAATAGCGCCACCATCACTGCCAACTACTATCGTGAGTGCACAGTGGACAACTCCAGCATCAGCGATATCGGCTACTACGACATTGTTGACGGACTCACCGACGGAGCAGGTGCTGCAGAGGAGGTATTTACCATCAGCCTCGCTGCCAACATGAGTGTCAGCGGAGCTACCATTACCTATAACAGTGTGCCATACTTTGCCAAGAATGCCGAGGTCACGCTCAGCTACGGCGGCGAGGTTGCCGCAGGATACAATGTCATCCGGTACGTGGTAACATCGCAAAGCGATGCTACCGACAGCAGTGGGTACGGCCCCGTCAATGGCTACACCTTCCAGATGCCTCCAGTCGATATGAATGCCAGCGTCGAAACATCAGATCTTGCCCTTGCCCTTTTGGACGACGATAGCGCCAGCCCCGCCGGCAAGAAGAATGTCGACTATATCTCTGCCAGCGGTTCGGGCAAGAAAGTCATTCTTTACGGACGCCGCTTCTACCAGGATGGCGAATGGAACACCCTATGCCTGCCATTCAATCTCTCTCTTGAAGGCTCAGCCTTCAAGGGAGCTATCTTGATGGAGCTGGATCCTGCTGATGACGGCACATACACCCACGCAACGGGTCTTGATGGCTCCACGCTTTACCTGAACTTCAAGACTGCCACCAGCATCACCGCTGGCACACCTTATATTATTAAGTGGGGTGAGCCGGAAGGGGCAGCATCCGGTTATCTTGGCACAGCCATCGATTCCCCCGTTTTCGCAAGTGTGACCATCAGCAACAGCGCCTCGACGGAGGTTAGCTTCACGGGCGGCAAGTTCGTGGGAACCTACAGCCCCGTGTCTTATCCCGTTGAGAACAAGAGCGTCCTCTTCCTTGGCGGCGGCAATAAGCTCTACTATCCCGACGGCTCCGCTGCCACTGCCATCAACGCCTTCCGCAGCTTTTTCCAACTCAACGACCCAATCCAGGTGAAGGAGTTCAAGCTGAACTTCGGAGAAGAAGCGGACGGCGTGCGGCCCCCCTCCGGCTCCCCCGAGGGGGAGGTAATGTACGACCTTGCTGGCCGCAAGGTGCAGAATCCCACAAGGGGCCTCTACATAGTGAACGGAAAGAAGGTGCTATATTAATTGATAATTGACGAGACTTGAGGTCGTTTTCGGGGCTCGGAATTGAGTTCGAGTGAGACTATTTTTCTTCTTTGCTGCCTCAACGGAAAAGATGTGGGATGAACTCCTTGAGGCCGCGGCGCCAGGTGAGGAACTCGTGGCTGGTGCCCTCGGAGACGGAGGCATCGACCTTGATGCCAAGCTCGCGCAGACTGTCCACGATGGACTGACTCTTGATGAAGTCCTCGGAGCCCCAGTTCATATAGAAGTAGTGAATCTTCCGGTTAAACTCCTCGGCGTTGGAAAAGACACCGTTGTAGGCCGTTTTCACGTCGAGGCCGAAGATGGCGCCGCTGAAGGTTCCCATCCAGGCAAACTTGTCGAGGTTCTGCAGAACGACGTCGAAGGTCTGGTGGCCTCCCCAGGAAAGTCCGGCCATAGCACGGTTATCGCGGTCGGATTTCGTGCGGAAATTGTTGTCGATATAGGGAATCAGGTCGTTCAGCATCACGGGATAGAACGATGCGCCGTATTCACTGCGCCCTGCCTGATTGCTGCCGCCGCGGAAGGGTGCCTTGATGTCGCCGCTCTCCATCACGACAATCATCGGCACAGCTTCGCCGCTGGCGATGAGGTTGTCCATGATGTGCTGCATCTTGCCCTGCAGCATCCAGCTGGTCTCGCCCTCTCCCATGCCGTGCTGCAGGTAGAGCACGGGATAGCGCTTCTTGGCTTTCTTGGTGTTGTCGTACTCCGCAGGAGTATAGACAAGAGCGTGACGCCAGGTACATTTGCCATTTGACGATTTCTCGGATGCTTTAGCACCAAGGCGCGATTGTAGTCGCGGACTCCCCTTTACTATTTGGGCATCGTGGAAAGATGGATAGTAGATGCTGCGGACACAGCCGTGCGGGATGCCCTCATGGGGACGGTAATAGTCGCCCTCGGGACCTTCGGGCACTTCCAGGCCGCCCGACTCACGGTGGCAGCCGAAGAAGGTCTCGCTGGCAGGATCGACAAAGTTCACTCCGTCGATGTTCATGAAATAATAATGGAAACCCACGGGCAGCGGCTCTGTGGCGGCCATATATCCGCCCTTTCCGTCGGCCTGCATCTCGTACTTCTTGCTACAGATATCGACGATGACCTTGCGGGCCTGTGGCGCATGGATGTAGAAGTAGGCACGGCCGTCCTTATCGACCTTTGGGAACTCATTGCCCTGAATCGTCGTCTCGGCGGTCACAGCATCGTCGGGCACCTCAATCTTCTTCGCAACTGGCAGTTCCGGGCGCTTGGGTTCGTAGCCGAGGAACCTCGCCACTGCCTCGCCGTAGCGACAACCCAGCTCGCGATAGCCGGCGGCGTCGAAATGCAGGCGGTCGGGGCCGTTTGTGCAGCCGTCGGACGAGATGACCTGCGATGTGTGGATGGTCTGGGGCAGTTCGTCGATTTGCTTCTTGCAACCGATGCAGACGCCCTTGCCGTCGGCCTGGACAATGTTGCCCGCAAAGAGTGGCACCTCCTCGGGCTTCAGTTGCAAGTCGCCCAGCAGATGGTCATAGACATTCTGCACTTTCCTCGCCCACTCGGGATCGCCTGTGTTCGACTCGCCCTGGTGCATCAGGATTCCCTTGATGACGCCGTCCTGCTGCGCCCTCCTGGCCAGTGCGACGAGCGTGCAGTAGGGATTGTTGTCGTAGGCAGCCAACATGCCCTTCATCCAGCCGGGAGCCTGCGTTTTGACGTAGTTATCGATGCTGTCGGGCATGAAGCCCTCGATTTTGATGCCGCCGATGGCGACATGGATGACGCCGACCCGGACGTTCTCCGGCAGGGAGGCTACGAGGGTCCGACCGAACCAGTCGGCAGGCGTCAGTCCCGTGTTGGGGCGGCAGAGGGGCGCAGTGGCTTCGCACCACTCGCCTTTCTTGCGGCTCCGCTCTGCATCATCCATAGCAGGCATCAGCAGAAAACGCGGACCAGGGCTGGCGATGTCGGCAGCCTCTGGTTTGGCGGCGCCCTCCATGTTGGACTGCCCGAAACAGAGGAAGATGTAGAAGTTTTCATCGACGGCGGCCGACGTGCGGGTATTTGTGACGGCCATCAGGCCAAGAGCCAGGAGGCTCATGAAAATTCCATGTTTCATATAGTGATGTGTTTGTCAGTGACTGCGGAAGTTCCATTTCGCATTGTCGGTGCCGAAGTCATACTCGGCGAGGGTAGGGGTGCTGTCGGCAATGGAGTAGAGCACGTAGCGGGTGTTCAGCCCGTCGTGGCCCGGAATGGCCTTCGGCATGATGCGGAAGGTGCCGTCGGTGAGCTGCTCGATGCGCCACAGCTGCTCGTCGCCGCCACTGAACACGGGCATCGTGGTGACTTCTAGGTTGGCGGTGGCAGTCAGAGCGCGCTCGGTGCCCTCGATGACAATGCGGAAGTAGGGCCCGCCCAGATATCCGCCGGCTTCGGGGACAGGTGTGACGGTCCAGCGCTGCCAGGGGCGGAACATGTAGTCGCTGCAGCGCACGGGGATCTCGCCCTGGGGCCATGTGCCGATGACATCTTTCAATTTCTGGTTGGGGAGAGCCTTCACGGGCTCGTTGGGGTCAATCTGCCAGAAGCGCTGACGCTCCTGTTCCATGCGGACGAAATCGACAGTCAGCTCCAGCGAATAGCCGCGCCGTTCCGACTCAATCTCGAAGGTGCCGCCCTTGAATTGCTCGCCGGCTACGGGCCAGTCGTTCTTCCAGAGCAGGGGACGGATGGCCAGCACACTGCGCCCGCTCATGTCGAAGTCGGCCTCGAAGTGACACGACATCACCTCGACACCCTCGTCGATGACAGTACGTCCGAAGTGACCGGGACCGGTCTTGCGGTCGCCGGCAGCGATGACCATGCGGCCTCCACCGTGGAACATGTCGCGACCTACATTGTCGATATAAGGGCCCTCGACGCTCTTGGCGCGGCCCACCACGATATTATAAGTGGAATTGACACCGTCGCAGCAAGTGCCGTGGGTTCCCAATAAATAATACCAGCCATTGCGATAGAGCAGGTCGGTTGCCTCACAGTCGATGGCGATGTCTTTCTCCACATTGCCTTTTGCACGTTCACCAGTGGCGGGGTCAAGTTCGATAAGGCGGATGGTACCGAAGTAAGTACCGTAGCTGGCCCAAAGGCGACCTGTGGTGGGGTCGAGTAGAAGCGAGGGATCGATGGCGTCCTGGTCCTCCATGCCGTCGGAAGAGGCCACCTCGATGGCTGGCGTCCATTTGAAGTCGGACGACTTAGGGTCGAGTGTCTTGTTCCACATGGTGAGGATGCGGCCGTTATGCCCTCCGCCCAGTCCGCCGCCTGTGGCTCCGTAGATGCAGAGGTAGCGGTCGCCTATCTTCATCACGTCGGGAGCAGCACCGCCGCCGGGACGCTCCGCGCCGCTGTGCCACGACCAGCCGTCCTCGCTGATGAGGCCTCCGCCACCAGTTCCGAAGGTGTAGTACTTGCCTTCGCACTCAGCAATGGTGGAAGGGTCGTGGATGTAGGGGGCACCGGTTTGCGCTATGCAAATTGACAATTGCAAATTGACAATTGATAATAGAATCAGTAGGCGTTTCATGTCTGTGTTGTTATGACGTTATAACGTTATTTCGTTATGACGGACGTTACTTCATAATTCGTCACGGGTTGACCATGTTCATTGAGGAATCTTGCACACATATCGCTCAGGCCGGGGCCATTGATGACGGCAGCGCGGAGGATGTTGCGGCCCTTCTTCAGCGTCAGGCGCTGGGACATACCGTCGTCCTCCACCATGCGGCGGTCGCCCTCGAGCAAAAGTACCTCCTCGCCGTTGAGCCACCACATAGATGCGCCGTTGGAGCCACAAGCCAGGCGCACGTTCTCGATGTCATCGGGGCAATCGATGACGGTCTCGCACCAGAAGAAGGAGCCGTAGGTCTGCTTGCCGTACCTCTCGGCGAAGCGGAACAACTTCACATTGTAGTTCTCGCTGTCGAGGGTGTGCCATTTGGCTTTCTGCTTTTGGCTATTGGCTGTTAGCTTTGTCAGTTCTTCAGCGAACTTGTCGCGCAGCCACGAGTTGGTGAAGATAACGTTGCTGCGCACATCAACCGCGATGGGTTCCATCAGTCGCCAGCGACGGATGAAGCCTTGGTTGTCGGGCTGGGCAGGAGCGGCATTCTTCTCTACTTCACAGAAATACTTGGGACGGTTCTTGAATCGCAGCCAATCCACACTGACAGCCTCGCCCTCACAAGTGACTACCAAATCGGTGATGCCTTTCGGCGTATATTCCAGCGGGGCTGTCAGCGTGAGCCACTGCCCCGACATGTCGCGACGGAAGAGGCCGTTCTCGCTCTTCACCGTCACAGGGATCTTCGCAAGAACTTTGCCTTTAGCACTTTTTTCCCTCACAAAAAGCCGGGTGTTTTCGTGGGCCATAACATTGATGACAAGATAACCGTCAGAGATGTTGCTGAAATCCACATCATCGTATTTCACCCAACTACCTTTTGGCGACAGGGTGACACAAGCGCCGCGCAGGGTGTTTGTGGTATCAACATAGGCAGTTTGAACGTCGTTAGCAGAAGAATAGCGGTCAATCTCGATGCGCTCGGTGGCCTGGTTGATGCCAACGCCTCGCATGGTGGGTTTTACCTCCTGGATGGTGCCGTCGGCATTGAAGGCAATCTTCTCGATGCAGACCGAGCGACGTTTGTCATCCTTGGGCGAGAAGAAATTGGTGTGGTAGAACAGATACCACTGCCCATGATATTCCACCAGGCTGTGGTGGTTGGTCCAGCACCTGTTGGCGTGCTCGGCCATGATGATGCCTTTGAAGTCCCAAGGTCCGAGGGGCGATTCCGACATCGCGTAGGCAAGTGTCTCTGTGCCGCCCTCCTGTCGTACCCAGGGGAAAGTCAGATAGTACCATCCGTCGCGCTTGAAAGCGAAAGGACCTTCCTTGAAACCATCGGGCAGACCCTCCATTTGCTGACCGCCCACCTTCATCGGCGGCATCTCGGGCATACCTTCGCGTCGTGGCATCTGTACCTCTTGCAGTTCACCGTCCAATTCCAACATATTGTCCTTCAGCCGAGCACCGCGGATGCCCATGCCACTCCAATAAATATAGACTTGCCCTTCGTCGATGAGCACGCATGGATCGATGCCACTGACTCCCCTGATAGGCTCGGATTCCAGCACAAATGGTCCTTCGGGACTGTCGCTTATAGCCACACCGACCGCAAAGCCCCGACCCGTTTTAGGACCGTTGGGGAAGTAGAAATAGTATTTGCCGTCCTTCTCAACGCAGTCGGGCGCCCACATGGAATAGCCGTCGGTCTTTCCCCAGGGCACTCTCTCCTGCGAGACGATGACACCGTGGTCAATCCAGTCCGTCAGATTCTCCGAAGAGAATACATGATAGTCAGCCATGCAGAACCAATCCTGACGTTGATCGGCAGGAGGTACAATATCGTGCGATGGGTAGAGATATACCTTACCATTAAACACGCGAGCCGTAGGGTCGGCAGAAAATAGGTTACGGATAACAGGGTTTTGCGCCCCTGCGGGGCTAAATGATAAAAGACAAATGAAAAATGATAAACCTACCGCCATCATTATCCTTAGTCTGTTTGCACTTTTAGTCATCATTCTCTCTTATTTATCATTTTTCATTTGTCTTTTATCATTTAGGGCGTATCCCGCCTCATTTTTCATTTAGGCACGCAGTGCCGCTTATTTGCCCACCTATTTAAACTGCCAGTAGTCCAAATGTACTTCGCCCTCGGCATCACCAAAGCTAAAATAGAGGTCGTGCACGCTGTTGGCACCCTTGACCTTGGTCGTGAACTGCTTGTAGGCTTCCACTGAACCGGTGCTTCCAATCTTGGCGATACCCACTACGGGACCATTCTCGGAGTCGAGGCGCAGGGTCACGGTGCAAGAACCCGTGGCAGCGGCCCAAATGCAGAACTGCTTGGCACCGGCACCGAAATCAACACCGCGCAGACGGATGTACTCGCCATTGTCGATGTCGTAGATATACATGTTGCGCTTGCCCAAAGACTCAGGCATATCCTTCACCACACCAGTATTTGGGATGCCCATCTTGGCGCTCTTCAGGCCCTTTCCCCAAGCCATGGTCTCGGCTTCTACACGCTGGTAGGGATTCAGCCAGTGGAGCTGCTGCATGGGCTTCTGGTCGAGCCAGTAGGGAATCTCGGGGATGGTGCCGTCTTCGAGATAGACAATCTCGTTGGCGCTGACGCTACGACGCTCATGATGTATATAGGTGTCGAGATGCATCAGGTCGTAGTTCTGACCGAAAACATAGGAACGGCCCTTGAAGTCGCAGATGCCAGGGTGATTGCCACGGTCGCGCTCAGTGGGACGCATGATATAGTTCTTCCACTCCCAAGGACCTGTAGGACTGTCACTCATGGCATAGCCCAGAGCCTCGGGACAGCAGGTGGTGGCATAGGCTAGATAATATTTGCCGTTACGCTTATAGATCCACGGCCCTTCCTGGTAGTTCTTCACTTTCCAGTTGGCCTTTTCGCTGCCAGGGATGCGAAGGTTGATCTTCGCACCCTCTTCCTTCACTGGGCGCATCACGCCGTCGGTGGGATTGAGCACGAGGATGTCGCCATCGGTAGAGATCATGTCCTTGTTGAGCTTGATACAATAGACGTGGGGATTGCCCCAGTACATATAGGCCTGACCATCGTCATCGATGAAGACACTGGGGTCGATGTCGTCCCAATGCTCCTTCTGCCAAACGAGGGGCTGGCCTAGGGGGTCACGGAAAGGGCCATAAGGGGTGTCGGCCACGAGTACGCCGATGCCGTGACCATGTAGCGGAGCAAAGAGGTAGTACTTGCCGTTTCGCTCGACGGTCTGGATAGCCCATGCTCCGTTCTCACGATTGCGCCACTTGAATTCCTTCAGCGAGGCACAAGCACCGTGCTCAGTCCAGTTGGCCATGTCGGTGGTCGACCACAGCAGCCAGTCGTACATGAAGAAGCCTGCAGAGTTCTTCTCGTTCTCGTCGGGGATGTCTTCGGGTGAAGCATCGTGCGAGGTGTAGAGGAACAGGGTGTCGCCCACCACCAGCGGTGAGGGGTCGGCGGTGTACTTGGTCTGGAACAGCGGCATGTTGACCTGGTTCAGGTCGGGCATGGGCATCTGGTGGTCTCGGGGCTGAGCATTTGCCGACAGTGTGGCTGCCAACAAAACTATGGGGGCAAACGTCTTTTTCATTTTCTTATTACTTCAGTTTCTTATTCTTCTCAATCGTCCAGCCTTCGCGCTTGGATAGCAGGCAGTCCTTGCCTTGGAACATCTTGGCAGCTTGCTTGTCGCCCTTCAGTTGCCAGTTAAGCCAGTTGAGGGCAACAACAGAGAACTCGCCGCCGTGAGGCTGACGGTAAGTGCCGCCGTGACCCACGGGATAGTTAGCGGCGCAGGCGGGCACGTGGTTAATCAGGTGGAAATCGTCCATGCCATTCTCGTAGGCAATATCCTCCTTGCCGCCCAGAATATAGATGATGGGCGTGTGAATATCCTTCAGTTTTGATTTGTCGGGCATAGGCATGCCTCCCACAGCCTGAGCACGATTACTGTTCTTGAATAGTCCGCTGTTGCAGATCATCAGGGTCTTGATGCGTGGGTCGGCACAGTTGTAGAGCGACTGCAGACCGCCACACGACATACCTGCCACGCAGATGTTCTTTGCGTCAATTTTATTAAAATAAGGTGAATTGGGGTCGGCATTCTGGGCGATAGCCCAGTCGATGGACTGAATCTGCTGCTCGGTGGTTGACATCGGACCCTGATAGGGTTTCTCCTCCATGGGGATATAGCCGGTGGCCAGTACGATGTAGCCGTGCGAGGCAATCTCGTTCAGGAACTTGAAGTGCTCCCAAGGTGAGTTGGTGCAGGCTCCGTTGCCCCAGACGAGCACGGGCAGACGGTTCTTCTCGTTGAAGTCAGACAGGTCCTCGGGCACGAAGATGGTGTGGGCCTCCAGCGTGGGCTCCTCCTTCATGATGGCCTTGTACTGACCCAATCCACCATCCTCGACAACGAGTGACTTCTGTTCGCCCTCAATCTGCCACCAATCGAAGTTGAAGAGCTTCGGACCCTTGCGACCTGTGAAAGCTAGGTAAAGATCGTGGGTAGCAGCCCCCACCAAACCTCCCAGTGGGGAGGCTTCTTCCTCTCCTCCTCGGGGGAGTTGGAGGGGGGCCGTGAGTGTCTGCCAACTTTCCCAACCACCGGTGCCGGGAACTTCCAGACGAGCCAGTAACTCTCCCTTCAAGCTGTCAATGCGCACCTCGATTTGTCCTCCACGCAGACCGCTGGCTACGCGAGCCGTGAACTGCTTTGGGGTGTTGCCGTCGAACTTCACGTTCTGCAGTTTGATATAATCACCATTGTGAATTTCTGTCACATAAACGCCAATCTCGTCGTTCTGTTCGGTCTTTACACCGTTGCTGAAAGCTATCGTCTCGGCCTGCACTTTCTGATAAGGATTGAAGGTAGCGATGGGCTTCACGCCTTCGTCGGTAGGCATGATGGTGGGAAAGCTGCCGTCTGGGTTGTACTTGAATTCCTCCACAGCTACGCTGCGACCGAAGCCTCCACCCTTGGGTAGTTTTCCGGTGTGATAGAAGAAATAAGAATGTCCCTTGAAGTCAGCTACACCGCAGTGGTTGGTGAACGACTTTGTGTCGCACAGAGGCATTATCTCTCCGGCATAGGTCCATGGGCCAGTAGGCGATGGAGCAGTACTATAACTGATATGCTCAGGCACACCGCCAGCCGCATAGAGCAACTGGTACACCCCATTCCGTTTTGTGAGCCATGGTCCTTCCACATACGAATCCTTGTATTTCTTTCCCTTTTCGCGCTTGCTCATGATGGGGCCTCCGAAAGCCTCTTCTGTCATATCGAGGCGGCCCAATTCGCCGCTATACGATATCATATCACGGTTCAACTTCAAATAGTAACATTGCGGATTGCCCCACATCAGCCACGCCTGTCCGTCATCATCAATGAGTACGGTCGGGTCAATGTGGTCCCACGAACCGTTCTCGAAGAGGGGCTTCCCTATAGCATCCTTGAAGGGACCTGTGGGTGAGTCGCTCACAGCCACGCCGATGGCCATGCCGTTAGAAATCTTGCTGTGGGCGCAGATGTACCAATAGAACTTGCCGTCGCGTTCGACGGTCTGCGAAGCCCAGGCACGGTCGTCGGCCCAAGAGAAACTCTCCAAAGCCAAGGGCGAACCGTGGTCGGTCCAGTTCACCATATCCGTGGTAGAATAAACGCGCCATTCCTGCATCCAAAAGAAGTCGGCACCGTCCTCGTCGTGACCGGTATAGACATACATCCGCCCGTCATGAACCATAGGAGCCGGGTCGCTGGTGCACCAGGTCTGGACAAAAGGGTTCTGCGCCCTTGCGGGGCTAAACAAGAAACAAATAATAAGAGATAAAAGAGATTTCAACTTCATCATTTTATTTTCACTTTTCATTTAAATAGCAAGGGAGCCATCTCGTGCAATGATCGACGCCAAGTCAGGAACTCGTGGGCAGTACCTTCAGAGATAAAGCCGTATGCATTATAGCCGGCAGCCTTCAGGGCATCGACACTTTTGTTGATACCGCCGGGATTCTCCTTCGAACCACAACTCTCGAATATGACCTTCACAGCCTTGGGGTCTTTAATATCCTCGGGCATATAAGTGCCACCACTGAGCAGTCCCCAGTAACCGAACACCTCCGGACGACGCAGAGTGATGAGCTTTGTTTCCATGCCACCCATTGAGAGACCAGCCATAGCACGGTTCCACTTGTCGGCCTTGGTTAGGAAGTGGCTGTCGATATAGGGTATAAGCTCGTCGATGAGCAGAGTCTCAAACTCCTTGGCTGTGAACTGACCAATGGTGCCGAACTTCACGTTGTTGGTCAGGCCGTATGCCATCACGATAATGAAAGGTTCTATCTTTTCCTCGGCAATGAGATTGTCCATAATCAGGCCTGCACAGCCCTGACGGAACCAACTGGTCTCGTTCTCGCCCCAGCCATGCTGCAAGTAGAGTACGGGAAAGCGTTGCAGGGATTTAATATTTGACGATTTACCATTTACGATTTCTGCTTTGCCATAGGTTGGAGGCGTATAAACCCAGGCAGTTTGCATCTCACCCGTGCTCTTCGAGGGGAACAATACCTGCTGGACATTTCCATGCTCGATTTCCGGACGATTCTGATAGAAGTCCTGGTCTGGAGCAGGAATTTCGATACCGCTCTCCCAACGGCAAGAGCCGAAGTAATTGTGCGTGCCGGGGTCGTTGAACGTACCGCCGTCGATGGTCAGATGATAATAGTGGAAACCAGGATCCATCGGACCCTCTGTGGTTCCAACCCAAACGCCATCCTTATCCTTGCGCAGTACTGTACCGCCACGGCCGCCAAGTCCAAGGCTGACGATAACCGACTTAGCCTCGGGAGCTACCACACGGAAGCGGGCATAACCCTCGCTGTTCACCTGGGGATACTCCTGTCCCGGCTGATTCATGGGGCTAGGGCGGAAGTCCTCCTTGACGACATAATTGTCAAGCGCGGGATTGAAGTTTTTGATGGCATAGTAAGCCTGCTTGGGCTTGTAGTTTTCGTCGAAAGGCAGCGGGTGGTTGTTCACGCCCAGCCATGAGTCGCGGTCGCCCAAATTCCAAAAAGTCACGCAGTCGATGACATCCCGATGCTTACGGAAAATCTTGAAGATGCGGTTGTACTGGTCGGTCAGCATGGTGTTGAGATGGCCGGCCAAGGGTTTGTTTTCACCACGCGAGAAACGCAGCTGGCCACCCATCTCCTGATTGACGCGGATGTCGAGTTCCGTCACGTGAATATGCTTTACCAACTCTGAATACTTTGTAATGGCCGCATCAATATCCTCTTCAGAAGGACCGTAGATGTTATAGTGGCCCTGCATGCCGATACCATGAATGGGCACGCCGGCATTCTGCATCTTCTTCACCATATTATAGATACGGTCGCGTTTGCCGGGGTCGCACTCGTTGTAGTCGTTATAGAACAACAGGGCGTTGGGGTCGGCTTCATGGGCGAACTCGAAAGCCTTGGCGATAAACTCATCGCCGCAGAGCTTGTAGTGTCGGCTTTCGCGGTACGGATTGGGCTCCTCACCACGGCGTCCCCAGCCACCACCGTCGCTGATAGCTTCGTTTACTACATCCCAAGCATAGACGACATCCTTGTAGCGGTTTACCACCGTATGGATATGTTCGCGCAGACGTTGGTAGAACACCTCTTTCTTCACTTCTTTACCTTTCTTGTCCGTAAACATCCAATCGGCAAACTGAGAGTGCCAGCAAAGGCAATGGCCACGCAGTTTGATACCGTTCTGGCGGCAGAAGTTGGCAATCTTGTCGGCTCTCTCCCAGTTCCACTCACCCTCCTTGGGGTGCAGCTCGCCGGGTTTCATGTCGTTCTCGGCTGTGATGCTGTTGAACTCGCTTTTGATTAGGCTTATCTGGTCGTCGTTGCTCACGTTACGCTGGTTGAGGGAAACGCCAATCATGAAGTAGTCTTTGTAAGCATCTTTCAGTTTGACATTCGGATTGGGGTCTGCGGGTGCGCCTCTCTGTGCCCATAAGTTCATACAGAACATAGCCAGCACAAGGCCGAAGGCAGCTTTCATTACTTGTTTCATTGTGTGTGAATTTAGTTAGGGTAATTCAATATTGCTTGTTTCGCGAGCAAATTTACTACTTTTTTTGCAAACATGAAGCAATCTATGCAAAAAAACCTTAAAAAATCCTAATTCGTACTTGACATTTGGCACTTTCTACGTTATATAGATGTATGCAAGTTGAAAAGTTTACATCTATTGCCTCGCGCCTCCGTCCTCGGTTGTTGTCTCTCGCGTTGCAGTTCAATGCTGATTCCGATGCTGCAGAAGACGCAGTTCAGGAAGCGTTGATGCGATTGTGGACAGTTTGGGATGATTTGTCCGAGGCGGTGGATGCAGAGCGACTGTCTGTCCGACTCACCAAACACGCCTGCATAGATGCTTATCGGAAAAGGCAGCAACAGCAGACGGTGGAATTAAAAGAAAACTCAGCTACAACTACTGATGATGTCATTCAGGAAGTCGAACTTCAACACGCTTTAGAGCGAGCTGTTTCAGCCTTGCCGCCTGCCGAGCGAAGACTCTGGACAATGTTTGCCGAAGCACAGATGGATAGCGCACAGATTGCTGCCGCCACAGGTATCGCCGTTCGCAGCGTGAGTACGATGTTGAGTGCTGCACGTCGTCATATTGTAGAATCATTAAGAAAAGGAGGAGCGTTATGAGGAGTGAAGAATTAAGATTTAAGAGTGAAGAATTAAAAATAGATGACGAAAAATTCCTGGAACAGTATCTTGCAGGCAAAGCTCCTTTGCATGCTGACCGTCTGAACCTGCCTTCCAAAAAGGAACTCGATGCTGCTGAGGCGGAGTTCGATAAGGTAGTGGCAGAGCGCAAACGCCTCACCCGTCTTTACCCTCTATGGCCTTGGCTTGGAGCAGTCGCCGCTGGTATCCTCTTGTTATTAGTGTTCCGCTTTGGCCAAGAACCGCGACTAACATCGCGTCCTGATGCTAAAGCCATCCACGAACCTGTAGTTGAACAGCCTGTAATAGCAGAGACAATAGAGAAGAGTACTCCGCAGCCCGCTACCCAACCCGTCATTGAGGAAAAGAAGGAAGAAAAACCTCAGAAACCCAATGAGGCTAATGAGCCGAATAAGTCCTATAAGCCTTATGAGCCCCATAAGTCCCAGCCCCAACCTCAGCAACTCGCAACCGTCAGCGCGACATCAGACACAGAAGCAGTAAAACTATCTACCAGCGCGGACAGTCTTTACTACTACCTAACGCAATTGGAGAATCAAATGGGTGATTGCCGCGACAGCACATGTCTGGCTGAACTCAGTAACCTGATGCGAGCCGATGAAAAGATAAAGACCTTAGTCAATAAAATCATCCACAAGCAAGTGGAAACCGCTTATCAAGAGGAATACCTTGTAGATACTACAACGCATTACATCCCATTATAAACCACCTAACCAAACATACCACTATGAAAAGAATCACACAACTCAGCCTTCTGCTCGTTTGCATGTTCGTGGCGTTGCCGATGTCCGCAAAATGGCACAATGATATTAAGGAAATGCAAAAAGCTGTGGAACGCTTCATCAAAGACAAGAGTGTGTCGTTGACAGACCCACGCATCATTGCGCGAGGTCAGCCGATTGACAAGAAAAGCATCAATGTCAAGGAAACTGACTGGTGTACGGACTTCACATGCACAGACGACGAACTGTTGACCAGCCTATGGAAAGAGTTTATGGCTCACATCAATAATACCACTTACTTCTACTGTTCATGTGAATTGCATCCGAAGACAGAGCCATGGATGGGATTGAAGTTAGACAACATGGAAGGCATTATAGTGTTGACAAGCGACCATAAGAATGTGTATGTGCTTACGTTTGAGGACAAGGATGGCAACGACAACGGCTTCTTCCTTTCATGGAACGACTTACCAAACGGCGGAAAGGAAGGTTCTTTGATGCGCTTCATCGGTAACAATCCCAGATCTATAACGCTCGTAACCAATGAAAACCGAGTTACGATGGACAGCGTCCGGACTGCCATTAAGATTGGCGAAGTGGTAAAGGAGAACAGGAACAATTCGAAAATTGAAATCGACACAACTTATATCGACGGGAAATGGGCAGTAAGTACAGAATTTCATCGAGGAGTATTGCGTGCAATGGATCACGTCAGCGACTATCAGGACGGCTTTCCTGCTATTATGAATAAGATGAATGAACTTGTTGAACGCAGTGAAGGTGCCAGCGATGCGCAGTTGGCTTCCATCGGATTTGCCCTGAAGCGAGAGGCTTCGCGCTATGAACTCCTGCTCACACCCGAAGAGTTTGCTCTGCTTTGGAAAGGACTTTACGATTTGGAATCTAAGGCAAAGAATGCCGACCCTCAGATACAAGACTACTTCAAGGCTGCGGAAAGCATTCTGCGAGAGAAAGTAAACGAGTCGGTACGGTTAGAGTATCACGATGCTAAGCGGCATCAGTTCCTTCGCGACATAGGCTTCACCGTCACGAGAAACGATGGAGGACGTTGGTACTATGCAGTCTCAGGAAAGCACTATACTGGCAATCCCGACCTTGAATACCTTGATGCTTGTGCCGACGAAGATGGGACGCTGAGGTATCACGCTCAGCATGTTGAGCGGAACCTCAAGCCTGGCATCTACAGACTGACTACTGCAGGACGCACCTCATATAGCGGCTACACGGGAGCTTTCATCTTTGCTCAGACGGAAGGAAAGCCCTTGCTGAAAGAGATTCCTGCCTGCGACGACCACGAAGGCGACATTTGGAAAGATGCTGCGATTCGTGTCAAGGAAGCAAACGACAAGCACGAACAAATATCGCCCAACGACGTCCGCATCGCTCTGGCAAACGGCGGAATGGGTTACGGCTGGAGCAAAATCGTCATCGACAACATCGAGGTTCGTAACGGAACGCTTACTTATGGCGTTTCCAGCGACTCGGACTTTACAGGCAAACATTTCACAGGCCGTTGGCTCTCAGCCGTTGATTTCGTCCTCGAACGCGTGGGAGATTTGCCCAAAGAATAATCACTAACTTCATAAGAAGATGAAGAAGAAAATATTATTCATGATACTTGCCCTCATAGGTGCAGTATCCCAGACACAAGGCCAGGTGAATCCCAAGATAAGCCAGCTTTTCGAAGAACTTGAGGCGACAAAAGGAACTCTATTTAGCAGGCCGCCATCTATCGTAAAGAGAGGAGGAATAGATGGCTATGGCAGTCATCCGAGCATGGACTACTCCCTGTATTTCTACTACAGGCCAGACCTCATTCGGGGCAGAAAAGACACTCTCTTCGTAGATAGCGTGCTTCGAGTAGAGAAAACGTGCTTCGACAAGCAAGTGAAGGCTATTCGTCGAACCCTTTCCGAGCTGCAGAAAGAGGCAGAGGATACTTGTTATTACGAAAGCCACATAGGCGGCAAGGACACTATCTTCTATTCTATGAACCTCTGTCGCGACTCTTCGCGAGTTCAGAAATACAGCGAAGGCAAATACACATACTTATATTCCGACGAGTATCTCGACTTCCTTCTTGAATCAGGAAGAGGGAAAGATGCCTTCGAAGTGCGGTTCCGCTATACCACCATTCTGCCTAGTGTCGATTTCTATTCTGACACTTATACTTGGGGAGACCTGAATGATGACATCGAAAGACTCTTCAACGAGCACGGCGTCACTCATCGAAATTCCTTCTGGCAACACGATGAGGACTATTCCCATGCTGTCTGGGATGATACAGAGGCTGAGGACAGGAAAGCTTGGATGAGTATTGTCAATTATGGAGAATATGCTTATGCTGGCGTGACGGAAGCAAAAATTTACACCTTAAAAGAAGACCAGGAGGCGCTTGCCCAGCAGTTGCTTGCCGCCGTCGACAGCTTGGCACTGAAATTCACCAATAGTAGGCAGGACCGATATTATGAATATCACTATGGCACTTCTTTCCAGGGGAGTCAATCCCCAATACTGGCCGTCTATACTCGCCAAATCTCGGAAACCAATTCAATACGAGTGGAAGCTGCCAATCATGCCTATCATTTCCTCATTCTCAACACAAGAGGTACAGAATGGATTCCCACCGAATGGTATCGCCTCAAGTCTATCATCAACGGCAAGAAAACTTATATCGAAGGCATTGATTCCGCGCCTTAAG
>Ga0265301_10001926_pt1 | contig 25571 bp, 26 predicted proteins | sample AusTroGonzalo_MG_2_FD_193488 | JGI IMG/M metagenome (GOLD analysis project Ga0265301, IMG submission 193488) | Bovine rumen microbial communities from tropical cattle in Woodstock, Queensland, Australia - Gonzalo_04 | ecosystem: Host-associated > Mammals > Digestive system > Stomach > Rumen ... | reverse complement strand
TGTGAATTGAAAATATGATATTGTGAAAAGAGTAGAAAACAAAGATTGAAAGTGTGCAACTCTCACGACTGTGTGATGATGAAATCACGAGAAGAAAGTTGAGGACTTGATTTTCGTTGGGGGGGGAATTAAGAATAAAACAAGCGACAAAGCTTTGATACATCGTGGCGAAGCCTTGAGACTGAATCAACTTGAGTTTCCCTAACTCGACCACAAGAAGATGAAGAGTCATCAGATGAAAATCAAGCACTCTTGTTGTTCAATGAGATGCTTTCGTATATGATAAAGTCATCAGAAAGCTGACTCCTGTTGAATGCGAAAGACTTCAAACTCTTCCTGATAACTACACAGAAGGAGTCTCAGATTCTCAAAGATACAAGATGCTTTGAAATGGTCGAACAGTTGATGTCATTGCTCATATATTCAGCTTTTTAGAAATATAATCACAAATAAAAATGGACAGACTTCTGAAATATATCAATCAATATTGTGAAGAGGCTCAAATTAAATGAAGGCGATACAGAACAAATGATTGAATAATGTATGACAATAGATGAGAGCAACAATCAGAGGCTCTCGCTATCTACAAAGATTTCTGATTCATTGATCGACTCGTTGACAAAGATTTGATAGATATCGATCAACTGTATGAAAAGACAGATTTTCAAGACTTTCTTAATATCTGATATCACAAGAAATCATCAATCTTGATGACTCTTGCTATCACATACGAGCCTCTCAAATTTTTATCTGAATTATTAAAATAGAAAAATGGTCAAAGAAAGAAAAACAGAAAAGAAACAGCCTGCAATAGTCAGATTCAGCAATATGCTGATTTGATTGATCATCGTGTTTCTATGTGTAGCAGTTCCTCTTTGTGTAATTGCTGCAATAGTGAAATTGATACGATATATCCTATTCGTTCTCTAGCATTTTATCTCCTACAAAATATCAAAAATGCAACAACAAAAAAAACTCATTGAGCCTACAGCTCAAGACAAGCGATGGAACAAAGCTCTTCAAGTTCAGAGAGAAGAAATCGCATATCTCAGAAGTGAGATCAAGAGAAAAGACAGAGCTATCTTCTGTAAAGACAGAGAATTGAGAAATCTGAAAGCTTGAATCAAAGCTGAACAGAAGAAAAAGACTGTCAAAAAGTTATCTTTTCGAGAGAGACTCTTCTGAAAAAAGAAGAAAGAATCAACTCCGAAAAAGTTTGCAAACAGACCTTTGAGATGAAAAGCAAATGAAGTCCTTGATATGATGAGAAAATGATACTCAGACTCTCAAATTGCTTTCAGGTTCTGAACATCAAAAAGGAATGTTGCGAGATTCATCAAGAGACACAATTTCAGATAGATTTTCTTTTTATTCCTTCAAAAATAAAAAGATGACTGCTGAAAACAAAAATGATAGAGATTGGATGATTCTCAAAATATATGAAAGACTTCGTAAACATAGAGAAATAAGAATCTGAGACATCCTTCAATGGATGGATGACAACGACTACTATAACCGAACTTGTCCTGTGTGTTTCAGACATATAGTTTCATCTACTTGATGAGAGTTCAGATGTAAGAAATGCAAAGACAATCGACTATGTAGAGAAACAACAGACATTCTACTTGAAGTCCGAAACAAAAAGAAAGAGATTCTTGAAAATCAGTCAACGAAGTGTATCAGAATGATCTTTGAAATGATCTTCATCTAATAAAAAAGCCTCTCGTGTGTGAGAGGTTTTTTGTATAAGATGGTCAAATCATATACAACAACACAATATCTCTTTCGAGACAGCTGCAGTATAATCAATATACATCAAAAAGTCAAATTCAGTTTCAAAAAAAGAGAGCCTCAAGGACTCTCTTTTGCACGAAGTCTTTTTCTATATAAAGATTTTATATAGCTTTTCAAGTTTATGAATTGATAGGAATCTCTTCATTCAATTCAGGATATGTTGCTCTTATCACTTTTGAGAATGCTTCAATTCCTCTTTTCATATCCTCAGATTCTTCGAGATACATTTTTTTCATTGCTTTGATGAGCAATCCTGCAGTGTTTTTTCTTTTTAGATATGCAGGATCTTTTTTTGCATCTTCTTTGTTGAACAATACTCGATATCTCCAGTTGAACATTGTTCAAGTCTTTTTCATTGTTTCATATGAAACATAAAATCTTGACTTCATTCCTTTTCCATCGTTTGCAGTTCGAGAGTTCACAAATCGCAATCATCCTTTGTCCCAACCTACAAGAGCGATACAGTGTCCTCAAGTTCTTTGAGTCACAGGAATGACTGTTTTGAGTTCTCACTTTGAGAGTTCTGTTCGAGTTGTTTTGTTTCATCTCAAACATCGAACGATAGGACATCCACGATATAGATATCTTTTCATAGTTTCGATTGACTCATCATTGTTTGCTCGTGAACCGTAGCAGTATCAATCATACTTTGCAAGGTTTCAATTTTCTTCAATCAAGATTCATTCTTTCAATGCTGTGCTGACTGCTTTTTCTACATAATCTCAAGAGTCATCTTTGTTTTTCAAATCGTGTCACATCTTTCATCGCAAATCTTTTCGATCAGGAGTGATGATGTTTTCAGTCTCAGGCTTTTTTCATTCCTTTCTCACACTTAGGATTTGAACTCAGTGAGATGTTCAGTTTGCTGTGCAGCTTCATCGACCGTTTTGATAGTTTGTTTTTCGAATCCATTCTCACAATGAAAATGATTCAGGCAGTTGAACGGATGTGTCAAGCTCTATAGTATCTCAAGCGATGAAATCTCTTTCATCCATCATATCTTGAGACAGAGTCAAACATCCTGGATCTTCTCTAATTTCAGACATTTTGATATATTTACAAGATAAATTGTATATTGAGAGCCTCTCTTTTAGCTTGAATTGAAATCCTTTTATGCTTTCAGCTTTTAGCCGACAGATGCGAACATCCAACAAAGGCGATTGTCTCTCCAAAATTCAGAGGCTCGAGGCTCTACTGGTCTATTTTTGATCTCTGAACACTGGATCATCTCAATCATCATCGAGGTCAAGAATAGTCTTTGACTCTCTTTTGATTGGTCATTTCAGAGCTTCAGATTTGTAGTAGTTGTCTTGATATGCGAGGATGATTCAGACAATTGCTGCATAGAAGTCAGGATTTCGGACTGATTTGTTGAACTTCAAGACTCTGCATATTGCTTCAGTCGGAGAATCATTTCAACATCGATTGTGTCGCCTTCTATGATCCAACACCTCGACAAGTTTCAAGTTTATTTCATTTTTCAATCATCAGAGTGAATCAGGGATTTGATGATGTAGATCGTATGATTTTTCTTTTTTTTCTTTTTTGCTCATTCCTTTCTCTGTTTTGAACGATAAAAAGAAACTCGTTTCCTCAGCTTTCTTGTTTTCCACCGACACACTAGAAACTCAATCATCACACTTCACAGAATAAAAATCAGAGACTCCACACTATCAGAATCAAAAGGATTGTGAGTATTCGTTTTTTCATCTGATTTGTTTATAGGATAAAAATTTCTATTTTTGCATCTGAATCCTTATCCATTCAATGTCTTTCTGCATTGCTGTCAGTGTAGATTGTATCTCTACCATATTCACACTAGACTTGAATTCTTCTAGTTTGTTGATTCTATCATTCAGAGTTGCATATGCTCATCACAATCAAAACACAAACATTCACAAAGCGATTCGTGTTGCAGGATTTGTCAAATATTCTTTGATTTTATTCATTTTTTTCTTCTTCATTATGAGATAAAGTATCTCTTGCTTCTATTAGAGGATCTTTCTTTGCTTCTCCTACTTTCTGTCAGAAATAGAATGAGATGATCGATGTCACAGCAAACTCAAACATTTGCAAGATTGTCTTTGCAATCTCATTTTCTACATTCTGAGCTATAACTACTCGCAAAACGAGGAAACACAAAACAGTCATCACTTCAAAAAAGACAAGTTTTGTGATACTCATATTTTCTCGAAAATTTTGCATCTTTTAGCTTTTTATCTGATAAAATTTTTAATCTTCATCAACATACACCACATTTGAAGATGTCACAGCTTGTTTCATTTTTCTGAGGTTTCTGAGAGCTTCGTTGAATGTATAATATTCAGTAGGAACTGCGAAAATCCATACATCCTTTTCAATCTCAGTTTCTATGAAATAGCTTTTTTCTCAGCTTTCATATTCAACCTCAATGATTCTGAATTTGTTCATCTTTGCTATATATTAGGGAATAAAACACTAGGATTTCTTTCATTTTTTAGCAAGTATTTTCTTTCTATATCTCTTGAGTTTGCTCAGATTTTTCTTGTTCATATCTCCTCAGAGAATTCTGAATCGATAATATCTCAGCATATAAGGATATAGAGGCTCGATATATTTCTCGTGTAATCTTCGAGAATCACACCGTATCAATCGACCATTATAGGAATTGATGCTGCATCGCTCTTGAAAGTTTCGCATCATTCAATGATCCTGCTTTCGTTTGAGATGTTTATATCTTGATTTCAGTTTCAATGCTGTAGTCTTTCTCAGCAATGTGTAGTCATAGAAATATCTATATCCTACGAAATCAACTCATCTCACACCTGTCGGAAATATCTGTCGATTGTCTTTGACTTTCAGATTCAAATTTCCTGTCAGATATCCTTTCATCCTACGAAATATATATCTCAGATGTTTTTTGCTTCAATCTAGTATCACGATGTCATCCATATATCTGAGAACATATTTGCAATGCAATTTTTCCTTCAGTCGATGATCGAAATATGAGAGATAGAAGTTCGCAAGGAATTGAGACAGATAGCTTCAAATCGGAAGTCACTTCCTTCAGGGAAAGCTGTCGATGATCATATCAAGCAGCCTCAACAAATCAGGATCTTTGAATTTTCTCCTCAGAAGTCTTTTCAGAATTCTATGATTCACACTAGGATAGTATTTTGAAATATCTATCTTGAGACAGTATTTCGTTCACTCTCTATCATTGAGATATTTATTCATCAAGAGTCTGATTTGTTTTCAACCTCTTCACTTTACACTTGCACAAGTAAAGTTGCAGAAGTTGTTTGAAAAGATTTTCTCTAGTTGAAGCATAATCGCTCGCTGAATAATTCTGTGAGGATAGTATTTCAACTTTCGCAATTCTCTATTCTTTGTCTTGTCTCGAATAATTGATACAGTGTAGTCTTTCGGACAGATGTGATATTTCTTCTCCATCAATAGCTTTTGAATCTTTCACAGGAAATATTCCTCATTGCTATCAACCATCTTGACCTCTTTATAGAGAGCCTTGTCCTTTCTCGCATTTCTATGAGCGAGTTTGAGATTCTCCATATCATATATTCTTTCATAGATATTACTGAATCTTTTCATTTTTGATTTTTTTATTTTTCCTATGATGTTCCTTTGCACTGAGTTTTCGCTATCTTCAGAAATCGAACATTGCAGGATACAAGAGGATCGTATGAAAGACAACTACTAGCACAGCTCCCCAGATTTTTATGTTTTGCAAAGTTGCACGGTTATACAGCTATCAAACTAACTCTCTCAATCTCATCTTTAGGAAGAGACTGAGCATCATAGGTTTTGAATAAATTAGGGATTTTTTATAGTAGAACTTCAAGTGAGAACCGATATTCGTATTCGTATTAGAGGCAGAATTATTCACATTCAAATAGAAAGCACCAGTATTCGAACCATTATTCCGATTACCACCAGTATGAGCCAAACGAGAAGTATTCACATTCGAATGATCGCAATTTTTATTTCCTCGATAGTCCATATAGTGTAGATTCCCACGATATAGCCAACAGGGGCGAAAACTTCTGTGTTTTCGACCGTATAACCTTAGAATTTTTGTTTTTTATTTTATTTTCACACCTTCAACATCTATTCAATCAATTTCTTTGAGTTTGATTCTTCTTTCAACTTCTTGATTGATATCATCATCACTAGGATTGTTTTTCACATTGATTTTCAATGTTGACTCAGGAGGAGCTTCTCGCTCCCCATAAGGTCACATTGTATATTCCTGATTCCTGTCATTTGTTTCTATATTTATTTCTATTTTCATCTTTGAACTCCTTCAAGAGATAAAAGTTTGATGTTTTTAGCCTTCGGCAGAGCTGAACAGTGTTGACCATCGCAAGCGATGGAAGAGGGGGAAGTCGCTTCGCTCCTTAAAGGAACATCAAGCGAGAACCGATATCCGTATTCGTATTAGAGGCAGAATTACTCACATACAAATAGAAAGCACCAGCATTCGAACCACTACTCCGACTACCACCAACACGAGCCAAACGAGAAGCATACACATACGAATAATCGCAATAATAAGTATTATAGCTTGAGTTTGAAACTACTGCTGTTGATACAAACATCGCTTTGTCTGTTGCTGCGACTGCTGAGATTTCATTTCATCACACCATAGTCGTTCAAGTTGAGGCATAGTTTCAAGATGTTGTGATATCTCCAGTAAATCATTGAAGAGCTGTGTAGATTACACTTGATCAGTTTGAACATATTCCTCAAATCCATTGATAGAGATTTCCCCACCAGTCCTCGAGTCAGAATAGTTTCATTGAATATTTTCAAGTTGTTTCTCATCGAGTCATTCACTTTGTGTTTGTTGATCCTGTTGCTGTTGCTGCACTGTTTCAATCTACGAATCATCTTCACACCATTGTCTGAGAGTCAGGATTTCAATACTTCATCATATACAGAGCATTGATATATTGTCTCTGATAGAATCAAACGATATCATATCATCAATTTCAAGAGTTTCAGTCGTTTGCTCTCGCATATGAGATAAATGTTGCTTGAGTCAGATTTCCTGTAGGAGTCACTCAACTTCGTGATTTCAATTTTGATGAGCTGTTATATCATAGATATGCTCACAAGTAGAATTGATTTTTTGCAACAGGACTTGAGAATGTTCCTCTTGAGTGTGCATAGTATGTATATCAAGACTTGTCAGGATCTTCTGTGATAGATAGAGTCACAGTAGATCAAGATTTTGTCATCTTGATTCATCTACGAGGAAACTTGATCATCACATTGTCTCAGCTTGATATATTTGCACTTGTTCAGTCAGTTTTGAGAGCAAAGTTTGAAGGATCTAGCTCAGCTGTTTCAGTTCCTGAAGCATTCAACAACACAGGCTTGAATCAGAAGAACTCATCGAACTTTGAACTTCAAGGAGTCAATCCTTCAGCATCATCTGAATATTCGGGAGAGAAACTTGAAGGAGTTGCTGTTTCTGTATATGTCATCGTGAAAGTCTTGAACTTTGGACATATAGCATCTCAATATGAATAGAATCAGCTATTTGATAGAGCAAAGACTCTGAAATATGTAGATCAAGCAGTGATTCAAGATACTTCATATCAATCAGTCTGATATTGATTTCTTGTAGTTTCTACTGTCACAGCAGTTCAATCTTCAGGACTGACTGGAGCTGAACCATTTTTCATCACAAGAACTGTATGAGTCCAGGTCACAGCAGGCACGACTTTCATATCCTCAGGATCTGTCCAGGTCACTTTGCAGCTTGTTGAACTTGTCATCTGAGCATCAAGATCTGTTGGACTATCAAGAGCAATTCAAATTGATTTTCAAAGCTCTCCTCACACCATATCCATTTTCCATTGTTGAATATTTGTGATAGCTCATCAGCTTGTTGTGACAGTTGCGACTCTTGTATATTTTGGATCCCATCCTGTCGTTGTGTATGAAAGAACTCAAGCTCAGTCAATCATTACATAGCAAGTTGAATTGTCTGCAAGAGTGATTGTTCATCCTGCAAAGGCAAGCTCTACAGCTCACACTCTCACATTTCAAGGAGTAAGTCTGAGAACGAGTCCTCAGTCACTCATTGCTTTTGTTCTCTCGTTTCAATGATCATACAAATCCTCTATTGCATCGTTGATTCTATCAAAGATTTCTTTCGGAATATACATTGAAATAGAATCTCAAGGATTGAAATCAAAAGACTCAGTTGTTTGAGAGTTTGCATCATCATCTTTGAAACAAGGGAAATATTTCCTTTCAATAGTCAGATTGTCTCAAGACACTGCAGTCAATTTCACGATTTCTCTCTTGATACACTTTCATCAATCAAAGCTCTCAAGAGTTAAAAGACAAGGGAAATTTGTTCAGAATCTCGCTCCTTGTCATTCTTCGACCTGCACGGTCGTTGAAAGAACTCACAGAGAAGCATATAGCTTCGCTGAAACATTGTTCTTCATAGCATAGTTTCGATAAGTAGCCATTGTTTCCTATTTGTTAGAATTAAAAACTTCCTCTCAGAATGTTGATACATACTCAAGCCTCAACACAACTTGCTCGTATGAATAAGAGACTGAGCTGATTTGTAGTCCTGAGATATTCAATCAAAGATTTCTGATTTTGATTGTATCTCAAGGATGAATTGTCTCTATCTGATAGATATTGTTCACAGTCACAGAGATATTTTCTTTTCATTGACTGTTCTGTTGCAAGTATTGATCACGATAGAGATTTGCACTTGTTTCTCAGTATATTGATTGATTGACAATCGTGATTTCTTTTCTTCAGAATTGAGCGATTGAATCAGAATCTTCTGCTCGATCAGTGATTCAAGAATGTTGTCCTCCTATGTATCAATATTGAACTCTCACAGCATTCACAACTTGTTCAAAGTCAGTCGGAATTGTCAGAGCCTTCACATCTCTTTCATATGTGAAATAGTGAGAAATCGCAGTAGGTTTCGGCTTGTATTTTACAACTCAGTCAGCTCAAACAAAGAAATGATAGTTTGTTCATCTCACTATCTCTTGAATCAAATCTCAGCATTTTTTGTCTGATACTTCCACATCGATTGAGCTTCAATATGATATGATGCTGTCGTTTGTGTATGTGAATATATTCGGATAGTATGTTGAGACTTGATCTACTATGTCCTTGATGAGATTTGCAGGATCTCAGGATGTTGTGAATTTTGTGCTTCAGCTTCAATTTTTATAGAAGATTTCATTGAATAGACTGAATAGAGAAAGAAATGTTGCTTGAATATTTTCTCTATTGTTTGAATATATTCTCGAATATTTGCTCAAATATCACGAATATATGAGAGCATTATTCAGTCACGAGTTATCATTCACAAAGACTTTGATGTATTTCACATTCGAGAAGTAGTTTGTATCAATAGGGAGATTCAGATTCAGCACAAGTTCTCATTGACCTGCATCAATCGACTCTGAGAAACTTATGTCGTTTGTTATTATACTCACAGGACACACTTTCACAAAGTTCAACTCTGAATCATAGAGCTTGACTAGATATTCTTTCTCGATAGGCTCTGCTGTTTCAAAATCTTCTACTGTGAACGGATCTGAATATTCTATATCTCACTCGTTTCATTGATTATCTACAGGCAAAACTGCAATCACGAATTCTCAAGATTGCATTGCTTGATATGTTTCAGAGTTCGCTCATTCTATAGCAACTCAGTCCACATACCATTGAAACAGTGTGTCTCATTCAGGATTTGTTCAAGTTCGAGTATAGCTCGCTGTCAGTATATCTCAAATCTGAGTTCATCCTGTGATGACAAGATCCTCAATCATTTTAGAGATAATTCTTAGGGAATAAAATTGATATATCAAAATTGAATGTTCAGTTTGCTTCAAAGTTCATTATGTTCAGACCTGATGAAAGTCTAGGAAATTTTCCTGTGAAATCTGTTGAAACACCATTCACAAGGACAGTCTTTTCTTCTGTATTGATATCAATGATATCGTTTGCAGCGAGAGCTTTGTTGATTTCTATAGAATTGTCTCAAATTGTGATTGTGATTTGATTTGTAGAGCTTGCAGCATTCACAAGAATATTGATGATAGGATATGAATATTCTGATCATTCGTTGTTGATGTCTCAGTTGATATCATCATTCACTCATTGAAACAATTTGCTTCATCGTGTTTTTTCACTTCGAAAAGGTTTCTCAGCTCTGAAAGTGAGAGAGAATTCTCAGTGATCGATGTCATATGATTCTCTATTGATGATGTCTGAGTTTGTAAGTGTGCAAAGTATTCTCCTATATTTTTCTCAAAATTTGAATTCAAAATATCATTGCTTTGATGATAGAGCCTTCTTGAGATTGTCAATTTTTTGCTGCATATCCTCATAATTTTCAGCTAGTATGTGTCATTCAACTGTGATAGTTCTTTCTTTGTAGAATCTATCAAGCAATGTTCCTCAATCTGATTTCGGATTTGAAACTTGCAAAAGATTGATAGAAGGCATATTCCACACATTGAGCTTTGTTGTGACATATGTTTCATTCAATAGTCAGAATCCATTGAAAATCACGATGTCGCTCAATCCTCCTGATCACTGTCACAATGCTCAGGAGTTGAATAGTGTGTTGTTAAATCTTCACATATTAGGCATAGTATCTGATTTTTATATGTTAAATATTAGGCTCTGATTCATTTTTTATATAGAATCAATGATCTTGTGAGTCTATCTTCCATCTTCTCGAAGAAAGCTTCCTCATCTGTTCAATTTGCAATTGTGATATTTCACATATTGATATTTACTTCAACAGCTCAGCCTCATCCTTTGTTCAAGTCTGAATTGTTGACTATTCTTCAGTTTGTAGAAGGGACAAACATTTCAGGTCAAGCCTCTCAAACAAGATAAGCATTTCCTTGATATACAGGTCATCCACTCGCACGACTTCAATCACTACCTGCTGACATTGCTCTCATCTTTGCACGATATACAGCATTCCACTGATCAACAAGCTGATTTGTCATCTGAACTTGTCTTGTGTGATCTATCTCAAGAATATCCATATATTTTTTCTCAAATTCTTGCTTCAATTTTGAGACATTTTCTCGCTTTGCAACTTCCTCATTGATTCTTGCAATCCATTCATCTTGAAGCTTTTGCTGTTCAGCTTTGTATTGTCTGAGTGTTTCTTGCTCGATATTGAGAGCATTGATTTTCTCATTCAATTCAGCTTGAACTTCTTCTTTTCTGATACGATAATCTTCTTTGATTTTTTCTACATTATTGAGTGACCAGTATCGCTCTTGATATGCAATCTGTTCATCCATCTCTTTTCTCTCTTGAGCATTCAGTCATTCATATGCAGAGGACAATTCATCTTGATAGTCCTTATATTTTTTGATTAGATCTACATCATACTTTCAGATTCATCCTACTCATTTCAAATCTTCACGAGAAACACTATTTGCAACATCCTTGAGTCAAGCATATTGTTCCTCAAGTTCTTCAAGTCACTTCTTAGCAGTCACATATTCTTTTGCGATGCTTGTTGTTTGTTCCTTTCAGAGATTTGCGAGAGTGTTCTGAAGTGATGAAATCTCATTCTCTAGGTTTTGAATATTTTTTGCAGTTGAATCGATATTTTTCTGAATAGCATCAAAGGCTTCTTGATATGTATCATTCAACTCTTCAATTTTCTTTTGTTGATTTTTCAACCAGTATTCAGCCTCTTTGTCGAGAGCTTGATACTTGTCTTTTTGCATTTTCTTTGTTTGTTTTGCATATTCATTCATCTCCTTGATAAGCTCAGCATTTGCTTTGCTTTCAGATGATGATTTTCAGCTTTTTGATGAACTGCTTGTGCTTCATCATATATTTCATAAATTTGACAGATTTGATGTTGTTTTCTTTGAGAGATCGTTTGTTGTGATATATAATTTCTCAAGCCTCTCTCAGTATGTATTGATCATATTATTGAGAGCATTCTCTCAAGCTTTTGCTGCTTCTTTGACTGGAGTGATATATATTCACTCAAGCATCTTTCACAGTCAGCTCTTCATCTCTCAGATTTCTTCTACATTCACAGGATTTCGATGTCATCGACTTGTTCAGAATACATCGTTTCAAAAATCTACGAGTTTATTCCACATACTAGCAACTCAATTGATGAGCTTTTTGAAGTATGTCAAAACATCGTTTCACATATTCCTGAAAACTTCTTTGATTCAATCAACTCATCCTGAGCAGATTATAGCAATATCATTGATGATTCAATTCACTCATTCTTTCAATCAATCTCGAAGTCCTCTGATATATCAGATTCCTACTTCAAATATTCATTGAATAAAGTTGATAACTTGAGAGATGATGTAGAACAAATCAGTCCAGTTTCAAGCCATCGCTGACAATCACTCCTCATTTGCTTGCATATTGTTTGAGACTCATTCTTGAAATATATCGCATATATCTCAGATGATTCCTCAAATCAATTCTGCAGCTTCACTCACAACTTCAACAACTGAAGAAATAAGATCTCAGATTGTTTCAATTGCTGCTCTGATTTCTTCTTGATGAGCATCTAGTCGCTCGCTTGCTTTATCATATAGCTCTCAAATTGCAGGAGTGAGACTTTCTCAAATCATCACTTTCATATTTTCTCGCTGAGCTGTCATTTTAGCTTGTTTATCAGCAAAAGTTTCAGCAATAGGTCAAGCTTGTTCAAGTTCGACTTTTCATTGAGAAACTACTTCATTGATGAGAGCTTGTTTTCTTTCTGCTGCTGTGAGCTGTTCAACGGTCTTTCAGAGAGATGCTGCATATTTTTCTTGAGCTTCTGTTTGATTCACAACTATTCAAAGATTGTCAAGAATCATCGCTGATCATCTTCACAATCAAGTCACGATATCATCAAGAGCCTCGTTCATTGTTCTTCACATCGCTTGACCTTTGAGCCTTGCAATTTCCATCAAAGTAGTCATTTCCTCAGTGTTGGAAACAACTCAAAGTGAATATGCTTTGTTTGCTGCTTCCATCAATCACATATCAGACACAGTTCAAGCTGAGGCTTTTCTCATTGCTGCAAGCATCTCATCAGAAGCAATTCCTGCAGTCTCTGAAAGTCTTTCGAAACTGTTTCTGATAGGTTCAATCTCTGCAGCTGCTTGAATTGATGCTTGTCCGATTTTGACAATACCTGCAACAATAGCAGCAGTCGTTATTTTTCACAACATTCACTTAATAGAAGAAAGAGCTTTCGAAGCTGTTTCGTTTGTGCTACTCACAGATCCTTGAAGCTCTTTGATTTGATTTTGAAGTTTTGTGATTTCTTGACTCGCTTGATTTTGAGCATCGATGACAAGCTGTATTTTGTATTCAGTATCGTTCATATTTTATCTTTTTTTAGGAAATGAAGATTGTTTTTGCTTCGCCTTTTGTTCGGCTCTTTTTGACTCAATGAATTCGTGTTGTCTTTCTTCCATCAGAAAGTTGTAGTGTAGATTCAGCATATTCTCATCTTGCTCTTCTATTTCAGAAGGAGTGCAATGATAGATCTCTTTCATCAATATATAGTCTCTGTGTTCTTTACTCACATTCTTTCAAGTCCTCAATGTTTTTTTGAATTGATTTATGAGGCTTGAGATTCTTTGGGGGGGTTCTTAATAGCAGACACTTTTTCAAGAATTGTTTGATAGTCCTCAATTGACAATTCATCCACTTCTTCAGGTTTGAGATCAGTCAATGCTGAAATCAAATAGTCTTGAGCAAGCTGAATGTCGAAAGGATTCAAAGTCAAATCTTTCGTTCAGTTTTCAAGCAAAGAAGCATTCACATTTTTGAATAGAATTTCGTTGAATTGTCTATCAATCTTTCTTGTATAGACCTCCTTGAAGCTGACTTCTCTATCAACTCCATTGATTTTGATTGTTAAGTTTTCCATTGTTTCCTATTTTTACAGAATAAAATCTTTCTCGTTTCCGTAAATACGGGACTTTGCAGGGAAACAAGAGAAAAAGCCACAAAGTCCCGAGATACTCCTAGTATCCAGTAGAATTGCTATTGAAAAGCAATATTTCGATAGATGTTCAAGTTGCATTGTCGAATTGTCCAGTGAATCACATTGTTTGTTTTGTGATTTCGTTGTTGTTATCAGTTGGAGTCCATTCGTTCAATCCACATTTCATCACATCGATGAACATTGCTGAATATCCGTTGCTGTTATTTTCAGCATAGAATCTCAAAGCTTTTTTGCTTGAATTGATGACATAGTCTCTCAAGTCTGTGTCATTATATACAGCCTCAAAGTCTCCTTCGATTCCGAATTGTTGCTTGTAGAAAGCAGAAACATCAGTGTCTCAGAAACATTGCATATCAGTCACATTGTTGTTGATTGCAATTCTGAAGTTTTGCATACAAATTTCAGTTGCTGCATTGAGTCAAGCTTCATTGTTTGCAAATCTTACTCAAGCCATTGCTGCAGTGAATGCAGGTTCATCGCTATATGCAGGAGTAGGCTCTGATCAGCTTTCTATTGCTTGCATTTGTTTTCATTGGAATTCAGCTTTGAATTTTACGAAGTCAGCAACTTCACAAGATATTTCTAGGCTGTTGATTACACAATATGTCGCATAGCTTGAAGCAACAGGATCATCTCCGTATAGAGTGAATGTCACAGGGACATTTGTGTTTGCTCTTTCAAAGAAATGAGCATTGACACTTGAGACTTCAGTTGCACTCAAAGACCGTGTTCAGTTTGTTATAGTTCAAGCTGAAACAGTTCAGCTGAAACAGTAGTATGTGTCACTTCAAACAGTCACGATTTTCTTCAATACTCCACCTGTCACAGAGTCTCATCTTGCAGGAGTTCATCCTGAAACAGTTCCTTTGAACACTTTCAATTTTGTGTATGTTCACAAAGCTCACAAGAAAAGATATCAGATTGAATCATCTCTCACTATTCATTCAAGAGATAAATCTGAAAAGTTTTTCGTTGTGATTGTGTCAAAAGTTTCATCAATCACTCAATATCCTGAGTCATCTGTTGCAACTTCAAAAGAAGGCTTCAACACTCCTGTTGTTTTAGGAATCCAAACTTGAGGAGAAACTTTTGTCCCCTTTGTTGTTTCCTTTCATAGTCAGATAGCTGACAATCTTCCGATAAATGCTTCAGTCATTTTTTTCTATTGATTAAAGAATTAAATAGATTTTTTTTCATAGTCTTTGTTGACTATTGCTTTCACTTTTTCTTGAGCTTCCTCAAGATTCTTTGCGATCACTGAGATTCAGTATCTAGGAAATGAGAATCTCTTCTCTTCCTGAGTCTCAACATTCTCAAGATCGATGTTTGCTGTTTCCTTTTCAGGACAGTCTTTGCATTTTCTAGGCATCTTTCATATTGTTGATATATAAAAGGATTATTTTTCAATGATCTCGAATTCACAAGTGATTTCGAATACTCTCAAAGGCTCTTGTGTATCCGTGAATCATCGATCATAATTGAAACGACAACTGATAGTGTTTCATTGTCAATCATTATTATTCCGTGAAATCTTCCCTATCTCTTTCAATCTCGATGTCATCATATCAGCAACAATTCTGAAATTGTCCTCAACTTCTGAATAGTTGTCTTGAATTGAATCAAGAAGCCTGACAACATAGTTTGCTCTGCTCCTATATGAACAAGAATCAAGATAGTCAATGTTTCAACTTCAAGGAGTGATAATGATTGCAGGAAGATTCACTCCACTTTCTATCTTTATGTCTCTATTGAATACGGCTCAAACTCTTTTGTCTGTATCCAAAATCTCACACATCTTTGAATAGATTATGTCTCATATTTCTTTGAATCAGAATGTTTGAATTTCAGTCATTTTCTATTTTATCGTGAAGTAGTAAATCAAGTTGAATCTGAGTTGAGAACTGTGTCAAAAGTCTGTTTCACAATTTCTCTGATATATGATCTATTCAATTCATATCATTTTCTCAGATAGTATTTTCTTTCAGGATGTGCATTGTTTTCAAATTCTCTCCTTCTAGCATAAGCAACAGGAGAACCTACAACGACAGTCCCTTGAGCGAGTCTATTTGTTTTGATTGAGATACTTCTCCTCAAAGTTCCTGAAAGATAAGGAGCTGCGACTTTCGCAGTGTTTGAAATTGTAGTTGCAATCTTCATCAGCATCACTTGAACTGACTTTCAAACATTTGCATTCAATTTCATCACTTTTGCTGTATCATCGCTCATTTTTATGATCCTTTACTTTCATTGATAAAAACTTTCTTGTATTTTCTTCTCAATCAGTCCCAGTCTTGAACTGAATCGACTATATAGATCACAGAGTCTATAGAGAGCTTGTCTCAAGGCTTGATGTCCGAATAGTCTGTATATAGTTTCTTTGTTGTGAGCATTGAACCTCAAGTGATTCAATCCTTGTCAGAGACAGGCTGAACACAACAAGGAAAAGTTGATTTCTGAACTCGAGCAGTGACCATATTTGAATTTCTTTCACTTCTTGAAAGAGTTGCTGTTTTGTTGTATAGTATGCTCATTTTTTTAGACTGGAAGATTAAAATTTCTATACTTATTCAATAGAGTCTTGAAGCTGAAGAAGATATCATCAGAGCTTGCTCCGTTCACACTTCAGAATGTGATTTGTTCATCTCCTAGCTTGTAGGATTGAACTCATTCGTTTCCGTGTTTTTGATACATTCAGCTTGCGAGCATCATTTCCATCAGCTTGAGATCATCAGGAAGGTCATCAACAGGATTTTGTTGTCAATCAACAGCTCTTGCTCTATCATATCAAGCAGTATATTCAATCTCAGCGAATCAGAAGTCATTGACTGAAATGTTTTTGAATATCACTCTTCTATCATAGATCACAAAATAGTCTGTTCATTTTGTTCCTGTTTCTGAATCTCAATTGATTTTGTCGATACTCTTCACAGGTTTGTTCTTGAGATATATCTCAAATCATCTCGATGTCTGAACGATAGCTCTTGCATCTATATTTTGAGTGTATGTTCACAAATCAAAACTATCAACTCAACAAAGCTGATTGATTTGATTTTCTGCAGCATTCAAAAAAGAAGTCAAAAGAGAATCTTGATCGTTTCAACTGATTCAGAGATATTGTTTGAATAGTGTCAAATTTGAATACATCTCAATATATTATTTTGATAAATATCTATTTTCTTTTCACTTTTTGCAATTTCTTCAAGAAGGCTTGCAATAGTGTTTTTTCTGATTTTTTAGCCATTTTCTCAATATTTTACTAATCTAAAGATTGATACTCTGCGACTAAAGTATCAGCATCAGCTTTTTTCACAATATTATCTCAAGCAACTACTGAAGTGATCATCTCTTCTACAAGAGCAATTGTATCAGCATCATCATCAGCTTTTCGAGATCATCCTATTCAAAGATAGAATGTTGAAACTTCATCATCTCAAGTTCATTCTGTTTCAACTTTCATTGAGATGACTTCAGCTCCTTTTTTATCTACTATGCTGACTTGTGATTCTGAAACAGCTGTGATTTTATATACAGGAGTTGTAGGATCTTCATCGCTGACAATTGTGAAATAATTTGAATATAATCTGAGCAAACTTTTTCGCTTGTATGTCACGAAAGTTCAGTTGTTTGAAACATTCGCTTTCACTCAGTCAGAGTTTCTGACATACATTGTTTCTCAAGATACATTCTTCACAGTTTTCAATATTTTTTTCATTTGAGCAGCTTCTTATTGAGTAAATCTCCATAGGAGAGAAGGTTCATCGTTATAACCGACAACCTTCTCTCTTCATTCTATGAAGTTATTTGAGACTATAATGTCACATTGATTCATAATCAAACAGTCTTTCCTAGTCCTGCAACTTCGTTTGCAATAGCAAATCCGAATTCCATTGTAGCAACTAAGTCAACTCATTTTCCAGGAACTTTGAAAGCATCTATTTCAAGAGGCTGTCCGAATCCGTATTGAACAGCAGGCTTGTAGATAACAGCAAAAGATCCTTTTGTGTTATTTCCTGAAGTTGCATCAACAAGTCCTGAAGTGTTTGTCTTTGCAGGGAAGTCTCTTGCAACTAGCTTGTCGATTCCCCAAACTTTTGAAAGGATTCAGCTCAATATAGTTGCTTGAGGTCACATCTTGTCAAGAGTCACTACTTCATCGAAAGCAAGTGAATCTAAGTAGATGTTTGAAGGCTCTATGATCAATAAGTTGTTCAAGTCTGCTTGATATCCAGGATCAAGAACTTCAACAACATCAAGATATGATTGAGCATCGAATGTTCCGATTGAAACTCCAGTGTTTGCAATTCCGACCATTCTGATACCGTTGTCTTGCTGTGTGAAGTAAGGACTTCCTGAATATGTTCCGTTTACATTTCCAGATCCTGAAGCTGTGTCATCGGCATTGATGATAACTGCATCAATAGTTCTTGCAGCAGCTCTATTGATTCTTTCTCTGATTGTAGATTCAAGTTGTTCAGGTCAGTAGTTCAACTCTCTCTTTGATAAAGAAACAGTCAAAATGAATTGTCCTTGAGTGATTGTCACTTCTCAAGTGTGAGGTCAATTGTTTGCAGGAGTTATGAAAGAACCTGCTCCAGTTGTCCATTCACTATTTCCTGTGAACAAATCAGCTTCTCAGATTACAGGAACTTTTGCACTGATAGGCATATCGTTTCCGTGATTTCCAGGAAGTAAAGGAAGCAATTTTGAATAAGTAGGAACTAAGTCAAGCATAGGATCAAGCAAAACATTTGTAGGGATTAAGTTTGATCCGAATCCACTTGCACCTGTGTTCATAACTTCGTTTGCTTTTGTCTCCATAGCTTCGAAGTCTTTAGCATCGTAAGATATTCAAGCGATATCTTTTGCTTTCATCATTAAGTCTTTAATATTCATTTTTTTGAATAAGTAAGAGAATAAAAAGGGAGGAATTAAATATTTTGAAGTTTATCAACAAGCTTTGAATATCTGCTTGTGACTCTCTTCGTTTGAGGAGCTTGATATGTATATCAAGTCTTCACAACTGTATTTGATACAGCTTTGTCAACTTGTCAGAGAACTTCGATTGTGTTTCATAACAAGTCGAGTGTTTTTTCGAGTTTTCACTCAAGCTCTTTGATTTTTGCATCTTTTTCAGCAATTAAATCATCGAACTTTTTCTCAATTGATTTCATCTCCTGAGAGATAAATTTTTCAACTGATTTTGTTTGAAGATCCTTCAAGCTTTTTGCAGCCTCTTCAACAACTTCTCAGCTGTTTGATTCAGTTCCAGAATCATTTTCAGAATGGTCTGACTCTTCCTGAGTCTCTTCTATTTCAGAATTTTCATCTGCTTGATTTTCTGTTTCTTCAACAGTTTCAGTTTCAACTGACTTTGTTTCTGTTTCTTCTTCAACAGATTCGCTTTCAGTTTCTTCTGCTTGAGGATTTTCCTCAGTAGTTTCTTCTGTTGCTTCAGATTCATTTTCTGCAACAGTCTCAACTGCTGTTTCTTCTCACTCAATAGACTTTTCCTCTTCTTCTACTTCCTCAGTTTCAACTTCTTCAGATTTTTCTTCTGTTTCAGTCTCTTCTGATTCACTAGAATTTTCTTCTTCGGATGTCTCTTGAGTTTCAGCTTCTTCGTTTGGGATTTCCTCAGCTGTTTCTTCTTTCTTAGAAGGAACTTCTGCAGCTATATCAAGAGGGACATCTTCATCTTGATGAGTTTCCTCTGATTCTACTTCTTTGATTTCAAAGCAGTCTTGCATTGATTTCATCAAAGCATAAGCATTCATAGGAACAGAAACGACACTGATTTCAAAGAGTTCGAGATCCTTGATTGTGTTTGTGTAGTCTCGATCTCCGTTGTCATTCTCGTATTCTTCGAAAGAATTCTCTTTGATTCTGAATCAGATAGAGAATGCTCTGAGAACACCGTTTTTGATAGCTGAAATCACTCAGTCAATGTCTTGAGTGATTCTTGCTTTTATGAACAATCCTTGATTGTCGATAGTTGCTTCAGTCACAACTCAGATAGGTTTGTCCATATTGTGCTGAAGTAAAACAACAGGATTTGTCATATACAAATCGAGAGCTTTCTTGAATGCTTCAGGCTCAACGATATCGTGTCATCTATCTTTGTCTTTTGTTGAAGCATATCCTTGAATCTCGATTCCTTTGACTCAGTCATCATCGAATTCAGTGACTGACTTTTTGTCCCAAAGGACTTGAAAGAAGTTTTTTTCTTTCACGAGTTTGATTTCTTTTTTCATTGCTGACATTTATGTGATAAAATTACTCATTGACTCTATATAGGATCGTGCATCTGCAATTGACTCATCCTGGAGGATATTCAACACCTAGAGGATACACGAAATCTAAAGGGACTCGATCAAGTTTCTCGCAATCCATATGTTCAGGTCTCACTTTAGCATCATCGCAAGTCTGTCGCTTTTTCACTATATCGATTCACACTGATTGAAGCTGTCTCATAGGCTGAACATTTCCGTATTCATAAGCCTTTCACATTTCAGTCACTGCAATCGTTCTCGCTCTTGCTTTTCAGAATAGTTTCTCATTCACTTTCACGATCTCATCTCTGACTTGATTATATGTTCGATTGTTATCAAGTCACTGTTTGAGGACATTGATCACATCAAACTTTGTTGTGTGAGATATCACTCAGCGATAGTTTGAGAGATGCAACATTCATCGATCTTTCACATAGTTGGATATCACATCCTGACTATAGATGAAAGCATTTTCCTCGAGAATTCTTCTGAACTTTCTTCGAGCTGTTTTGTAGCCTCTTTCAGTTCCTTTTCATATAGGGACTTGAAGCTGTTCAATCATCTCATCTATTCACATCTCTCTCCGAAATCATCCTAGAGGCTCATCAGATATTTCATCCTTCCAGTCTTTTTTTGGATAGATTGTAGGAGTTTGAGTCAAGTAGTTGTAGGCGATTGATATATTGAGGGGGAATTTCGTGTATAACTCCTCGAGATTCTCCATCAAAAACTTTTCTTGTTTAGCAAAGCTTTTTTGACATATCGTGTAAGCTTTGACCTCTTTTCTCAGTATTCTTCTATAATCTGCTGACACTGTCATTTTTATATCTCATCAGGAGATAAAACAGCATCAAGACTCGCATCTTCTAAAAGCTCCATATTCTTTGATATCAATAGTTTGTCTGCATTCTCATCAGGAAGAGCTTCGAGTCATCTATCAATTCTGACTTCATTGATTGTTCTGAGTCAAGCTGCAATATCTTTTCTCTGAGATTCAAGATATTCTTCACTGAATGGAATTGTTTCTCCATCGCATTTGATGATATATTTTTCACTCATCGCAGGGATGAACATTTCAATCAATCTATTCAATATATGTTCGAAAGCTGTTTCCATAGGGAATATAGTTCACTTGTAGAATTCTTTCGAATTATTGTCTCCGTTGTTGTAGTTCACATCATCAGAATATCACAAGATAGATTTTGGAACTCAGAAAGCTGAAGCGACTTTCTCTGTTGTGATTTTCCTCTGTGCAACTGTTTCCATATCACGAGGAGAGAAAGAGAGAGTCTTGATATCAGATATTCCTGCTCCTATGAGCATCTTGTGAGAATTCTCTAGTCATTTATATTGAGCATCGAACTGATCCTTTGCATTTTGCATCTCTTCATCAGTCATTGATTCATTGAGAACAAGTATTGCTGAAGGGACAGCTGAATTTTGATAGTAGTAGTAGTTTGAGCGAACTGCACTCAAATCATTCAGAACATCATACATCAATCCTGTCAAGATACTTCTTCAATCGTTTTCATTGTGCATTGAGACATCATATTTGAAATATGCAATCTGTCGAGGAGCATATTCTATAATCTGTCAGGAGATGAAATTTGATTGAACAAATTTGATGATGTTTCAATTCTGATCATAGAATTTTGTCATCATCCTAGAATCAAGGATTTGAAATCAAGCGACTTCTTCATAGAGATTGAACATAGGGACAATATACAATTCTCCAGTGATGAGATAGTTTCTGAACAAATCTCTTTTGAAGTCTTGAAAAGTAGGAACTTTGAACAAGTCAAGAGCTTCGAAATCTCTTGCTCTATCTTTTAGTTGATTTCAGTCTGAATCTTCAAGATATAATCAAAATTTTGAAACATTGTTTGCTATTTTCTTCACAGCTCACGAAATATCAGCATTTGTTTCGTAAAGTTGGAGAAAGTTTTCTTTTGAAACGACAAAATCTTTTGTTTCGAAAAAAGGAACATCTCTCGTTGATCAGATGAAATTTTTTCTAGTAAAGTTGATATGATTTCACAATGCTGACCTTGTGAATTGATTTTTGATTTTGTCTAATAATCACATTGAGATCTCGTGAATATAAATTCATTATTTTTCGCATTATACTCACGGATGTCGATTTCTCAAAGTTCAAGTTGTAAAAAAAACAGACTTTTTTTGTCTGTTTTTGTTTGTTTCAAGAGTTTGTCTAGTTTTGGAGTAGGTTTTGCATATATACAGCGAACAATCTTCAATCTCACAAAAATCAATATTCTCTAGTCGTTCAAGTATTCCTATATATTTTGACTCAGTCTTTCATCATCTCATAGTTGAGAATCTTATCAAGATTGATGCTCTCAGTTTTTTTGTCTGATATATAGATGATTCTCTTTGTTGTGACATAGAGCTTTCACTCATCATCAAGATATCTTGTCACTGTTTTCTGTATATCAGGAGAGATAGATCAAACATTGTAGGATAATCACTTCGCTATTTTCACTCTATATCTGAGTCCTCAGTAGTTTATCCTCTTTGTAGATGTTTTCTCCTTATATATTCACACAGGAAAACAAATCAGAGCCTTTTCTCATTTATTCAATACAAAGTTCACATTCAATTCAGGATGTGTTCAATCCTTCAAAGTCTGAGTGATAGCATCTGCTGTTTCTTGATATTTTGAATCGCTCATTTCTTTCTTTTCTTTCTGAGAAGCTTTTGCTATCACTGAGAGCATTTTGATGAAACTTCGGATTCATCAAATCAATCAAGCAAAGAAAAACAAAGCTCAAATAGATGCTTCTGTCTTTTTGCTGTAGTGACAGACTGTAGAGCATATTCATATGATGAGCAGCAATATCAAACATTTGCTCCATCGACTACGATTTCGAAAATCTGAAATCTTTCAAAAAAATTGTTTCATTGTGTTGTGTGTTGACCATATAAAAAAGACACCTGTATTCTATACAAGTGTCTCTGAATTGCAATAGACTATTCTGATTTCTCTTCTTCTTTTTTTGCATCTTCATCATCTCTTGCAATGCTGATTTTAGGGAGTTTTTCAGCATCAGCTTCAATGATAGAGAAACAACTAGGAAGAACAACTTTCTCAGGAACAGTCACAGCAAGATGAAGCTTTTCTTTTGCTTCCTTCAAGACATCTACTGATTCGTTGTAGTAGTCAACGACCTTCACGAAAGTGTCTTGCAAATTGTTTGCTTGTGCAATCAACTTTCTCATTGAAGTGATTTGATCAGCTAGATGTTGGAGATATTTGATAGCATCAATCTCTCCTTCAAGATGTCTCTCTTCTGACCATTTGAAAACAGTCTCTGAGACTTTTTCGTAAGTTTTTGCTCACATTGTTTTTTTATATAAGAAATAAAAAACTTAATGAATATAGTGTGCATTGTATCCTTCAAGCTCTCTGATTCTGTCAATTGCTTTCTTATAGGATAGATGCTCTCAGATTTCTTGATTGTAATTTTCAGGAACTATGCAGCTTGAATATGTCACAATCTCGAATCCGTTTTTGAGTGTCACGAGACACACAGTAGTTTTGACTCAAAGTTTGATGAATTCCTTTGATTCAATCATTGATTCAATTTCTTCTTCAGTAAGATGAGAAGCTTTTGCTTTTCTACTGAATATATTGTCTAAGAATGACATTGTTTTTGTTTGTAAGGAGATAAAACTATTTTTTTTCATCTTCTGCTCGCTTGACATCTGTCAGACTATCTTTTCTGTCCTGAACTCGTTTTCGAAAATCAAACAGATTTTGTTGTGTGATAGGTTTCACTTCATCCATATGTGACACAGAGTCTTTGTGAAGGAATTCGAGGATCTTTCTTTCTACAGCCAACAGCTCCACAGCCTCACTCACTTCATATCAGACTTTTGTATGATATAAGAATTTTTTCATTTTGTTAGATTGAGGAGATAAAAAAGCCTGTTCAGACATCGCTTGTTGCAAGCAATATCGCATCAACAAAGTCATCGTGTTCTCCGTTCGGAAATTCGAGACATTGATTGATTGCTTCCTCGTTTCCTGGTCAAAAGACAATCTTGTGATCTTCGAAATCCATCTGTCTCTCAAGGACTCTTGTCACTTTGTCTTTGATTGTTTTATAAGGCTTCACAGCCATTCAATATCTTGCGATGTGTTTTTTCATAATGAGCTGAAATGCAACTGTTTCAACTATCACTCTTGTCGCATTCCGTTTCACATACAAAGCTTTCAAAACTTCCATCGCATTTTTGAGGTCTTTCTCTTCTTCCTTCAGTCAGACTGTTTCAAGTATATGTCGCCTCTCGTTTCTGTATCAAGCAACACACATCGCAAACAAGTCTGATCATTGTTTTTCACTCGATGCAGGATCAACTCAGATTTGAATCTTTGAATAGTCTGTATATTCAAGACATTTCATATCATACTGAATCATCGACCTCTTGATGATATGCTGTCCTTGTATGTAAGGAATCAGCAAGTAGTTCTGTCAGAATGATATACTTCAGAGCCTTCTCCTTTCTGTTTCAAGTGATGTGTATTTTCTATTCGAGTCTTTGATTCAAACATTCAACTCTTCAGCTTCAGCATCAGTCTCAACAAATCTGTCTCGAACAATCTGATTGTTTTCATCATATATCGGAAGATTGATGATGACTCGCTGCTTGTCGTTCTTGATATGTTGTTCGAATCTAGGGACAATTCAATCTTCATAGATCACATTTCAGAGAAATATCATCTGTGTCGCTCCTGTAGTTCATCAGAGAACTTCATTCAATAAGAATTCAAATCATCTCTCAATTTTTTTTCTTGAACTGCAGGATTGAATTGTATCTACATCATCGAATATCAACAAATCAGGTCTGAATTTTCCATCGCTCGCTGTATAATTCTTTCATCTCGGAGATGTTCAAAGAGACATCGCTCTGATATAGCATTCATTCTCTGTCACAAATTTATCAATCCTTTTGATTTTCTTTGATGTTCATCTCGATGAATATTCAGGATAGTATATGTTTCAGAAATCATTCACGAATCTCGCTCATCATTCTGTATCTCCTATGAATGAGTTCGCAATATATGTCAGATTTTCTGTTGCATTGTCTATCGTTTGACTGTATCGCATAATATTTCTTTTTTTCTTGTATGCGATGCAGTAAGAAACAAACATTTGAGCGATTGTTGTTTTTGCTGATCATCTGAATCACTTGATGAATACATTCTTTCATTGATAGAGAGCTTTGTATATCATTCTCAAACATTTCGGAGTATCGAAAGAATAGTATTCTCTGAAATAATAGTTGCAAAATTCAAAGAAGTGATTCTCAAAGAAAGCTCTCCTGAATCTCCTATCTTGCATTTTTGCAAGAATGAGTCATCTATCGATCATCATCTTCTCAGTCATCTTCGTGAGGGATTAGAGAAGATAAAAGCTCTTGATCCTCATCGGAGAGAGGAAGTTCTTCGTTCTTGATCGTGCTGTTTGTTTGAGTGATGTTTG
>Ga0265301_10001923_pt1 | contig 25614 bp, 22 predicted proteins | sample AusTroGonzalo_MG_2_FD_193488 | JGI IMG/M metagenome (GOLD analysis project Ga0265301, IMG submission 193488) | Bovine rumen microbial communities from tropical cattle in Woodstock, Queensland, Australia - Gonzalo_04 | ecosystem: Host-associated > Mammals > Digestive system > Stomach > Rumen ... | reverse complement strand
AGGTGGCCAGCGCGGCGGCGGAGCAGCTGGGCATTTCGCTGAGTCCCGGGCAGATGACGACAGCGGCGTTTCCGTCGATTGCGCTGCTGATGAGCGTTTGCATCATGTGGGGGATGATCCTTTCCGCGCTGTTCAACCGCCGGTATCTGAACCGGCTGCAGAGGGGTTCGGATACCGAAACCCGCAAGGGCGGCGGCTTCGGGGACAGGGCCATGACGGCGATGTTCATCGGAATGGTGAGCGCCTATATCGGCAGCTATGCGGGCGATTTTATCTCCGGGAACGGACGGCTCACGTTTTCCGGCGACTGGACACCGCTGGCGGTCGTGGCGGCAGCGGCGCTGGCCATGGCCGTGTTCACTTACTTCTCTGAGAAGAAGGGGAAGGAATGGCTGGAGAATTTCTCCATCGCGGGGAGCATGCTGGTCGGGATGCTTGTTGCGGTGCTGATCGGGCATTAAGGGGAGGATGAGAAGATGGAAAACGGAAAAACTTATGAAACCTATCTGAAATCCACCCATCGGCTGGGGCGGATCGTTTCCGTGATTTCGCTGATACTGCTGGTCGGCGCGCCTTTCGCCATCGGCGCTGTGCTGGGCACGCAGCCGGACCTGGGCGCGGTGGCACGGTCTTTCCTGTCCGTAGGCCTGGTATGGACCGTTTCCAGCGTGGTGGAGTTCCTGGTTTACACGCCGATGCTGGGCGCCGGCGGCAGCTATCTGGCCTTTATCACCGGCAACCTGATCAACATGAAAGTTCCCTGCGCAATGAACGCGAAGGAACTGGTGAACGCGAAATCCGGCACGGCGGAGAACGAGGTCATCGCGACCCTTTCCATCGCCACCTCCGCCCTGGTGACGATCCTGGTGCTCGCGGCCGGCGTGGCTTTGCTGGTTCCGCTGCAGCCGATCCTGCAAAATCCGGTGCTGGCGCCGGCATACGCGAACGTGGTGCCGGCCCTGTTCGGCGCGATGGCATACAAGTATTACCGGAAGGATCCGAAGCTGGCGGTGATCCCGCTGGCGGCGATGGTCATTCTGTTTACGCTGGTGCCGTCACTGACTTCTTCCACCAGCTTCATGATCATCCCCAGCGGCGCGCTGGCGATCGGACTGAGCTGGCTGAAGTACCGCAGGGAAACGAAGGGAGCGGCGGGAAAATGATCATCGTGTGGATTCTCCTGGGATGTCTGGGCCTGGTGCTGCTCCTGCTGCTGGCGGCAGTAGTCCGGACGATGCTGATTCCAGGAAGGAAATCCGACTACACGCCCGCGCCGGATCCGGAGCGGGCGGAAGCGTATGCCCGGAAACTGTCCGCAATGGTCCGGTACGAGACGGTTTCCGTTCCCGGAGAGGATCAGCGGGAGAAATTCCTGGGCTTCCATAAAGTGCTGGAGGAACTGTTTCCGCTGGTACACCGGACGATGGAAAAGACGGAGATCGACGGCAACCTGCTGTACCGGTGGAAAGGAAGGAAGAGCGACAGGCCGCTGGTGCTGATGAGCCACCAGGACGTGGTGCCCGCGGAGGGGGAATGGCTCCATGAACCGTTCTCCGGCGATATTGCAGACGGGAAGGTCTGGGGACGCGGCGCCTCGGACACAAAATGCTCGGTGATGGCTTTTTTCCAGGCGGCGGAAGAGATGATCGCAGATGGAATTACGCCGCCGCAGGACGTGTATCTGTCCAGCTCCTGTACGGAGGAATGGGGCGGGGACGGCTGCCCGAAGCTTGTGGCGGAACTGGAAAGACAGGGCGTGAAACCCTGGCTGGTCTGCGACGAGGGCGGCGGGATCATCACGGAACCCATCGGCGGCGTTCACGGAAACTTTGCCATGGTCGGCGTATTCGAAAAGGGCAGGGCAGACGTGCGCTTCACGGCCACTTCCGAAGGCGGCCACAGCAGCGCGCCGAAGGCCCATTCGTCAGTGGCGCGGCTGGCGGCGTTTGTGAATGAAGCGGAGACGAAGCGTATCTTCCGGCGGAAGATGCCGAAGGAAGTCGCGGCCATGTTCGAAACGCTGGCGCTCTACGCCAGTTTTCCGATGAAGCTGGTCTTCTCCAACCTGTGGCTGTTCCGGCCGGTGCTGCTGAGGGTGCTGCCGATGATCAGCGCCCAGGCGGGGGCCATGATCCGCACGACGATCGCCTTCACGATGATGCGCGGATCGGAGGCGTGCAACGTGATTCCCCGGAAGGCAACGGTGTCAGCCAACATGCGGTTCATTCCGCACCAGGGAATGGAGGAAAGCCTGGGGATTATCCGGAAACTGGCGGAAAAGCACGGACTGGAGATGGAAGTGCTTGCTGCCAACGACTATACGGAACCGGTGGATATTCACGGCGAGGCTTTCCGGACAGTGCAGCAGGTGATCGAAAAAACTTTCCCGGGATGCGCCGGAAGCCCTTATGTGATGACGGGAGCGACGGACTCCCGGTTCTATCAGAAGATCTGTCCGAATGTGGTGCGCTTTGCGCCGGTGATCTACGGGCCGGAGCAGATGAAGGGCATGCACGGGATGAATGAGAATATTGAATACAACTGCCTGCCGGGCGCGGTGGATTTCTATAAAAATCTGATAGAGGCTATAGATTAAGGGGGCTTTCCGAATCAGGTCCGGCGTTCTTTGCCGGTCTTTCGGTAGTATTCATCCTTGGCGGCGTACATCCGCTCGTCGGAAATGCGGATCAGTTCATCGCCGGCGGTGTCAGCGGGTTCCGGTTTCCTTCCGTTTCCGGCAGGTCGATGAGAAAGCTGTCATTGGCCATGGTGCGGGAAACGGTGACCGGCTCGGAAAGCTGGCTGATGATGGAATCATAGATCCGGGCAGCCAGCGTTTTGCTGAGCGCCTGCATGTTTTTGCCTGCCATGACATGAAGCGGTACCGGGCCGGACGACGGAATAAGATAACCGGGGATCAGCATCCGGATATTGACAAAGTCCAGATAAAAACGGCAAAATAAGAGAACCGCAGGATCTGCGAGCTGTTTATGGAGGATTGGGAAGATGGACCGTTCGGTAAGAAAACGGAGAATCGGCATGATCGCTCTCTGGCTTGTCTGGGCCATTCTGATGAGCGTTGTTTTCTTCGCAATTGAGGACCGGATTGTCCGGGATGAAGCCCGGAAGGAGATTCTGGATCAGGCGAACACGATCGCCGGACAGCTTCCCGCACTGGGAGAAAACCATTTCTACGCCAAAGTCGGGGCGACGAAGGCGCAGTTTAACAAGTTGAAGGCACTGTCATTGGCGCTGGAAGAGAAGGCAGACGTGGACGCAGCCCGGGAGCTGCTGGACGAGTTTGCCAGGATCAACAAAGCGGAAGAGCTGGTGATGTACGACCGGGAGGGGCATGTCCTGTACCGGACGGGGGAAAGCAAACAGCTCGACCTTACGGAAGAAACCATTCAGAAACTGCTGTCGCTGGACGCGTTCGAGACGATGGACGAACGGCTCGTCTGGAACGACCGGTACCGGGATATCATGTTCTCCTCCGCGTTTGTGAACAGCGAGCTTCAGAATGTTTTTGCCTGGAACGCCCATCAGGGCGAATGGACGCTGGTGGTCCGGGATACACCGTCCGACGTGGAAAAGGAAGCCGCCGAATACTTTGACTGGCGGACCGTACTCCGGAAGATCACCATCGAAAAAAACGGCTGTCTGCTGGCACTGGACGCATCGGACGGCACCATTCTCTCCTGGCGGGACCGGGAGATGGAAGGTCAGCCCTTCGAATCGCTGGGGATCCGGATCAACGGAAATAACGTTCCCGCCGGAACAGAAGAGCTGAGGAATGCCTTTACCGGAGAAGACCGGACCGCGGAAATCCGGATCGGCGACGAGACGTATCTCGCGGCCCTGGTGGACGAACCGTATCTGGTGGCGCTGGAACTGATGCCAACCGGGGAAATCCACGGGAAAGCAGTCAGCGCAGCCGGAACGCTGACCCTGCTGATGCTGTTCATTACCGGGATCTGCGCAGGGTATGCTTTCTTCCACATCAAGGACAAGGAAGAAACCGTATGGAAAAAGAGAAAAGGGTTTGACTGGGACAGAGACCTGGCAAGCAAACTGAAGGTGATCACCGTGATCGCCATGGCGCTTGTCTTCCTGGGCGGGCTGTATCTGGAGGCGCTGGGCGTCTACGCGTCCACCTTCAGCTACAGCCGGGAAAAGGTTGGCCGGGTCGTGGACCTGATGGAGAAGAACAAGGCAACGGTGGACAAGCTGCAGCAGTGGTACGATGAGGAATACGTGACCCGGTGCAAGCTGGTCCGGAGCATCCTGGAGCATACAGAGCAGGAAAAGATTACCAGGGAATTCCTGGATGAGCTTTGCGAGTGCCTGGAAATCCACACGATTTCGGTCTATGACGCCAGGGGCCGGAGAACGGTTACCAATTCGCTCCGGAAACAAACGGCTATTCCCGATAAGTCACCGGCCGCCGTGCTGCTCGAGGGCAGTGAGGCTTTTGTCGGGACAAGGGAGAAGGACGAGGTGAGCGGAGAAACCCTTCAGACCATCGGGGTGCCTCTGTGGAATCCGGACGAGACTGTCGGCGGAATGATCCTGATCGAGGTAGACTCGAAAGAAATGGAAACGATCCGGGCGAATCTCGGATTCGAGAGCGTGTTTGAGCAGATCAGCCTGACAGACGGGACCTTTGTACTGGTTATTGACGATCAGGACATGACAGTCAAATATGTCGGCGAGGTGGAAAACGGCATTTTCAAAAACAGCCTGAACGGCTATGACTATACCGGCCTTCGTGCCTCGGATATGGGCATCAATGAGAGTCTGCTGCTGGATCATTATAACGGGGAAATGTTCGTGCTGAAGAACCGTTATTTCGCATCCGCCAGACGGGTCGGGGAGTATTATTTCCTGGTCATGAGACCGCCGGTTACCGTGGCGGAGAACCATATGACGCCGATCCTCGTTGCCGTGGCCGGCACACTGGTATATATGTGCCTGCTGTTCCTGATTGCCACGCTGGGAAGAAAAACAGAGGAAAATCCGGCGGAAAAAAGTGTGGAAGTGCCGGCGGAGGAGAAACCGGGGATTGACGGGGAAGAAGAGAAAAAACACCGGGATGACGACGTCCTGGTGATGCTCAACAGCATTGTCAACAAAAAGAAACCTTATTTCGAAGAACGGTGGCCGGAAGACAGCATCCGGTGGAAGGACCGGACGCCTTATGAAAAATTCATGGTTTTTCTGAAGGTAACGACTATTTTTGCTCTGTTTGCCCTCCTTCTCCATGCGCTGATCTCCGGAGAAAACTCCGTCTGGTATTACTGTATCAGCGGAGAATGGAACAGCGGGATTAACCTGTATTCCATTACAACCTGCGTGATCGACATTGCGCTCCTGATGGTGATCAAGATGGTGCTGCACAAGCTGCTGTACTGGATTGCCAGGGCGGTGCGGGCCAAGGGAGAAACCATCTGCCATCTGCTGAACAGTTTTTCCTCCTATGTCCTGGCGATCACGGGAATTTTCCTGTGCCTTTCTGACTTCGGCGTTGACCTGACCACGCTGAGCCTCACCGGCGGCGTGCTGGGCGTTATTTTCGGTATCGGATGTCAGCACATCGTGGCGGACATCCTGGCCGGAATCCTGATGACCTTTGAAGGCGTCGTCCATGTCGGAGATTTCGTTTCCTATAACGGGCAGTACGGCATTATCCTGAGCATCGGCGTCCGGACTACCCAGCTGCTATGGTTCAGCGAGGTCACAGTCGTCCGGAACAATGACTTCAAGAACTATATCAATATGCCTTCGGAAAAGACGGACCGGGTGACGACGACCCTGACCGTTGCCCTGTCAGAATCCATAGAGCGGATTGAAAGCATCCTGGAGGAGGAATTGCCGCGGATTCATGACAAGCTGTGCGAAATCAGCGGAACGGATGTCGGCGGGCCGAAATACCGGGGTGTATCAAAGATTACCGAGACCAGTGTCGTACTCTCCTTTTCCATCTACTGCAAGGGAATGTATTACGGATGGCTGCAGCGGCAGCTGAACCGGGAACTGAAAGCAATGTGCGAGCGGAGAGGAATCATGATCGGAATGTTCCAGATGTTTCCGCAGGGGACAGAAGAGACAGAAAACAAGTGATGAATAATTATCCCCGCCGTTATGATTCGCCTCTGGGCAGAATGATCATGGCCGGGGACGGGAACACGCTGACCGGCCTGTGGTTTGAGGGACAAAAACATATTTCCTCCCTGCTTCCTCCGGAATGCCCGGAACGGTATCTGCCGGTGTTTGAGGAAACGGCCCGCTGGCTTGATCTCTACTTCGGCGGTGTCATTCCGGATTTTACGCCTGCGCTGAACCTGAAAGGCACGGCGTTCCGCAAGGCGGTCTGGAAGATTCTGCTGACCATTCCTTACGGGCGGACGATGACCTACGGGGAGATTGCGGACCGGATCGCCGGAGAGACGGGAGGCGGTCGGATGTCCGCGCGGGCCGTGGGCGGCGCGGTCGGGCATAATCCTGTCAGCCTGATTGTTCCCTGCCACCGGGTGATCGGATCCGACGGCAGAATGACAGGCTATGCCGGAGGAATCGATAAAAAAGTCCGCCTGCTCCGGATGGAACAGACGGTGGTTGACGGCCAGAGGCCAGCGGTTAGTGGCCAGAAGCAAAACGGATGACCTGTTTTTCCGCATCTACGACTGCATCCACGCCGAAGGGCATAATGCAGCGCGGCATCGCGTGGCCGATGTTCAGATTGAAGACGATCGGAAGTTCGGGCCGGCCGATGACCTCTACCAGCAGCTGTTTATACTCCACGGCATAGGTCTCATCCATCGGCTTTCCGGCCAGCACGCCGGAGACCGCTTCAAACACGCCTGTCTCTTTCAAATAGTTCAGTGCCTGACGGTATGCTTCGGGCGTCATTTTCTCCTCGCTTGATTCCAGGAGGAGAATGCGGCCCTTCCAGTCCTTTGCATCCGGGAAGAGCTGATACTTCCGGCATAACACCGGCATATCCGCATACCGGCTGCCGTCAAAAAAGTCATACATTGAATCAATGCAGCCGCCGAGGATTTTCCCGGAGAAAACGGGAGCCCCCTGCAGCAGTTCAAACCCCTGATTGGGATGAGCGGGCAGCTGTCTGCCAACCTGATCCGGGGTGAAACTCTCCCGCTCACTGTACCAGACGTCGCTGGGCGTGATTTCCCGGATGCCTCCGGTGGTGATCAGCTCCTCGAAGTACTTCCGCGTATAAGGATGCATTTCCGGACCGAGTTCGCACAGGTCGCAGAAAAACGCCTGGCCATAGAAAGTACGGAGCCCGACCTTGTGCAGCATGAGGTGATTGATCGTGGTATCGGAAAAACCGAGGAAGATCTTATCCGTCACCGCATTCGCCAGTTCATTGTGATCGAAGAGATACGGCAGCAGGCGGTAGGTATCATCCCCGCCGATGGCACAAAGGATCATATCAATTTCCGGATCCCGGAAGGCGGAAAGGAGATCCTCCGCCCTTTTTTCCGGATGGTCCCTGACATATTCAAGCCCCATGCGCGCGTGGGGCATGAATTTTACATTCAGGCCGTATTCCTTCAGCCTGCGGAGACCGATGTCGACTTCGAACTGCACAAAGGGTTCGCCGATGATCCCGCTGGAAAGGCTGACGATGGCGATATTTCTGATCATATGATCCATTCTCCTTCAAAATGATTCAACAGAAACCGTCCGCTGACGCCACGATTATACCCCATGAACGGTACTTCCGTACAGAGGAAAAGAACGGAAGACGGTTGACAGGCGAGCGGCTTTTTTGTAACAATACCGGAAAAGGGGATGAGCGCAATGAACAAAGCAGGTACACAGAGAATGGAGACCCACCGCCTGATCCTGAGACCTTTCCGGATCGAAGACGCGGAGGACATGTTCAGCAACTGGGCTTCAGACCCGGAAGTCACCCGGTTCCTGACCTGGCCGACGCACACGGATGCGGACGTTTCCCGGGCGGTCCTGAACAGCTGGATCCCGCAATACGAAGACGGCAGTTTTTTCAACTGGGCGATCGAGTGGAAGGAGAACGGTTCGGTGATCGGCAACATTTCCGTCGTCAGGCTCATTGAAGAGACGGAAACCGCGGACATCGGGTACTGCATGAGCAGGGAATACTGGGGAAGAGGGATCATGCCCGAGGCGCTGCGGGCCGTGACGGACTATCTGTTCGACACGATCGGCGTCAACCGGGTAACCGCCTGCCATGATGTGAACAATCCCAAGTCCGGGCGGGTGATGCAGAAAGCCGGCCTGAAGTTCGAGGGGATCATGCGCGGGGCGGGAAAGAACAACCTGGGCATCTGCGACGAAGTCCGCTACGGGCTCCTCCGAAGCGACAGGGAACCGAAGCCGGTCCGCGGGAAGGCGGAAGTTACGGTACGGTTTGCCCGGGAGGAGGAACTGGACAGCGTCAACAGGCTGCGCAGGCAGGTCAACGACCTGCATGTGGCCGGAAAACCGGAAATCTTTAAACCGGGCTTCGGTGACGAACTCAGGAACTACATATACACGATCTACGGGGACCCCAATCAGAAGATTGTCGTTGCAGAACTGGACGGCAGTCTTTGCGGATTTGCGGTGCTGAACCATATCATCCGTCCGGAAACACCGTTCATGTATGTACGGGATTATCTGGATGTGGATGAGTTCTGTGTGGATGAAAACTACCGGCGGCAGGGAATCGCCGGCGCGATGATTCACTTTATCCGCGATTATGCCAAAGAAAAAGGCTTCAACCGGCTGGAACTGAACATGTGGGAGTTCAACCGGGGTGCGCTGGCCTTTTATGAGGCGGCGGGGTTCAGAACCTACCGGAGATATATGGAGATGAAATTGTAACACGCTATGGAAGGCATTTTGATTCGTCGGTAAATATGAAGTTAATAGGCTAACGACTTCCAGTTTGTTGAGGCTAGCCAATAATGCCTATATTCATACAGAATGCTCACACTCCATGAAAAAAATGCATTCACTGATTATAGCTTATTTAACTTTTCCTGCACCAATTCAAAGAATCGCGATATATGTTCTCCGTCAGCAAAACCGTGGTGTACCGTGATGGATACCGGCATTGTTTTGTCGTCTCCCATTTTTCCGATGACGCAAAGGGGATAATCGTTGCCCCGAAGATTACGCTGTGTGTTACAAAACGATGTAAAATTCAATTTGGGCAGTGCGCTGACAAGTATGACGTTGTAATCCGTCATCGTTTCCGCCTGTTCGTAGGGGTCGGTGGAAGCGGCAAGTGCAATCACCTGTCGAGCCGTTTGACAGAATGTATCAAAATCTTCTGCAAAAGGGAAAACCATTTCGGCAAAGTTATCTTTCTCCTCCACACGGATTGGCGCAAGGCCATCGATTCGGTCATAATAGACAACGTTTCCCTCCTGATCAAATCGGTAGTGGAATTCCTGAATTTCATTGACGGCGCAAAGTATCGCGTAGAAGTAACTCAGGAAAAATGAAACCCCGTTTGTTTTAGCTGCATCATAGGCGTGACGGACATCCACACGCGCTGTAACCCCAAGGTTGGGGTTGACAAAATCGCGGAAAAACTCAAAGTTACTGCGGCGGCTCCAAGTGGAAATATCGATCACACGTTTTCCCGGGCTTTTGTCCTGTTCCATGTTTGTCATTGGGTATTCTCCTATCCATAATAGATCTGCTATGCCAGTACTGGTCTTGTCATCTATCTGTTTTATTATACAGCCAAAAATTGAACAATACAACGGTGAGCGGTCAGAATCAGTTGCAATATAACAATGACAGGATGGTTGACAGTTATCGGTATGTTTTCGGCAATGATCTGCAGAAGGTATCACTCAAAAAAGTACGCGTTTGGTTCGACTTGTCAGGTTACCTTTCGAATCGTTCACATCCTGTTGGACATAACAGCCTGGCTTCGTAGATGTGGACGAGTTGCACATGTTAAACATAACAGGTTTCCTGCGTTGAACATAACAAGTAGTCTGTGTTATCATTAAACAATGATTGAGATGCTGCGAAACAGAGATGAAGATTTCATGGAAAAGCAATTCGGATTTACAAAACAGCGGAAGGGCGGAACACAGGCATGGATCAGTCAAAGATTCAATTATACGACAATCAGCCGATCCGGACGGCATGGGATGAAGAACACGAGGAATGGTACGGTTCTATGAAAAATGCGGTTTCTGTCTGGACGAGCAAGAAATGTTCAGTACTGAAATGGGGGCAACTGAAGTCCGGATGATTCTTGAATAACGAATCTCAGCAGTGGAGTATATCGATTTCCTGAAGAGAACGGATCTGCGATCACAAGAGCGGGAGACAGGAGGTATAAAAAATGAAAAGACGACTCGTGAAACTGGCGGTGCTGCTGACGGCATTCGTGCTTTTGCCCGTGCGCGCCTTACCGGAGGCGGCAAACACCCGGGAGGATCAGAAGAGCATTATCATTGAGAAAAAGACATTCCCCCATTTGTGGTGCTACAGCAAAAAGGAAGGCGGCGAGGTGTCCGAGGGGGAGATGAACCTCTATTTCATGGACGACGGGGACATCCCCTATGTCGCGCTGTCCGAGTATATGGATTTCCTGTCGAAACTGTACAGCAAGGTCAAAAAGGCTGATATCGCCTACGAGATCGGGATCGATGCCGTGAACGAGACCAACCGGTACTTCATCGTGACCCGCCCGGACAACAAAAGTGCGATGATCGTCAACCCGGGAGAAGATACCATCACCTTTACCAGTTACAATGCATTCAGCCAGAAGCCCGGCAGCAGTGCGCTGGTGACCATGATGGATATCCCGGACCCTGTGACGTCGAATATAGATATCAGCGCGATCATAAGACAGATGTCGGATGCGCCGACAGAATCCAGCGAGGATCTGAACGCGCAGATGGCGGCGCTGCTAACCCCTCCGGACCCTGCGGCGGAACACTCCCTCTTTGTTGCGACGAACAAGCTGTTTAACCGCAGAGGGGAAATACTGACGATAAACCTTGCGGACTACAGCATCGACATCGTCTGCGAAGGCGACGAGTGCTACCTGCCTTTTCAGACCTTGAACGACATACTGGTCTGCCCGCTTTACATAGAGTATGTCTTCAACGGGGAGAAAGTGATCGGCGACGTCCACGGCGGCACCCTGATTCAGGAGGCTAATACGGTTGAGCCGGCGGATATGAGCGAGACGTTCGCTATGTTCAACTTCCACGAGTTCTGCCTGTTCATGGATTTCTTCTACGGGCTGAAAGAGGAACATCACATCGACAACTTTATGGACTACGTGATGGTTGACACCGGGTTGTTCGCCAACATGACCAGCACAAAGCCCATTGACTTTGACGGCGCGCTGGCCGGACTGCTGCTGCAGGATCTTGACGACGGTCATTCCGGCGTCAACCAGTTCAGCTGGCGCTGCGGACAGGATAATTCCCTGATGATGCTGAGCATGATGGCGCAGATGGGTTATTCCCTCACGGACAGGTCCAGGGCTGCCAAGACTTTCGGGGAGGCGAGAAAGGCCGCGTACCCCGACGGCGTGCCCGGGTATGAGGAGATCGGGGATACAGCGTTCGTCACCTTTGACAGCTTTACCTTCGAACGGGATCCGGAGGAATACTACGAATTGGAGGATCCGGACAACCCAAAGGATACCGCCGAGCTGATCCTGTATGCCCACCGCCGGATCACCCGGCCTGACAGCCCGATCAAAAATATCGTGCTTGATCTGTCCCTCAACGGCGGCGGAAACTCGGATGCGGCAATCGTCGCAGCATCCTGGTTCACCGGGGAGGCAAAGATCGCGCTGCGTGATCCGAATACAGGAGCGGAAACCATCGCGGCCTATCGGACGGACCTGAACCTGAACGGCGTAACGCTGAGCAACCCGGATGGCGGGGCGGAGCGTTATGACCCCGGCGACAGCGTTTCCGGCGGTAACTATCGCTTGTTTTGCCTGACCTCGCCGATTTCTTTCTCATGCGGCAACCTGGTTCCTGCCATATTTCAACAGGCGGGGAATGTCACGCTGATCGGTCAGCGCACCGGCGGCGGATCCAACGGGGTGCTGCCCGCCACCAGCGCGTCCGGTACACTGTTTCAGATATCCGGCAACCTGCAGATTGCTACCGTCAGGAACGGCGCATTCTACAACGTTGATACGGGTATTGAGCCCCATGTGCGGCTGAACTACCCTGAATCGTTCTACGACAGGGAGAGTCTTGTGGAGATGATCCACCGCCTGAAGTGATCACAAATCCACCGGGATATGCTGTCTTTGGAGCCGGGAAACATTCCCGGGATTTACCAAAAAACTTGATTGAACCATCGGCAAATTGAAGTTTATTAAGGCTGCACTTGCATCCGAAAGTTACTCGTAAATACGGCATACTTTCGAAAGGGAAGAAAACCATGAATGAGTTGTATGTTACAGATCTTGACGGCACATTGCTGAACAGGCAGGATCGGGTAAGCCCATTCAGTGTCCGGGTTATTAATGAACTGGCAGAAAAAGGTCTGCTTTTTACCTATGCGACAGCCAGATCCCTGGTATCCGCTTCCAAGGTCACCGAAGGGCTCAGCACAAAGATTCCTGTGATTGCCTATAACGGCGCATTTATCTTTCAGCCTTCCACCGGGGAGGTTCTGTCCAGTGAGGGCTTTACGGATGACGAAAGAAGCATGGTGAGAGAGAAACTGAAACAGTACCGGATCAGTCCCCTTGTTTATTCCTTTATCAACGGGGTTGAAAGAGTATCCTGGATTCCACAGCATGAAAATGACGGGATTCGCAGATATCTGAACAACAGGCCGGGGGACAGGCGGTTCAGGGCCGTCCGTGATTCGGATTCACTGTATCAGGGCAGCGTTTTTTACTACACCTGTATCGGTGAGAAAGATGAATTGCAGCCGGTTTATGATCTGTTTTCCAATGACAGCCATTTCCGTTGTACGATGCAGCAGGAACTGTATCGGCCGGAATACTGGTGTGAGATTATGCCGGCAATGGCATCCAAGGCGAACGCGATCCTGAAGCTGAAGGAAATGTGGGGATGCAGCCGGGTGATTTCCTTCGGTGATGCTGTGAACGATATCCCGATGTTTGAAGTTTCAGATGAATGCTATGCAGTGGAGAATGCGGTTGACGAATTAAAGGCTGTTGCAACAGGAATAATCGGAAGCAACGACGAAGACGGTGTCGCCAAATGGCTGCTTGATCATACAGATTTTGCCGGCAGTTTGGCAATCTCTGAAAAAACTCACCGAATCAGGTGATCATTGAATGAGTCCTTTTTTGTATCAATAAATGAAATGAGCTATCAGGGAGACAGCATATGGATCTGAGTAATGTATATTTTGTGATAGGAACCTCTTACGCAGGCAAGTCCACGATTGTAAAGAATCTGGCGAAAAAACACCATGGAATTGCACTGGAAGAAAACTATCACGACGCAAAACTGCCTGAGCTTGACAGCAGGGAATTCCCGGGCCTGACATATACCCGCGATCTTCAGGATTGGCATGAATTTATCCGGCGTACGCCGGACGAGTATGTCACCTGGCTGGAAAATACGACGAAAGAATGTGAAATTGTCGAGCTGCAGATCATTGAAGAACTTCTGGAAAAGCCTGAAACACAGGGAAAGAAAATCTTTGTGGATACCAATATCTGCATCGGGACGCTTCACAGGATTTCTGATGATCAGCATGTCCTTGTCATGCTGGCTGATCCCGAAATCGCGATACACCGTTTCTTTGATCGCCCTGATCCTGAAAAACAATTCCTTTATCAGCTCATGATGGAGGAACCGGACCCCCGGGCAGCGCTGGATAATTATCGGGAGATCCTCACGCGGATCTGTTCAAAGGAAAGCTATGATGAACTCCTGCATTCCGGGTTCAAAGTAATCTTCAGGGATGAGGGGCGCAGCCAGGAAGAAACGGTTTTGCTGGCTGAGAAGATATTCGGAATATCGTCATAAGCAGACTGCAGCGGATGTGACGAATCGTGTCACGGATGACACGGAGAGATTCTTTTCCTTTTTCCGCTCCTGCGTTATGGTTGATCCGTTCCTGAAGACAACGATGAAAGGACGGATGAACGATGAAATGGAAGAAGCAGTTACGGGCAGGGATCGGCCTGCTGGTGCTGTTCGTTCTCTGGACGGTACTGATCCGGTGTGTTGATGTGCAGGCAGTCGGACCGAAAGGAACCAAGGTCGGTTTCGCCGCGTGGAACGTATGGGTTCATCATCTGACCGGCGTTCACATGACGCTTTATACGGTGACCGACTGGCTCGGGCTGGTTCCGATCCTGATCTGCGGATGTTTCGGGATCCTCGGCCTGTGCCAGTGGATCCGGCGAAAGAGACTTTTGCAGGTGGACCGCGATATTCTCCTTCTGGGCGTTTACTATCTGCTGGTCATTTTGGCGTATCTGCTGTTTGAGATGGTCCCGATCAATTACCGGCCGGTTCTGATTGACGGGTCTCTGGAGGCGTCCTATCCGTCCTCCACGACACTGCTGGTGCTGAGCGTTATGCCGACGCTGAAACACCAGACGGACAGAAGATGCGAAAAGCAGACGCTTCGGTATTTTGTGACTGCGTTTACAGTATTATTCTCCGTGTTTATGGTGGTCGGCCGGCTGATTTCCGGGGTTCATTGGGCAACGGACATCATCGGGTCGGTCATCCTGAGCGCCGGTCTGTTTATGCTGTACTGTGCCGCGGTGGCCCGTGCCGATCTGAGAGATGAAGCAAAACTGTGAGGAGCAGGGTATGGAATTTCATGAGAAATTACAGGAACTGCGGAAAAGCAAGGGCCTGACGCAGGAAGAACTGGCCGAAGCGCTGTACGTTTCAAGAACCGCCGTGTCGAAATGGGAATCAGGCAGAGGCTATCCCAGCATCGATTCGCTGAAGGAAATCTCCCGCTTTTTCGGTGTAACGATCGATGAACTGATCTGCCCGCAGGAGATGATGACCGCTGCGGAGGATGACAAAAGGCAGTCGATCGGCAGATATGTTTCGGTGATCTGCAATGCGATGGATATTCTGACGGCCGTTCTGTTGTTTCTGCCTGTGTTCGGAAACGGAACGGATTCTCCCGCTTCGGTGTCCCTGTTTCATCTCACCGGTGTCCAGCCCTGGCTGAAGACTGTTTTTATTGCTGTCATCGGAATTATCATACTGAACGGAATCTGCGGCCTGGTTCTTGCCCGTTTTAACAAAGCGTCCTGGAACAAACACCGGCTCGTGACCGGCATGTTGCTGTCTGTCACAGCCGTCGGTGTTTTTATCGCTGCCAGGCAGCCGTATGCGGGAATTGTCTGCTTTTCCATCCTGGTGATCAAAACCTGGCTGATGGTGAAGGGCAGGGAATGATCTCCTCTACGGAGCGTAGGTTGCAAGGGGCCAGGCTGTCTGCTATGCTCGTCCGGAAAGGAGGAATGGTGAATGAATCATTATGTGACAGGATCCACGATCAAGGCACTGCGCGAAAAGCACCGGATGACGCAGGCAGAACTGGCCGAACAGCTTTGCGTGAGTGATAAGGCCGTTTCGAAATGGGAAACAGGGCGCGGATTTCCGGATGTGGCCCTGCTGGAGCCGCTTGGCAGGGCGCTGCATGTTTCCATAACGGAATTGCTGTGCGGACAGCTGATTGTGAATGCCAACAGATCTGCAAATATGATTAAAAGTCGATTCTATGTCTGTCCTGTCTGCGGGAATGTGCTGTTTGCCAGAGGGGACGCGCTGATTTCCTGCTGTGGTATTCAGCTCCCCGCACTGGAAGCGGAGGAACCGGATGAGACACACAGGATGGGTATTCAGCGGGTGGAAGATGAGATCTATGTTTCTTCGGATCATCCTATGAGCAAGGATCATTATCTTTCATTTGCCGCGTATATGACGCCGGACCGCTGTGAAATCAGGGCGCTGTATCCGGAGGGAAACGCGGAAGCAAGATTCTTTTTCCGCGGAACGGGACGGCTGTATTATTATTGCAATCAGCACGGATTATTCGTTCAGCAATGCACTTGCGGGCATGCACTGCCCTGAGCATGCTGCGCGGCGGAAAAAGGAGCCGGTGAGAATCTTGCCAGCTCCTTTATCGCACCAGTTATGCCTGCTTCAGCGGTACCCAGATATACACTTTCGAGTCATCGGATCCCTCTTCCGGAGGAAGATAAACCTCGATGTCGTATTCACCTGCCAGCTTGTAGCCCTGCAGCGCGGGCAGCCACTCCGCCCAGATCCTGGTGTTTGTGTCCTGCAGCGTTTTGAGGGTGCAGGGAAACTGGGCCCACAGACTTCCGGGGATCACCCGGGTCTCGCAGCCTTGCGGGATATCCTCCCAGGGGAAATAGAGATCAGCGATCCAGTAGTCAAAATCCTTGCCTTTCATATCGACGCACACGCCGAAGGTTCCCATGATCGGCCGATTTTCGCCCTGCGCCAGCCATTCATTCCAGAACTTCGGGATCTCCTCATAGCTGGTGTCCGAGTTGAACGGTCTTTTCACACCGATAATTGTAAACGGTGCTTTTTCAACAATGCGGTAATCCATCATACTTCCACCCTCCAATGTGATTTTGATATGCAGCGGAGCGAAAGAACGCAGGGATGCGCCGGGTTCGCGGGCTCTGGACGGGGAAACACCGTGAAAGCGCAGGAAGGCTTTGGTAAAGCTGTCCGGTGAATCATAACCGTACCTGAGTGCGATATCGATAACCTTCGCGTTCGTCCCGGCCAGTTCCTGGGCTGCCTGCGACATCCTGCGCGCCCGGATGTATTCGCCGACGGTCATTCCGCACAGAGCACCGAAAATGCGCTGGAAATAGAAGGGAGACAGTGCCGCTTTTCCGGCGATCTCTTCAATGTCCAGTTCATCTGTCAGATGCTGCTCAATATAGTCGATTGAGCTCTGGAGACCTTCAATCCATCCCTGCATCATGGTCACTCCTTTCCGTTGCGTGATCAGTATATCAGATCGGGAAGTCGGATACCCGATTTTCTGTGCTCTTCTGTGCCGGGTTCGGTCTGTTTATTGTAACTGATATAAACTTTGAAATCAAACGGTTTGTCTGCCGGATATAGCAGCACATACTATTTTACTATAGATTTAAATGGATGATAAGTGGTATACTTGTCATACAGAATATGATCCGGTTGCCGAAGTCTCAGAAGAAAGATACACAGGAAAAGGGAGGCCGCAATGAAGACTATGGGAAATCAGCCGCATTCAAAGCGAAGGATAACAGCTGTTTTTCTGTTCGTGATCTGTCTGTGTTTTGTGTTTTCTGCAGGATATGCACCGGCGGAAGTTGCTGCAGAAACAAACGGCGGCCGGGAGCCGATCGATCACAGCGCGGAACTCGTTGAGATCATGAATCTGAATCTGCGGTATATACTGAATACATGGTGGCCTTCGGAAAAGGATTATGTATATGCCGCGGCGACCAGCATGAACAGCGATCAGCAGCTGACAGAGGAACGGCGTGCTGCCATCCGGGACAGTGCCCGTGCCTTTGCTGACTGGCGGGATGTGGACGAGTTTCCCATACTGTATCTCAGCCGGGAACAGGCGGAGAACGGGATCCGTCCGGTCTCTCATGCAATCTACTGCATCGCCCTGGCGTTGCATTACGGATATTACGATGAAGAGATAGCCGGCGTGTCCGGGGAAGATGCGGAGGCCATGTGCATCAAGCTGATCAATTCGGTTGTGGAGGAGCATCGGTCCAACCATCCGGATGATCAGGAGGACCGGTACTGGGGAGACAGCTGGCAGAGCCCGCTGTGGGCGGAGAATATCGGGCTGGGTGCATGGCTGCTCAGGGACAGTATGAAACCGGAAGATTACGCAAAAGCGGAACGGATGGTTCTCAACGAAGCGGACAGAATGGCCTATGATTTTGAGATTCCGTATTACCAGGATGAAAACGGGAAAATCATTTATCCCGGAGATACCAAAGGGGAGGAAATCGCATGGAGTGCGAAGATCCTCGCGCTGGCCTGCGCCATGTTCCCCGATTCTGAAAAACTCCCTGACTGGAACGATAAACTTGAGCGCATGCTGGTCTCTTCAACTGCCATGCAGGAAGATCTCGGGAGTGAGCGGATCATCGACGGGAGAAAAGTCGGGGATCTGATTAACGGATCCAACGTGAATGAGGACGGAACCGTGGTCAATCATGATCTTGTCCATATCGATTATATGGCGACCATATATGAAGAGATGGGCGATACGATCGTTGTTTACAAAATTGCGGGCAAACCTGTACCGGAGGCAGCGACCTTCAATCTGGACAAGATTTACCGGGGCCTGATTGATGTGGATCTGGGGAAATATGATGAAAGCCGCGCAGGGAAAAACTTTTATCTGCGGGACGAAAACGGACAGCCCACGGGAGAAGTCACAATGCCCGGCAAAAACGACTGGGGCAAGCCGGGATATGCGATCTATTACCTGTGCGATGTGATGACAGATAGGCTGGATCTGGATACAGACATCGAAGAAACCTATAAGGCGCATGTTTGGGAAGAACTGCATTATGAAAAAATGCGCGACCAGGTCCGCAGGGAAACGGACGGCGGGATTACAGGGCAGTTCTTCCAGCCGGGAGAGAATTCCTTTGTTTCCGGTGAATTATTCATGATGCACAACCTGGCAGAAGCATATGTGCTGCAGCGTTAATGATGATGTGTTATACTCTTTGCAGCAAAGAACGGAATGATACAGCAACAGGAGGAGTTTATGAGTCAGCATTTTGAAGCGAGTTTTGATTCCCTGCGCACTTATTCCGCCCCGGAATGGTTCCGGGATGCGAAGTTCGGCATCTGGAGCCACTGGGGGCCCCAGAGCGTGCCCATGTTCGGCGACTGGTATGCCCGGAATATGTATATTGAGGGGACGCCGCAGTATGAATACCACCTGCGGCATTACGGACACCCGTCGAAGTTCGGGTACAAGGACATCTGCGCCCTGTGGAAGGCGGAGAAGTTTGATCCGGAAGCCCTGATGGCAAAATATCACAAGGCCGGCGCGCGCTATCTGATGACCCAGGGCACGCACCATGACCATTTTTTCAACTATGATTCAAAGCTGAACCGGATGAACAGCGTGAACGTGGGTCCGAAGAAGGATATCCTTGCCCTGTGGAAAGCGGCGGCGGACAAGTACGGCCTGCGCTTCGGGATCAGCGAGCATCTGGGGGCTTCTTTTGCCTGGTGGCGGGTGAACAAAGGGTGTGACCAATTCGGACCTTATGCCGGCGTACCCTATGACGGGAACGATCCTGCCTGGCAGGACTTCTATTACGCGAACCAGGAACACGGTACGGAGCATCCGGAAGAAATCTTTCCGTGGTATACGGGAAACAGGACATTCCGGGATTACTGGCTGCGCTGCGTGGAGGAGATGATCGAACGGTTCCAGCCGGATCTGATCTATACCGACGGTTCGCTGCCGTTCGGAGGGCACTGGATGGGTGAGGATCCCAGGAAGATCCGGGAGGAAGATTATGAACTTGGCCTGAAGGCTGTTGCCAGGTTGTACAACACGTCTATCGACAAATATGGAGAAAACCAGGCGGTTTACCTGCAGAAAGACCGGCGGAAGGAAATCTTCAGCGTCGGCGTGCTGGATATTGAAAAGAGCCAGCTGCCGGGAATTATGCCGGACCCGTGGCATACGGATACCTGCATCGGTAACTGGTTCTATGATGTGCATTCTCCCTACAAGCGGCCGGAGCAGATCATTGAGATGCTGGTGGATATCATCTCCAAGAACGGCGTGATGCTGCTGAACATCCTGCAGCTGCCGGACGGCTCCATTGATGATGAAGCCGCGTTCATCCTGGATAAGCTGGCGGAGTGGTTTGCCGTGAACAGCGAGGCGGTTTACGGTACGCGGCCGTGGCGCGCCTTCGGTGAGGGAGAAACACGGGTTAAGATCGACGGCTTTACCGAGGAAAAGACCGACTGGAACCGGAGCGACTTCCGCTTTGTGAAGAAGGACGGGGCGGTCTACGCGTTCGCGCTGGGCGCGGCTCCCGGGGAAACGCTCGTGCTGCGCAGTTTCGCGGAGCAGGAGGTACGGTCTGTGGAACTGCTGGGCGTCGGGCCGGTGGAGTTCAGGCAGGAGTTCGGGCTGTTGATTGTGCAGCTGCCGGAGAAACTGCCGTCTATTTGTGCGAACACTCTGAAAATTTATTAAGGGGGCTTTCCGATCGAAACCAACAAAGGCGTCACTGGCGCCTTTGCCCCTAAACCCCTTCGGACCAAATGCTTTTGAAATATTATAAGGATATGCTTTCAAAAAGAGGATCCGGCCGAAATTGGCCGGATCCTCTGTCGTTAAAGGGTTATTGCCGGATCATTTGCGTTCCGTGATTTCCTTGTCCAGCTTGGCGATGAGTTCGTCCAGGGACATGGAAGTGGTCTGATCTGTCGCGCGGTCGCGCACGGCAACGGAATTCTCGGCGATTTCCTTCTCGCCGATGATCAGCATATAGGGCACTTTGTCCTCCTGGCGGGCATAACGGATCTTGTAACCGATTTTTTCATTCCGCTCATCCAGTTCGGCCCGGATGCCCTGCTCCATCAGTTCGCGGGTAATTTTGGCCGCGTAGTCCATGCTCTTATCACTGACAGGCAGCACCTTCACCTGCACCGGGGCCAGCCACAGCGGGAAAGCGCCCTTGGTTTCTTCGATCAGGTAAGCCATGAAGCGGTCGATGGAGCCGAGAATGGCGCGGTGCAGGACAACGGGGGTCTTCTCCGTGCCGTCCTGGTCCACATACTTCAGATTGAACTTTGCCGGCAGGCAGAAGTCCAGCTGACAGGTGCTCAGGGTATATTCGGCGCCGATGGCCGGCTTCACATTCACGTCCAGCTTCGGGCCGTAGAAAGCAGCCTCGCCGATTTCTTCCGTATAGTTGATGCCCAGCTGATTCAGCACGTCGCGCAGGGCGGACTCCGCCTTGTCCCACATTTCGTCATCCTGGTGATACTTGACCTTGTCGTCCGGATCCCGCAGGCTCAGCACGCAGCGGTAGTCCGTAATATGGAAGTCATGATAGACTTCGCGGATCAGGTTGACCACGCTGGCCACTTCATCCTTGATCTGGTCAGGTGTGACAAAGAGGTGGGCGTCATTCTGGCAGAAATGGCGGGCGCGCTCGATGCCCTTCAGCGTTCCGCTGGGTTCGAAGCGGAAATCATGGGCGACTTCACCGATGCGGATCGGCAGATCCCGGTAGCTGTGGAGCCGGTTGGCGTAGATCATCATGTGGTGCGGGCAGTTCATGGGCCGCAGCACGAAGCTTTCGCCTTCGACTTCCATGGCGGGGAACATATTCTCCTTATAATGATCCCAGTGGCCGCTGGTGCGGTACAGGTCGACCGTGCCGACGCAGGGTGTCATTACATGCCGGTAACCCAGGAGCCGCTCCTTGCCCTTGATGTAGTTTTCCAGCTCCATCCAGATCGTATAACCCTTGGGCAGGAACATGGGAAGGCCTTTGCCGATCAGGTCGTCCGTCATAAAGAGCTGCATTTCCCGGCCGATCCGGCGATGGTCGCGGGATTTGGCTTCCTCCTGCTCCACCTCCCAGGCTTTGAGCTCATCCTGATTCCGGAAAGCAACGCCGTTGAGCCGGGTAAGCATCTTGTTGGCCTGGTTGTTTTTCCAGTAGGCGCCGGACAGGGCTGTCAGCTTGAAGGCTTTCAGGGCCTTGGTATAGGTGAGGTGCGGGCCGACGCACATGTCGATATAGTCGCCCTGCTGATAGAAAGTGATAACGGCGTCTTCCGCCAAGTCGGCGATATGCTCAACCTTGTAGATTTCGCCGCGGTCTTTCATCAGCTGTACCGCCTCGTCGCGGGGGAGAGGATAGACCTTGAAGGGCAGATTCTCCTTCACGATCTTCTGCATCTCCGCCTGAATGGCGGGCAGATCCTCATCCGTCAGCTTGACATCTCCAAGATCGATGTCATAGTGGAAGCCTTTTTCGGTGGCGGGGCCGTAGGCAAAATGAGCGTCGGGGTACAGGCGTTTGACCGCCTGGGCCATGATGTGGGCAGCGGAGTGACGAAGTACTTCCAGCTCTTCTTCCGCGGGACATTCCGCGACATGGCCGTCGTTGTAGATGATTTTCATGGGGATACCCTCCTTCTTTATTCGGGCCGGAGCAAATCAAAAAGCATCCGCCCTGCGTTGCTTGCCGGGACGGATGCTGTGTCAGCATTCGCGGTTCCACCCTGCTTGTTCTGAAAACCACTCATTGTGCCGCAGTATCGGGCGGCGCCCGCTCTTCATCCGGGAATGGTATCGGCTCAGGTTCCGCTGCGGGCTTGCACCTGACCCCGCTCTCTGAGAGCCGGAGCTCCTGACCGCATGTTTCCCTTCATCTGAAAAGGATAAGGGAAGTATAACCTCTCTTGAGGTTAAACGCAAGAGTTTTTTTCAAGGGGGCTTTCCGATCGCCCCCTTGACCCCTTCGGTTCAATGGGGTTGGCTTTCCGAATGCTTCTTGACCCCTTCGGCTTTGACACGTGCGGTGCAATATGTTATGCTTTTTTCTCCCCGGAGGGGGGAGATACGGAGGATGAAATGCGCAGGATTATTGCCGCTTTGTGTTTAATTTTCATGCTGCTTTCCGCTGCTTCGGCGGAGGATTTTCTGCTGGGCGCAGAGCCGGAAAAAACGGATATCACTCCGGCTTACCGCAGTGAATACAGGCCGGAGCATGAGAACTGCTACTGGTGCACGCCGATGGACCTGACGGACGAGGAAGCCGTATGGAAGATGCTCACGGCCCCGATGACCGTGGTTGATCTGGATATGATGAAGCAGACGGTCTGCTACAAAGAGCCGGATGAAAACAGCGAAGCCATCGGCATGATCACCGGCAGCAGCCAGGGTCTGCATGTGCTGGAGACGCTGGACAACGGCTGGACGCTGATCGAGACTTATTCCACGAGCTTCCATGACAGCAAAGTCAAAAACTTCAATGCCTTTGTAACCGGCTATATCAAAACGGACCGGCTGAAGACCGTCCAGGTGAATCAGAATTACGGCATTATCATTGATAAGCTGACCCAGCGGCTGTACTTTTTCATGGACGGGCATCTGGAAACCTCGCTGGCGATTTCCACGGGCTTGTATAATTCCAAACAGCCTTACAACGAAAGCCGTTCCGGTGAGTATATGATCATTTATACCAAGACCGGCGCCCTGATTGATGGGAACATGCACTGCGATTACGCGCTGCGGTTCAACGCGGCGGATTATCTGCACGAGGTGCCCTACATTATCCAGAATGGGCAGAAGAACTACAAGGGATATGAGAACAAGCTCGGTACCCGCGCCAGCCACGGCTGCCTGCGGGTGCAGCGCAACAAGAACTCGCAGGGCTACAATATGCGCAGGATCAGCGAACTGATCAAAAAACGGAAGGATAAAAACTGCGTTAAGCTGGTGGTCTGGGAGGATTACCAGGGGCGGCAGGTAAAGATTCCGGACGACGACACCCCGCTGTATTACAATCCGAAGAAAGGCACGCAGTATCACGCCGTAGCGAACTGCGCCAGCATCCGGAAAAAGTTCCTGCCGCTGACGGCTTTCACTTTCGGCGAGCTGGAGGAAAAAACCTTCGCGAAGCTGGATCCCTGCCCTTACTGCCAGCCTACGCCCCGGAGAGCAGTGCTGGAAGAGATCAATGAGATCCACCTGGAATCTTCCCCGGGCGAAGTCATGAGCTACTGGCCGGAGAAAAAATGACTCAGATGTTCCAGAAACTCAGGCGTCCGGGACCAGTACCGGATTCCCCAGTTTTCGAAGTCCCACTTTTCCATGTATTCGTTACACTCGTAATCCACATACCAGATCAGGCCGTCCCGGATCACAAAATTGGTCGGGAAGTAATCAATATTCAGGCCGGCGGATTTTGCCTGTGCAGCCATTTCCCGTACCTGGTCCAGATACGGATTGGCTGAACCGCCGTTCCGGACAAGATCAAAGATGGTGTCTCCGGGGATGTATTCCTTGACCACGATCTCAGCTTCTTCGTCGATGGCAATCAGTGCCGGGATTCTGATCCCCACTTTTCGCAGCCGTTCGTAATCCCGCTTTTCCGCCTCAATCTTGTTGCCGAAAGTATAATAATCACAGGGCTCATGATGGATCTGCTTGACAACAGCCTGTCCGGCTTCTCCTTCCGCCAGCCAGGCATATCCGCCTTTCCCGTGGCCAAGCAGCTTTATGATGTGATATTCCTTTCCGCCTGCGGCGACGGTATTCGTGTTTTGATCAATGGTTCGAAAGTTGTTCATCATTTCACTCCCCTATGTTGGCAGGTCGGTTTTGGACATTCATTTATCAGCAGTTTCCGGAGGCTGCGTCTGGTCAGGGTATTCCCAGAACCCGCCCTTATGAAAATTCTCGTTTCCCAAAGGGGTGGCGGTCAGCCTGAAGATGACGCATCCGTCCGGACATACGATCGTTTTTGAATACCTGCCGTCGCCGCCGAGGTTTTCAAGATCGCCTCCGCTCCGCACAGCTTCCATCAGCGGGTAGAGCATCATCATTGTCTTTGAACAGATTCCGTATCCGTCCCTGTTCACCGGGCATCCGTACGTACAGGTATACCGGTCGCCGATTTCTTCCCCGTTGCGGCAATATCTCTCCGTGTGATCGCCGTGCAGGAATCCCGTTACTTCCACGTTGAATTCGTATTCTTCGTCATACCACTTTTTCATTTTCTGCTTCCCTCCGTTTTTTATTTCTGCAGTTCTTTATTCAGTCAGGCGTTTTCAGCGTCCAGGGCAAACAGCGCAGCGCCCAGCGCACCGCAAAGCTGTGCCTCCGGGGGCACAATGATCTCAGCTTTCAGCTTTTCCTCCAGCGCTTCCACGACGCCCCGGTTCATGGCGACACCGCCTGTCATCACATAAGCCGGCTGCCCGCCCAGTCGCATGACCAGGGAGGCTGTTTTATTTGCCACTGCCATGTTCAGCCCGTGAATGATGTCGGCTGGATCGGTGTTGCCGGCAATCAGGGACACTACCTCCGATTCCGCGAAGACCGTGCACATGCTGGAGATGGTTACCGGTTTGCTCCATTGCCGGCCTTTTTCACTCATCTCCGGCAGTGTCATTTCCAGCGTCCGTGCCATGAGCTCCAGAAACCGGCCTGTTCCGGCGGCACATTTATCGTTCATCACAAAATTGATTACCCGGCCGTTCTCGTCCATCCGGATCACTTTGGAATCCTGCCCGCCGATGTCGATGACGGTTCTTGCTCCGGGCAGCAGATGATGGGCCCCGCGGGCGTGGCAGGTGATTTCCGTGACGGAGGCGTTTCCGCCGGCAATATGGTCGCGCCCGTAGCCGGTGGAGACCACCGTGCCGATGTCGCCGCGTGTGATTCCCGCCTGCTGTATGGCAGCTTCCAGTGCTTTGTCCGCGCCGGCAGCTGCGCCCGCGCCGGTGGGCAGGATGGCGCTGCCGACGATATTTCCCTGTCTGTCCAGAATGACCGCGTCTGTGCTGGCGGAGCCGCTGTCTATCCCGGCTGCATACCGTG
>Ga0265301_10001920_pt1 | contig 25624 bp, 29 predicted proteins | sample AusTroGonzalo_MG_2_FD_193488 | JGI IMG/M metagenome (GOLD analysis project Ga0265301, IMG submission 193488) | Bovine rumen microbial communities from tropical cattle in Woodstock, Queensland, Australia - Gonzalo_04 | ecosystem: Host-associated > Mammals > Digestive system > Stomach > Rumen ... | reverse complement strand
CAACTCTTCTGGTATCGGCACGAAAGACCCCACCTACCGCTACATCGGTATCGGTCACTTCGGCTACCTGAACGAGCAGGTGTACGCTGATGGCATCGAGTTCAATATTGACGGAACAAGCTCCGCCAACTTTGACCGCAACGTCATCGCCCTCGGCATGGGTCTCGACTACTCTCTCGTGGAGCTCAGCTCTAAGGTCAACGGCAACACCTCCGGCAAGCCCCAGGCCTTCAAGCTCATCAAGCTCGTGGAGCCCGCTTCTTCTAACGTGATTGGCGACTAAACTCTCTTCGCTCAACTTCTGGGATTAGTTCCTTGGTGGCGGGTGACTCCAATGTAAAAACAAAGGTTGACCCACCCGCCACTCCCCAGAGGGAGAGAATATTAAGTTTGTATTAAGTTCATATTAAGTTGCAACGATAGCATGAGTCTTGCCACCGATAGTATTTTCATTGCCGCGTTGAGCGAATCAGAGGACGTCATGGGAGCCATTGACGGTCGCCTCTATGGCACCGCCATCCCATTGCCTGACGAGGATGCGGACAACGTTCCTGTACCTTATATCATCGTAACTTTCGACGGTCTTAACAATGACGATTCCACGAAAGACGACCTCTACGAAAGTGAATATGACAAGGTGAAGATAGGCATTGAAGTTACGGCTAAGACAATCGGAGGATTGCATGACCTGACGCAGATGGTACGTGATACCATCCTGGCATATTTCCGTGAGAACGATACAGCCGTCAACGACTACGCATTCTCGGCAGAACCTATCCAGTTTGACTCTTTGAAGCCCTGCTATTGGCAGACGCTACGCTATCAGTGCGACGTATGTAATATTGAAGACGATGAGCAAGAATAAGAACGACACACCTGCTGAGAGGCAAATCAAGGCGGGTGAACCTATCAAGGTTGAAGCCGATAGTCGCGTAGAAATCACGGCCAAACTGAACGAACTGCGCAAGCAGGCTCAGGACGCTGGATTAGTACAGACTGCCGGTGGATTCATATTACACAATGAAGGCGTATTCTTCGCTAACATCACGTTTAATAATCCATAATCTTTGAATATATGGCACTACAAAAATTAATGGGTCAGAACTTCCGTGTAATAATCGGGACGGCTCCAGTTCTTGAAGCCACCAGCTGTCAATGCACGATCCAAGGTAACTTGGAAGATGCTACCACAAAGGACAGCCCAAGTGGTTACAACATGGACCAGATGACCTCGAAGCAGTGGAGTGTGCAGGTGGATGGTGTGGACGCCACATTAGCTAACCTTCGCGCACTGATCACAAGATTTAACTCTGATGCAAAGACAACTGTAGGCTGGGATAAAACATCTGGCGCAATCAACCAAACACCAGATTCTGCTGAGTTCTCACGCAGTGGTCAGGCTATTTTGAACGACCTGAGCATTCAGGCCAACAACCGTCAAACCATCCAGATTAGCTGTCAATACCAAGGCAGCGGTGCTCTGGCTTAACTCTGAACGACTATGGATAAAGGACAACATCTACGATTGCAGATTGCGATACCTGTCGGTTCTACTATCGGAACCTATAAGGTAGTGGCACTATCGACTGACTTGACATTCCATTTGTCAGCTCAGACAGAGGATAGCACGACCAAGGACACGACCGACACAAACGGTACTTGGAACGAATATGAAGTAACGGGCCGTAGTGGTGACATTCAGTTCACCGCTTTGATTGCATCAGGAACTGACACCGGCGGTATGACGCTGAACGACGTCATCAATGCCATCAAAGACGACATCGTAAACTGGAGGCTCGTATTTGTCAGTGGAAATGAAAACCGTGTAGTCGGAAAGACTGTCTGCTCAGGCCAAGGCAAAGTCTCTAACTTGCAGGCGAACGGAACCAACCGACAAAAGGCCACCTATTCTGGTACATTGACAATGTACGGACCCGTGACCGTTGGCACAGACTAATACACTATTGAATGCCGTCCGCCTGTCTTGGATTGCTTACTTTTCACCAAGCAGCGCGGGCGGTGTTTTTTAAAAAGTAAGCATCCATGATAATTGTAAGCATGACCACTTGGCCACCTCGTATGCGTTCGTGCATCGAGGCGTGGCGCAACATTACGGCACAGGCACATTCGGAGCCGGTGCATTATGTGTTGGTACTGAGCCGCGAAGAGTGGGGTAGTGGTAAGGATGACGCCATCCGACTGTTGCAAGCGATGGATGAGATGAACGTTGAAGTCATCTGGGATAATGGAAATATTCTAAGCCACAAGAAACTGATTCCTACCATCGAGCACTATCCTAACGACGACATCTTAGTGGTTGACGACGACGTGGCGCATCCTGACGGTTGGCTTCAGACATTCATTGACGACCACCACCGACACCCATCGGACATCATCTATGGTGTGTCTATTAGCCGTGTGGATGTGGTAAACGGACGCATCGCTGAAGACAGCATTCAACGACATGTTTATATCTCGCCAGGCAAAAGGACGTATCTATGCAAGCCTGCTAATGGCTCAAATGGTACGCTCTATCCAGCAGGAACATTTACCGACCCGCGATTCTTCGACCGCGAACTGCTGATGAAGCTATCGCCTACGAGCGACGAGACTTGGCAGTGGGCATGGGCGGTGATGACCGGTAAACACTACCGTTGTCTGAGCGCACACAACTACCCGACCATACTGGATGCCAACCAGGAATGCGCACTATGGAACATCAATCGCAATCGCTACAACGACTATCACAACGCCATTGCCAAGGTGTTCCCTGAATATAAGGAAAAATTAATTGAACTAAAAGAAAAGGAACTATGATCCAGAAAGAAATTACACTATTAGGCAAACAAGTTACGCTGGCCTATTGCTTTGGTACTGAAATCAGTTACAAACTTCTGGCTGACGAGGAATGCACCGACTTTATCAAAGAAGTCATCATTGGACTGAATGACAAAAAAGAACCAGACCGTCGCAAGTCTATCTATCTGATTATGTCGGCCATGACTGCGTACTATGAAAGTCAGAACCAGGAAAACCCCATTGAGGACAAAGAACTCATCTTCCATGCCACACCAGACGAACTTGGACTGGCTGTTGGAACGATTGCAGGGCTTTATATCGAATTTTATAAAATACCTATCGGAGAGCCAGAAGAAAAGCAGAATGGCAAGCGCGTCACGAGAAAGAAAAAAAACGCCTAACCGCCAACGACCTTTATGAACTGTTCGTTGGCGAGATAGGAATCAGCCGTCGTGAGTTCCTGTATGACATACTGTTCTGGGAGGCACGGCGCATCATTCGAGGCTACCGTAAACGTGACAAACTGAAGCACCAACTGATGGCTGAATGCGTGTACGCAGCCACTTACGCAATGAGAAATGCAAATGGCAAAACAGTTGCAGATATGTTCCCGTCACTATTTGAGGATGACGACGACTACAACGACGAACCACCACTGACCGAAGATGAACGTACAGAACTCATGGAAGACATGAAAGCGTGGAATGCACAATTAGCACAGCAAGGCGAGACCCAACCATAGGGCCTCGCTTTTTTGTGCTTAAAGGCTGCTAAGTAAACCTTTACAGCATTTTTGTCGGTTGCATAAAGGACAAAAATAAAATAGATATGAAATGGTTGAAGATTGACTACATCAAGCAACATTCTCGAATCGATTTCGACTGCGAAGATGGATTGCTCGAACTCTATGGCGAGAGTGCAGAAGAGACGGTACTGAACGTCATAGCACGTACCTATGACGAGGTAGTGGCAAAGTTTGGTACTAAGGATAAGCCCATACCTGCTGCACTCATCCATGCCTCGCTGATGTTGGTGGAGATGAGTTATACACAGCGTTCTCCAGTGAGCCAGCAGAACTTGTACTATAACCGCTCTTTCGATATGATGGTAAAGCCGTATATGCGACTGGCAGACGAACCGAAATTTGAACCCGAAGTAGAACCCGAAAACGCAGAATAATATGGATTGCAAAAATATTTTAATGCAAGGCGATGAAGCCAAGTACCAGATTCGCATTGACCATGACGGCTTCAATATGGAGACGGACGACTTCGAGATTGAGTTGTCGTGGGGCATGATGGGTCAAAAGTTGACCATCAAGAAAAGCGACACAATCTTCAGTGTAGATGGTTTCTTCTTTATTTTCAATACTGACGAGATGGTTGGTCGTGTGACAGCACGTTGCACATATTTGATTCCTGATATAGACTGTCCTGACGGTCTGAGAACGGAGGTTGACGAGCAGCTGCTATGCTTCGTTTGTACCACACCACTCCCCAAGTTTGCATGCGTACCCGCTCCTTCTCAGTGCGAGCACAAGGTGACTTACGAACGCATCGACCAGAGTGATGTCGCCAGCGACTACCAATACCTGGCAACTACTGAGGGCGACCGACTGATCACAGCTGACACCGAATATATATTGGTTTTGAAATCACTAATAACAGAATAAAAATATGGATACAACTTATCGCTTATCGCAAACAGGTAAGGAAGTGCAGGCACTTCTCGACCAGGTAACTCCTAACCAGGAGGCCATCGCTCAGGAGACAGAAAACCGTGAGCAGTCAGTAACCGAAGAGCGCGAACGCGCTCAGGAGGCTGAGCAGCAACTTCAGCAGAACATCAACGCTGAGCGTACTGACCGTATCGCCGATGTTGATGCCGAGGAAGAACGCGCCAAGGCTGCGGAGGCACAGCTTCAGCAAAACATTGACGCTGTAAGTCAGGGTGGCAGTGCTGCCGTCCAGACTGAGCGCGAGCGTGCCCAGGGTGTTGAGCAAACGTTGCAGCAGAACATCAATAATGAGACGCAGGCTCGCATTGCCGATGTCGATGCTGAGGAAGCCCGTGCTAAGGGTAAGGAGAATGAGATCGCCGGAAACCTCTCCAATGAGATAACCCGTGCCGAGGGTGCAGAGGTACAGCTTCAGCAGAATATCGACGCTGAAGAACTGCGTGCACGTACTGCCGAGCAACAGAACACCAATGACATCGACGCTGAGGAGCTGGCACGCCAGCAGGCTGACGCACAGCTCCAGCAGAATATTGACGACGAGGAAACCCGCGCCAAGGCTGCTGAAAAAGCCAATGCCGATGATATTGACGCTATAGAAGCACTGATTCCGGAAGCTGCCAGCGCACAGAACCAGTTAGCCGACAAGAACTTCGTCAATAGCAGCATCCAGACCGCCACGGCTGACTTCAAGGGTACGTTCAACAGCCTTGCTGAGTTGCAGCAGGTCCCTGCCAATGCTAACGACTACGGATATGTCGTCAGCAAGGATGCAGAGGGTAACACCGTCTACAGCCGTTACAAGTATGTAGAAGGCACAGGCTGGGTGTTCGAGTACAACCTGAATAACTCCAGCTTCACCGCTGCACAGTGGGCAGCGATTCAGTCAGGCATCACAGCATTGCTGGTTGCCAAGCTGACCAACCTCCCCACGAATGACGTACTCCAGCAGCTCATCGGCACCAAGCAGGACCGCCTGACCTTCGACACCACACCTACGGAGAACTCACAAAACCCCGTACAGAGTGGCGGCATCTTCTCAGCTCTTGCCAGTAAGCAGGACAAGCTGACCTTCGACCTTCAGCCCACACAGTACAGCACCAACCCCGTTGTCAGCGGTGCGCTGTATAACATCTTCCAGGCTATCGAAAGCCTGTTCCCAGCTGGTGCTACAAGTCAGAACAAGCTCACCGACAAGCAGTATGTCGATGGCAAGGTTCAGGAGGCTGCCCCGAACTTCGATGGTGTCTATCAGACCGTCGAGCAACTAAACGCTTTGACCGGTATGTCTGTCAACGACTTCGCCTTTGTCACCTCTACCGACAGCGACGGCAATACCATCTATGCCCGCTATCATTACAATGGCAGTGCATGGGTGAAGGACTACGAGATGGCCAGCAATAGTTTCACTGAGACACAGTGGGCAGCACTCAATAGTGGCATCACCGCGCTGCTTGTTCAGAAGATGGCAGACCTTCCCACCAGTCAGGAACTCACGGAGATGTTCGCTGCCAAGCAGAACGTGCTGACCTTCGACAGCACACCGACGCAAGGTAGTCAGAACCCCGTCACCTCTGAGGGTATCGCTAACGCCATCCTCGCAGCTGCCGGTGTGCAGTTCGTGGATGTGCAGACACTGCCTACCGCTTCTGCTGATACGATGGGTAAGGTATATCTCACACCATCATCACAGCAGGGCCAGAACGCCAGCGACTGGTGGGTGACTATCTACGACACTACCCATGATCCTGTCTATTATTGGAAGCAGGTCAACACCACAAGTGTGGACCTCTCCAACTACTACACAAAGCAGGAAGTGGATGCCAAGGACACCCGCTTGCAGACACAGGTTGGTGAGCGTAACGTCACCGTCGAGGCACAGAACGCACCTGACAGAAGCACGCTGACCTACACCAATGCACTCGGTGAGACCGCCAACCACATTGTCGGTGACAAGCGCATTGTGCCGAATGCTGAGAGCACCACAGGCTATGATGTCTATGAACTGCTGCACCTCGAAAGCGGTGTCGCCACATGGGGCATCGGAGGTGGTAGCACCGACATTCGTCAGAAGCTGTGGATCAACCTGAACAGTAACCAGACAGGCGATACATCGCTCAATGGTGTTTCAGTCAAGGTCGAAGCTGACAACGAGACCATCCTTGATACCGTATGGGCAGGTGAGACGCTGTTCTGCCGCATCAGTCCTCTCCAGCAGGTTGTTGTGACTGTAGGCAGCAAGACCGGCTACTATCTGGCCAGCAACACACAGAGCTTCGAGTCAACGGTTGCCGGTGAGCGCACGCTGAACTTCAACTACGAAACGTGCGTGGTAACATTCCAGCCCACATCTAACCAGGGCGCAGGTGACAGCACCATCGAAGGTGCTACTGGTACTATCAATGGCGTTGCCGTCAATTACGGCGAGTCGCTGAAGGTCGCTATGGGTCAGAGCATCACCGTGACGTGCGATGCCATCACCAACTATGTGACACCAGCCGACTACACCGGCACCGCTTCCACCGCACAGCTCACGCCTCCGTTGGTGTATCAGACCACTCTCGTCACTATCTCATGGGAGTCCAACCTCGGCACTGATCCAGTGATTGCGGCTGTTCAGGCTACAGTGGCAGGCCGTACAGTTAACAGCGGTGAGACTATCAAGGTCGCCACAGGCTCATCAGTCGCTGTTGTCTTCCCAGACGTGGAAGGCTATCGCACACCGAGCATCGCTACATTCACGGCAGAAGGTACTACAGTCGTCAAGCCTACCGTTCAGTATTCAACAGACATCTATACTGTCGGTGTGGACAGCAACCAGCCTGACAAGACCGACATCAGCAATGTAAAGGTCGTCGTGAGCTATGTCTATGCCGGACAGAGTGTGAGCAAGGAACTGACTGACGGTGACACTATCAAAGTGCCGACTGGTACGACACCCACCGCCACCTCTACCGACGTGACGGGCTATCGCAAGACCATCACCGTCAATTCTTCTACACTCAGCATCGACGTGCAGTATGACACCACTCTTGTGAGCGTGAACGCCACCTCTAACCAGAGCACCCAGGCCATCATCGACCCCGTGCTGACAGGTCTCACCTTTGAGATCAACGGCACAGAGGTTGCCGCTGGTGTGGCTGTGAAGGTTCCTACTGGCAGTGCGCTGACCATCGTGTCACCCGACATCGCCAACTATGCGAAGACCGTCACCGCTGCTGCCACAGCAGAGGGTGTGAGCTACATGGCTACAGTCGCCTATTCTACCACACTCGTAGCCCTGAATATGGTATCGAATGTGGCAGGCGTAGAGACATCCGCTCCTACCGGTGCAGCAGGTATCGTCAGCTATTCCGGTGGCACAGACCAGACCATCACTAACGGTCAGGTAGCCAAGGTACCTACAGGAACCGCTTTCACCATCACCTATGCTGCCGTCAGCAACTACGGCACACCTACGGGCTACAGTGGCACAGCTGCCGGCACCTCGATGACCGCTACCAAGGCCGAATACGTACAGGGCGTGGTGGTTGTCAACCTGAGTATGAGCGACAGCGACTCCACAGCATTGGCTCTTGCCGGTGCTACCGTTGCCATCAATGGCGGCACACCGATTGCCTACACCGGTGCACCTATCCCCGTCGCTCCGCTGAGCAATGTGGTGGTACACTTCACTGACGTTGAAGGCTACGCCACACCAGCCGACCAGACCTTCATCATGCCGACGGGTACGAAGACCGTCAGTGCCTCGTATGACACCACCATCTTCACGGTGTACATCACCAGCAATCAGTCACCTGATGCGACTATTGCCGCTAAGAAGGTGAGCGTTAGCTATACCGGTCTGGCTACTCCAAAGGAGGTCGGCAACAATGGTACCGTCAAGGTCCCCACCGGTCTGACACCTACCGCTACCGCTCCAGATGAGACGGGCTATGCCAAGGAAGTTACCGTGCTGGCTGCTTCTCGCATCATCACCGCTGCCTATCAGACCACGCTTGTCAGCGTCGAGATGGTCAGCGAGACAAGTGGTGTAGAGAGTACAGCACCAACAGGTGCAAAGGCTACGGTTAGCTATTCTGGTGGTGCTGACCAGGAACTGACAGACAACACTCAGAAGGCTAAAGTGCCAACTGGTACGGCATTCACTATTGTCTACGCTGCCGTGAGTGGCTACGCTACTCCCGCTACCTACAGCGCAACGGCCACGGGTGCATCGATGACCGCTACTAAGGCGAAGTATATCTACGGTGCGCTTCAGTTGAATGTCTCAATGTCAGACAGCGACGCAACGGCACTCGCCAGCGTTGCCCCGATGATCAGCGTGAACAGCGGCACACCAGTTGCCATGACCGGCTCTGCTGGCTCGTTCACTGCAAACCTCGAAGTGGGCGACACCTACGAGATAACCTTCAATTCTCTTGTCGAAGACGGCTATCAGACTCCTGCTGCCATCACCGGCACGTTCGGCGGTGGCGTAGAGACGAAGACTGCCACCTATCAGACGGACATCTACACTGTCTATGTGACTTCTAACCAGTCACCAGATGCGACGATTGCCGCCAAGAAGGTGAGCGTGACCTACACGGGTCTGACCACCGCCAAGGAGGTGAGCAACAATGGTACCGTCAAGGTTCCCGCAGGTCTCACGCCGACGGCTACGGCTGACGATGTGACAAACTACGCCAAGACCGTGACTGTGCTGACCGCATCGCGCATCATTACCGCTGCCTACGAGACCACCGTGATCTCCGTGAACATGGTCAGTGAGAACGGAGGAGTGGAGGGTGCTGCACCTGCCGGTGCTCAGGCTACCGTCAGCTATCAGGGCGGTACTGACCAAGTGCTGACTGCTAACAACCAGACGGCCAACGTCCCGACAGGTACGGCCTTCACCATCACCTATGCCAACGTGAACGGCTACGCCACGCCTGCTGCTTACAGCGCAACGGCTACCGGCGCATCGATGACTGCTCCGAAGGCCACCTATATCTATGGTGTGCTTCAGCTGACCGTCTCGATGAGCGACAGCGATGCTATAGCACTCGCCAGCGTTGCTCCGATGATTGCCGTGAATGGTGGCACAGCTGTCGCCATGACAGGCAGCGCGGGAGTATTCACCGCCAGTTTGGAGGCTAACGACACCTATGAGATTACCTTCAACTCATTGGTTGCCGACGGCTATCAGACACCTGCTGCCATCAGCGGCACGTTCCTTGGAGGCGTGCAGACCGAGACGGCCACCTATCTGACCACCATCCTGACGCTCACGAGCATCGTGACCACGAAGGACGGAAACGTTCAGGGTACGAACCCGCAAGGCGCAGGCGTAACCGTCGCCTACACGGGACAGACCACACCCGCCACGCTGACCGCCATCAACGACTCCGTGAAGGTGCCCGCCAACCTTACGCCGACCATTACGGCTGAGACCGTCTATGGCTATACCGCCACGGCCACGGAGAGCAGCGGCAGCATCACGCTGACCTATGCCACCACAGCCTACACACTGAACGTGAGCACCAACCAGGCCAGCAACACTGACATCGCCTCGACGGTGATCCGTGTCAGTGCGACGGGCATCTCTGCCAACGGCTATCTCGACTTCACGGGTGCTCAGTCTTCCGTAGAGGTGCTGGTGCCTGCGGGTATCAATCCGATAGCGGCCTGCCAGAGCGGTGCGCCGAGTGCCAATGAGTATGCCGAGAGCATCACCGTTGACACCACGAACCACACCATCACGGCCCTGTACTCTACCGAGGTGCTGACCATCAGTATCACGAAAGATGCAGGCGACGGCGACCTCTCGACATGCTCAGTGGCCGTGACCAACGGTGGAACGACGCTTGGCACGCTGACTAATGCCTCGCCAACGCTGAAGGTGGCATACGGCATCAACTACACCTGCACCCCGTCAGCCCTTGCCGGTTACACAGCACCCGCTGCCGTGACCAAGAACTGGGCTGACACCACTGCGAAGTCGCTCACCTTCGAGTACATCGAGCAGGCAGGCTTCGTTGACCTCGGACTTCCAAGCGGTAAGAAGTGGGCCATCGGTAACATTGTGTCAGACGGTAATGGCGGTTACAAGATTGGTGAAGAGACTGATTACGGTGCATATGTGAGCTTGGGTAACATTGTTCCTCACTTCTCTGCCAACGGATCAACCTTCGACGATAGCTATGACTGGGGTACAAGCAACAGTGGCCCGTATGCTTCGACACCTGGTGCAAGTGTCGGTGCTAACATCCCGACCAACGACGCACAGCATGACGCTGCGCTGGCCCTGCTGGGTTCTCCCTGGCACCTGCCAACGAAGGACGACTTCCAGGAGCTGTATGACAACACCGACAATGAGTGGGTGGCTGACTTCAACGGCACAGGAGTTGCTGGCCGCAAATTTATGAAGAAGACTGACCACAGCGTTTATGTTTTCTTCCCTGCGGCTGGCTACGGTAGAGGTACGTCGCTCTACGATCGCGGCACGAGCGGCAACTACTGGTCATCCAGTTGGTACTCCGCTGGCAGCGCGTACGGCTTGAGCTTCAATAGTTCTTCAGTGACTCCTCAGTACTACCGCACTCGGTACAGCGGCCTCTCGGTTAGGGCTGTTCAGTAATTCGCCTACACCCGACATTTTACCCTTTGGCACATACAGGCTCGCCACGAGCGAGCCGTGCCAAAGGAGAAAATGGCGGAACTAAATAAAATAAAAATTATGAGACTAACTCCAGCATTAGAATTTGAGAAATTAAGAAAAGACCCGGAAAGCTGGAATAAGATATTCCTGCATAAGGACGGCAAATTCTTCCGCGCATACGAATGGTCGGCATGGCTTATCAAGACCGTAGTATGTACGGAGGAAATGCAAAAAGAGCGCGGCGATATGAAAATGCTCACCGCAAACCGTTACGTGACGAAGAAAGGCGAGTATGTCAGCGTAGGCTTCCCATTAGAGTCGCTGGCGAAGTTCATGATAGGTTTCGAGGATTTCGACCCGAACACCGTCGATGACTACGCAGAATTTACGCTCACCACGTTTGACGAGGAATCATCTAACTACGAAGAGCTGCTTGCCGCCTTCGAGGAATGGAAGCACGCGCTGCCGGAGAAAGACACCAAGCAGGCGCAAAAAGCCAGTCGCACGACATCAAATGTAGATACCGACGGCGGGCGAGTAGGTATGTTCCAGATTCTGTCGCAGGTGCTCTCCTATCCTATCGAGTCGAAGACTCCGGCAGAGAACGCAGAGTTTATTGCCACACTGAAGCGGCAACTCTCATCATTATTATAGCAACAAAAAGACCTCCCGCAAAGAATGGGTAGCTAAGGGCTGTTCAAGGCGAATTCATAGGTCATCCGTCCTGCGATGAGTGGGAAAAATGAGAAGAAATACGGTGGTTCTGGCGCAAGCCGTCCTGCCGTATATTCGTGACAGGTGATGACCGCGTATAGAGGATTATTCTTCCCTGCGGCTGGCAACGGTAACGGTACGTCGCTCAACAATCGCGGCACGAACGGCAACTACTGGTCATCCAGTTGGAACTCCGCTGACAACGCGTACAACTTGAACTTCAATAGTTCTTCAGTGAATCCTCAGAACAACAACAATCGGTACAACGGCAACTCGGTTAGGGCTGTTCAGCACTCGCCCAATAGCGGCTAATAACAGAGACAAGGAAAGGACATATGGCATACACACTGACACGCGAAGCATTGCTGATGGATTTGTATGTGGCATTTATATGTGCCAAGCGTCACAAAGGCAGCCAGCCCTACGTCAAGCGGTTCGAGAAACATTTGATGGAGAACCTGACGGAACTGAGGGACGCGCTATGGGACAGATCGTATCAGCCATCCCCTTCATCCTGTTTCATCATCGAGCGACCCAAAAAGCGGGAGGTCTTTGCCGCTCAGTTCCGTGACCGTGTGGTGCATCATCTCTATTACAACTATACCCACGAACTGTTTGAGCGTACATTCATTGCCGACAGTTATTCCTGCGTACCCGAACGTGGTACGCATTATGGTATCAACAGGCTTGCAGCGCACATCCGAAAGGCAAGCCATAACTACACAAGGAAATGCTATGTGATGAAACTTGACATTCGCGGGTATTTCATGCACATAGACAGGCGCAAGCTATTGGAGATAGCAGAAAACACGCTGCAAAATATGGCAGATCATCCAGTAGAAAAGCGAAGAAAGCGGTGGTGCGACATCATAGACATGGATTTTGTGCTATGGATGACAAAAGAGATTGTACTGCTCGATCCGAATGATAACTGCCATATCGTAGGCTCAGAAGATGACTGGATAGGTCTCGACCCAGCGAAGAGCATGCGTTTTGTGAACAGCGGAAAAGGCATGCCCATTGGCAATCTGACAAGCCAGCTGTTCAGCAATGTCTATCTGAATGTCTTCGACCAATTCATGAAGCGGACATTGAAATGCAGACACTATGGCAGATATGTGGATGATGCCTACGTGGTGAATACCGATAAGGATTGGTTGCTCTCACTGGTGCCGAAGATTCAGCAGTTCCTATCCTCAGAACTCGGTCTGACCTTGCACCTTGGCAAGCTGACGGTGACGAATATCTGTTACGGCGTGGAGTTCCTGGGCGCATTTGTCAAGCCCTACAGGACCTATGCGTCGAATGACTGTCTGCGACGCATGGAACGTAACATCAGGAATATGCAAACCAACGATGCTGAAGCAGTGTATCGCTCCGTCAATTCCTTCCTCGGTGTGCTGAGCCACCACAAGACATATCGCATACGTAGAGCAATGTTTTTGCGTAAGAAATTCATAAAGGTATCGACATTCAATCGTGACATGACGTTGTTTGGTAAACCCACGGCTTGATTATCGGCGTAGGGTAGAAACTTTTAAACGGAATAGATATGGCAAAAATGCATGGACCAAAAGCGTGCTTCGTTCCCATCCGGGAGAACGCGACGCAAGTGATCGTCAGCTACGACTTCAAAGCTGACGGCAAGAAGAATGCCTATTGGCAGGAAGTGTATTTCAACAAGAACCGCACGGCGAAGCCCTCGCTGGAGCAGATCAAGCAGGCTGTCATCGCCGACATTGACGCAAGGACGGATGAGAAATCTGAAAAAGGCTACGTGTGGCAGGATAAGCCGGTGACTCTAAACTGGGAGAACCGCCAGAACTTCAAGGCCGTGCATGATGCTGCCGCGATGTATCCTGAGCAGGTGACGTTTCCGAAGACGTTCAAGCTGGGCACTGACGAGAACGGTGCGGATGTGTATCATCAGTTTGAGTCGATGGAAGAACTGGCTCAGTTCTACCTGGGCGGTCTGGCATGGATTGAGCAGTGCGTCGAAGAGGGATGGCAGAAGAAGGCCGCTATGGACTGGAGCCCTTACGAGCCGAAAGATGAATAAATCGAAAAGGAGCGGCAACCACCGCTCCTTTATTGTTACCATGTTCCAACGATAGGTTCATCCCATATTATGTTCAGCGAAAGCATTATTGAACCAGTGTCGACAAAGAGAGGTCCAGTGTACTCACTGACACGGTTACGGACAAACGGTGCGGAAGTGATTACAGCCGAACCAAGCACATCGTTATTATTAGTTTTGCAGTTGATGTCAATATCAGTAGCCCATTCTGTTATAGAAGAAAAACCGAATATGCTGACTGTTTCGTTGACGACACCGATTTCAGTAGATGGAATATTGACGGGAATCGGTTGTGACGTTGTGACAGCACACGGTTCTCCTGTTTGGTAGTTGAATCCGTAATACCACGCAGTTGGCGAGATATTAAACATCGCTGCACCTGTTGGGATAGCATCAGAAAATACGAGTTTCAATTTTGTGACCACACGATCCAAAGCAACAGAGCGGGAAGCGGATGAACTACCAGAAGAAACAGTAATTTCATAATCTTTCCAAAACGTATCGAGTACCTTTGTGAACGTTATAGTCTTATCCGTATTATTCAATGTCGCTCCAGAGCCACGACTTGCTATAAAGTAAACATGATGAGCACCAAGTGTGAGGTCGAGTGTAGGCTGTCCAAAGTCTGTATCTGAGGATGTTTTATGTAGTTGCTGAGCAAGTACTCCATTCTGATAATCAAGTACCCATAAATCTGTCATATCCTTGCCGTCGGCAGTCAGCGAGCGCGTCATATTGTTAGTATTGAGCGTAAAGTCACCGCTAACGTTGAATGTAACAGCCACAGTTTTGTGAGATTCTTCGTAAGGAATTTCACTTCTTGAACAAGCGACACAAGCCAATGTCACCACAATAATATATAATATACGTTTCATGATGTTTGTTGTTTAAAATTCGTACTCATATTCGCCGTCCCAGTCTTCGTTGATAGTTATGCCAAAATTGGTTTGGATAATATTGTAGTCGCCTTCTCCAAACAACGGTCCTACGCATTTTGTAATACGGTTGCGCGTTACAGGTACTTCCGTGAGTACTTTGGTTGTCAGTACATTTTGGTCTTTATCAAGAGCCGAAAGCGTTACTTTCAGTTTTCCGTCAGCAGAGAGATAAGGGAACGTAAAGACGGCATACTGTGTGGCGCGGTTTGTCCGCGTCTCTGACTGGCTACTCTTCGTGCAACCTTCTGCCGTAGATGGGTTAAAGTTTGCCGACCCACCTGTATAATCTATCTTCAGACCTGCGTAGCTATCTGGCATCGTTTCGTCGGTGAATGTAAACATTATCTTTGCAGCCACGCGGTTCATTTTCAATTCATGGTTTGTATGCTCGGCGTCAATCGTTACAGATCCATAGTGGCAAAATGTATCACTATTCTTTACTCCATCTTTAGCTGTAAATTGAACAAGTTCCGTAGATTTAATAGTAGGTGTGACTGGAGAAGAATGTCCAACAGCAACCACAATATATGTTCCTGCTTTTAGCCCAACGTTCAAAGTCCCGAAATCGTCATCATCTCGCGTCTGCGTCTTCACCTTATCCCACACCTTATTGCCCTCCGCATCAAACATCTGCACGGCCAGCCGTGAAAAGTAGTCACCCACGGCAACAGTCCCCCGTGTCATATCGCGCGTCGTCGGCACAAACGTCAGATGTACGTTTCCATTATCATTTGGTGCAGTGTCTTTTTCGCAAGCAGTAATGAGGCATACTGCCAATGCCATCAGAAACAGTTTTTTCATAATGTTTAAACGTTTTAAGTTTATAATGTTTATAATAAAAAAGAATGGGCCTCTCGGCTTTGTCATATTGCTCTATTCTGACACAGTACACCCGTACCCACACCGAGAAAGCCCATTAGCTTTCATCGGGTACGAATGCGTTGTGTCAATAAATAGAGCGGTGGCAAAGATAGCAACTTTTCTTTATACTGCCAAATTTTTTATGACAAAATTTTCATTTTACTTTCGAATGTCGAACAAAATTCGTATCTTTGCAGCCGGATTAGACCAAATTCCATTGGTAATTTCAAAAGATTAGTTAGAAGCAAAGGAGAGGAGCCGGGAGATTCCTTTCTTTTTTTTGTGAGAAAAAAGAGCGACATCACTTGCCACTCTTTTTCTTTAGTTTCTTTGCCACTTTGTCGAAATCTTCATGTACATCCTGTGCTATCACTTTAGCATAGCGTTGTGTTGTTCGAATACTCTTTTGGCCCAGCATTTTTCCGACATGCTCCATCGGCACATCGTTCCTGAGCATGTAGGTGGCAAACGAATGGCGTGCCAAATGCGAATGCAGTTTGGTCTTGATGCCTGCCATTTCTCCGATAGCCTTCAACATGCGATTATAGACGTGGTTCTCAATCTTAGGCGTCTGCCAATCGTTACGCTCCAGCACTTCCACGACAGGAGGCAACAGCTGCGAGATATAAGGAACGCCAGTCTTGATACGTTCACCAGTATAGACCCATTTGCCTTTCACCTTCTTATATAGGCTGATGTCGAAAACCTGCGTGTCAGAGTAGGATAGACCTGTCCACATTTGAAAGACGAATAGATCACGGCAGCGTGAAAGCATCGAGTCATCATTTATCTTTAGCTCCATGATAGTCGTCATTTCCTCTTCAGTCAAGTATTCGATATTCTCTTTATAGCCGCGCGAGAACTGACCTTGCAGTTTGTCATACGGGTTTTTGTCTAAACGGTCAAAATTGCAGGCTCGCTTCAGCATCGACTTCAAATTCTTATGATAGTTCCAGATGGTGCCATCACTCAGACCGTTTGACAGCCTACCGAAAGCCTTTGCACCATCATCGTTGGCCTTTGGCTTCAACTGGTGCAGCCAGTAGTCGAAGTCCACAATATTCTCTACCGTCACATCCTGCCAGCGTCGTATCTTGTTATACTCCGTCAGTCTGAGCAGAAGCGTGTCATAGTGCTTGCGTGTCCCTTCCCGCACGTCCAACTTAGGAATCTGCGACTCTATCCATTGCAGGAATGTAGGCTCATCACTATGCACTTCAATCTGTTTCCACACCTTTCGCCGGATGTCTTCAGTATCAATCACGCCATCACCGTCAATCGCCTCATTCACGCACGCGAGTACTTTACTATATATTATAGACACCCGTCTGTTCAGCTCATCAGCACCAGGGCAGTTGATAATCTGACCAGCCACCAGCTCTGACTTGTGGCATTTGACACCAGTACCAAAATGGTAGTGCTTTCTGTTTATAGTGATACGCACCTCCACCTGACCAATACCGCCAGGCTTCACACGACCTCTGTGGTCCCATACAATAGCATTTGTATATTTCATATTTTCTTTGTTTTAATGTTAGGATTTGAACCCATTACCCGTGGGATTACAATCAGAATCCTGTAGGATTATATCTCATTTTTGTTTCCCCACCATTTTCGGTGTGGGGAATCGTTTGGGGAAACATTAACCATTTTAATGTCTTATAATGTCCTTTATTGTCTTTTCTCACAATCCCGTATTTATAGCGGTTTCTTTAGTATTTACGGTGGATGCGCCCATTTCCAGCCACATCCACCGCATCCCATTTGTGATCCGGTCGGGATTACGTCACAACATATTGTGTCGCCTGTATTTATTGGCATTCCCTGATATTTCATAATTTGTGGTGGGGAAACATTAGCGTTTTATATTGTTAATTATAGCGATTAGTTGGTCTTTGATTTCTTTGACTTCTGTAATTGATTGGCGAAGCTCTCGGTTGAGAGCTTCGTTTTGTTTTACCTGCTGAGTCATGATGTCGAAGAAGGCGTCAGCCCATGATGGGATAAAAGGCTTTGGTTCGTCTTCTGCTGCCATATCAACGTGTTCGTGTTCCAGGTCTGCCACAAGCATAACAATGCTCTCACCTCGAAAATATTGAGGATTGAAGATGTTGCCAAATGCTGCGTTGAGTTTTAGCCATGTTTCTTTCGAAGGCTGGCGAACCCTATCATTAAGTATTCGAGATATAGTTGTCTCGGTAATACCAGTCTTAGCGGATAGCTCTTGTTGATCCGCAACCAGACCTTCTTTATATAGATAGTCAAGAACTTGTGCAAATAAACCGTTAGCAAGCGTCATTTTTACTTCGATTTAATCCGTTTGTATTAAAAAAACTTAATTCTTTACACCGTTTTACACGGGTTTCATTTTTAATTCTTATATTTGCACTCGGAATTAAGCAAGCAAGCAAAATAACGAGGCAAGAAAATAGCCGTCAGACGGGAGCCCGTCTTTTCAAGCGGATAACCGCCTAATTTGCGAACACTTTGCGAGGGTGTCGGATTGCAAATATACGGCTTTTTCTGCCAAGTTGTAACAAAGCAAGCAAATAATTAAGAAAAATTAAAGCAACAACATGGTAAAAGACAAGGTTACAATCGAAGATTTGGAGCAGTTCGCAGTAGGCGATTCTATGGCTTACACCCTGCCGAATTGGGATGCTGCTCGTTCTGCCGCTTCATTGGCTGGGCAGATGAAGAACCGCACGAAGACCTACGGATGGAAATATTCTGCTCCCATTAGCCCAGCTGTTGAGGGAACTATGAGGAGAACAGTGACTATTACGAGAATTTCGTAACTAATACAAAAGGAACTATGGAAAGAGAGTTAATTCAATTCGGAGAGAGCGAGCAGACCATGAGCAGTTTAGAGATTGCTAAACTGACGGGTAAGCCACACAATGACGTGATGAAGGCCATCCGTGCGATGGAGCCAGCATGGGAAAAAGTCAACGGGGGAAATTTTTCCCGCGTTGAATATAAGGATGCAAAAGGCGAGATGAGACCATGCTTTGAACTGACCAAGACCGAGTGTTTGTACGTCGCCACCAAGTTCAACGACGAAGCGAGGGCGAAGTTAGTTATCCGTTGGGAGGAATTGGAAAAGAAGGCACGCGCTCAGATGCTTCAACTTCCTGACTTCACAAATCCTGCCGAGGCTGCAAGGGCTTGGGCGCAGGAATATGAGCAGAAAACACAGCTCGCTATTGAGAACAAGCGACTGGAGCAGGACAATATTCAACTGGCTTTGGAGAATCAGGAATTGAAGCACGACAAGAATTACCTCGACATCATTATGCGCAGCCGTGCACTACTGACCATTACTCAGATAGCACAGGACTATGGCATGAGCGGAAAGGCTTTGAACAAGACTCTTGCTGACATGAGAATCCAATATAGTTGCAACGGTCAGTGGACACTATATGCTCCCTATAAGGATAAAGGTTACGTTTCGAGCCGTACCATTGACATTACCCGTGCTGATGGTCGCCCAGATACCGTTATGCACACCGAATGGACTCAGGCAGGTCGCAAGTTCCTGTATGAGGAATTGAAAAAACAGGGTATCATTCCAATGTTGGAAAGGGATTAATCTATGATGAACTGTAAGGCACTGGAAGCCAAGATACTGGAAGTCATCAGACGGGCGATGCGTACCTACAATGAGAAGTGGGTGACGGCTGAGGTGCTGTGCCAGCACGTAGGGACGCTAACGCCAAGGTTTCTGAAAGACCACGGACAGATGTTCAACCGCACTCGGGTTGAATGGGACGAAGAAGATTCCAACGGAAACGTGAGACATGTGGTGTCGAGAGAATGGCTGTACCCACTGAATGAGATTAAGCAGTGGATTCAGGATGGGAGGATTAAGGAGCTGAAGATGGATAAATAAGATCTTGCGACGGAATCGCAAGGCACAGTAAAGACAAGGGAGTGGCTGCCGCAACAGCCGACACAGGAAGATGACAGAGGGCGCATATCGGGACTTTTTAGTCTGAAATCATCGACAACGGTTCAAATCCGTTGACTCCCACTCACTGAAAGGAGAAGCGTTCATTGACATCGTGGACAGTGCTGAAGAGCACGATAAAGATACGAGAGAGGGAGCAACCCACGCGGCTGTTAGTAGACAACCGAAAGCAGTTGGCACGCACAAAGGCCGTGAGGCAGACGACGGGAAGGGCTCCGACGGAGAAGGGACTACCGAGGCAGGACTAAAGATGTAAGCAGACAGGCTTTACAGATACATCTATCCCACTAACAGCGCGGCAAGCCTCTCCAGGATATGCGAGACATTAATGCGGCCACCATCAGGTGAGTGAACCCAAGCCACTAACGCAGAGGGGTGTCTTAATATATATAACTATGACTATATCGGAAAAAGAAATCAGAGAGGACTTTGCCCGATTTATCCGTCACGAATCAATGCGGGCAAATATCAAGCAAGATGAGTTACTAACCATATTAAAAACAACAGAACTATGAAAGAGAGATTTTTGAATTGGTGGCAACAGAACAATATGACGTTCTCGGCCATTACGGGTGAAACTTTTACCAATGCTGAGGTGGTATATGCACATGTTGGCATGGTAGTGTTTTTATTGGTTGTAGGTTTGGTTAATTGATATGGGACGATTAAGAAACGAGAATCCACATTTGGGATTGACAGGCGTAATCAATGCCGACATGTGGGCAAAGATGGACGACAAGAAACGTCGTGAGTGGGTAGTGAAACATGCGAACCAGATATTGCCGAAATTGGTACACATGGACTCTATGAAAGAAGCGCATGCTGAATTGGCGAAGCTGTACGACGTGACGGCAAGGTACACGCTATTAGACTACCATTACAACCAACGCGGCGAAGTGCTGTATGAGTTGGAATGGTCGAGGGCAGGAAGATCAAGGTTAATTAATATAAATAATTAGTTATGGAATTACAAGGTAGAGTGGTCAGGCTCCTGCCACTGAAAGAGGGAGTCGCTCAATCAACGGGCAACCCGTATCGTACACAGGAGTTTATTTTCGGCTTCTACGAGAGCAACGACAGCATCTATGAGAAAAACATTTTACTGAACATCCGCAACGAGAACATCGAGAAGTACAAGCTGGCTGAGAACGACCAAATCAAGGTACGCATCTCGCTTGGTTGTCGTGAATATCCGCAAGGAAGCGGCAAGTATTTCAACGACATCCGCACGGGTGACATCACGATTATCCAGAAGGCCAATGTCAAGGCCGCTGACAGTACGAACGCTCAGCAACAGACAACTACACCAGCGCAACAACAAAACGCGCCCACAGGCGGCGAAAATCAGGGAGGAGAGAGCGATGACCTACCGTTCTGACGAATACTTCAGCGAGTGGTGGCCCACGTAGGTCACCACTCCTTAATTAAGAGAGACTATGAGACCATTCCCAGGAGAGTTACAGAAAGTGACGTCTCGGGCTCATCCATACACGCTCACACCAGAGCAACAGGAATGGATGGCCGAGACGTTTCCCGTGACAGAGAATCGCAAGATGATGACGGTGATGGGTGTCTCGTGGCCGACACTTCACAAGCTGGCGCATGAGTTGGTGCTAAAGAAGAGCGAGGAAGGTATGAAGGCTATCCGGCAGCGTAAGTGCGAGGAACACAAACGCATGAACCATCACCACAAACTGCTGTTGATGAGCGGCCAGAAGATTACCCGTTGCACCAATCTCAGACAGCAGCCCTATACGAAGCGACAGATAGACCTCAGACGTAGTGCTCTTGACCGTGGCTACCTGTTAGATGAAGACATCAGCGAGGGTAGTCGTGGGCGTTACGCTATCTATTATGATGACGAGACGACAAGGAGTGTAAGGTTTGAAGAGACGTGCAAGCGTCATGGGCTGCGAATTGAGAGAGAATAAATAAGAGAACTATGAACGAAGAGAGTAAAAACATACCGCAACCGAGGTCAGCAGACGAAATCAGATGGGACACCCTGCGGCCTTACCTACTCGACCCGCGAGAGGACTACCCAGAGCCATACACGATGTTGGAGTTTAATGGCGTGCCGTTCTCGAAGATTGGCGGCTTGGGTGCTATCAGCGGCCAGAAGAAAAACGGTAAGACGTGGGTGTTCTGCCAGCTGATGGCTGCAATACTTGGATGCGACACTGAGCGCACACAGCAGTATCTGCCAGGGCTGACGGTGCCACAGCGCACCATCGACTATCTGGGACATCTGCCGAAGGTCTTGTATATCGACACGGAGATGGAGAAGCTGTCGAGCGCCAAGGTGCTGAGGAGAGTCCACTGGCTATGCGGATGGGACATGAAAGAGCCCAACGACCGCTTCGCCGTGCTGTGGGTGAAGTCAATGCCAAATGAAGACAACGTGAAGCCCTACGTGAAGCGTTTTGAGCTCATCAAGTTGGCCATAGACGCGATACAGCCCGACGTGGTGTTCATCGACGGTCTGCGAGACATTATCCCGTCTATCAACGACGAGGAGGCAGGCACTGCGATACTGGACTACTTTGGCTCGATAGCTGAAGCCCGCAACCTGAGCATCTGGCTGGCACTCCACCAGAACCCTGGGCGCAAGGATGACAGCGAAGAGGCAAAGATGCGTGGTTGGATTGGTACTGAGCTGGGAAACAAGGTGAGCGACACGCTCATCAGTATCAAGTCGAAGAAGCCAGAAGGCGTGACGTTCACCGTCAAGCAACAGGACGCGCGAGACAAGGACATGGACGACTGGACGTTCGAGGTCACTGAGGATGCCGGTCAGCTGGGTGTGCCTCGCATCATTACCCGTGGTGCGAACCTGAACAGCAGGTCGAAGGAGCAACCAACGTGCGACGATCCACGCCAGATACGTGAATGGATTGAGACGGCAAAAGACCAGTATCAATGGCCTATGAGCCGTGTGCAAATCAAATCGACTGTGTTTGGTGAGATTGGAGGTCAGAAGAACAAGGACAAGCAACAGGCCGACCTGGTAGCTGCTATCAATATGGGCTACCTGGAAGAGACCACGCTGAAGAGTGGCGGACACTACATGTTGCAACCTCCTGAAGACCTGCCATTCTGAGTTGACCCAATTCCCCTCTACCCCTAAAGGGGTAGGTGGGTTGACCCATTGGGGCAACTCGTGCGTGGTCCGCATGACCCATGCCCCCTGCCCGCTTGGGGCGGGGCTGGGGCAAGGGGCAAGCGTCCCCCACCCGCGCGACGCGCACATGCGCACAGCATACAGATAATCTATTTTTGGCGACTATGGCTAAACGAATCGACAAGTTTATCATCGAAAAGATTCTGGACACGGCGAAGATTGAGGAGGTCGTAGGCGACTTCGTTGACCTGAAGAAGAAGGGTGTCCGATACCTGGGGCTGTGCCCGTTCCACGATGACCGGCACATCGGTTCGTTCGTGGTCTATCCCAAGGGCAACTGTTACAAGTGCTTCAAGTGTGGCGAGAAAGGTGGTGTGATCGAGTTCCTGATGAAACATGAACGACTCAGCTACCCAGACGCTATCAGATGGTTAGGCAAAAAATATTCAATCGAGACAGACATGACAGACTTCAACTACACACCACCGCCACCACGACCGACACCTCCACCATTGAAGACACTTGTGTTTCCGAAGTTCTTGATGGCTCGGACGCTGACAGACGCTGAACTGGACCGCGACAACCTCATCCGCTGGATCAAGACCGGCATCAAGTGGGACACCATTCAAGAGTCACGCATCAAGAAGGTGTTGGCCGACTACTGCGTGGGTCACGGCAAGAACGGTCACACGATATTCTGGCAGATGGATGAGCACGGCGACCTGCGGACGGGTAAGATGATGAAGTACCGAGAGGACGGTCACCGAGACAGGGAGTCATCATGGAACTTCGACTGGATTCACGCCACGCTCTCACGCCATTGGGACGAGGAGAAGCACGAGATGACCGACGAACCGCCTTACCCATTCCCGCATCTGTACGACCCAGACAAACAGGAGCCATGCCTCACGTTCTTTGGTATGCACCTGTTGAACAAGTACCCAAACGCCACCGTCAACATCGTAGAGAGCGAGAAGACCGCCGTGCTGATGGCCATAGCCTACGGCAACCACGCCACACAGGTATGGATGGCGTGCGGAGGGTTGGAGATGCTGAGTCGCGAGAGGATGAAGCCCATCATTGACCAATGGCGCAAGGTGGTGCTATACCCTGACCGCGACGGCATCGCCAAATGGAAGGCCAAGGCCAAGCAGATAGGCTACGACCAGATACACGTTGACACCGACCCCGTGCTGAAGTGGTGGCGGGAGCGTGACGGCGACAAGGCCGACATTGCTGACGTGGTGGTGCGCATACTGAATGAGCGCAAGCCAATGACCAGCATCGACGAGGTGAAGGCGGCAATGCCAAAGGCGGCACCATTGATTGATAAACTTAATTTAGAGATAACACAATGAACGACGACAAGTACAAAAACGTATCATCGAAGCTGTCGAAGTATTCCATCGAGCGGCTGACGCGGATAGCTCAGAAGAAAAACATGAGCATCTACACGCTGATTCAGATGGTGTGCGACACGATTATCCGATACATGGATGACCGCCACAACCTGTCGGAAGAGATAGAGCGGGCAATGGCTATCTTCGAGCACATGACGGGATGGGCTGACGCGCTGAACCTGGCAGACCCGACGGTCAACAAGGAGGTGGCACAAGCGGTGTATATCTTCCAGGATGCGGACGGCGGGAAGAAAGGCTTCAGGGCGACGATGGTCAATAAGCCATTCTTCGACAAGTGGACGCAAACGGAAAACGTGATGGACATCTTCGAGCGCATCTTCAACATCTGTATGCCCGAACTATACATGAAGCTATTCCGTGCTCGCATCATTCTTGGTTGTGAGCGAGTGAGCGAGGTCATCAACATGCTGGCTGATGCTGAGGTCATCATGCACTTGAATGGTGAGCTGCGCCAGGAGTTTGAAGACGCGGCACGCATGGATAATGGCAAGGACTACGGCTATGGTAAGAAGGCGAAGGGATTGCAACACCGAACGCCGGACAGCGTGGCCACTGATCAGCGATTCCAGTTTGAAGACTGGGAAGGCGAACATAGACAGACGGACTTTGAGCCACCTGTTGGTTATGAGCGAGACCTGAATGAAGAACTCAGTAAAGGACATGTTGACGATGATTGAAGAGAGAGATTACAAGTTCCCGCATGAGGAGCCGAAACGTGAACGAACAGCCGAAGAGATAGAAGCCAGTCGTAAGTTGGAGGATGAACTCTATGCGCTTGGCTTCCGACCGATAGGCGCAGAATGGTAAGCGTATGAGCAGAGACCCAAGATACCAAAAGCTGTTGAACAGCAAGCGGTGGAAAGATTTGCGGGCGTGGAAACTCAGGCAGACGGAAGGCTACTGCGAGATATGCTATGCCGAGGGGTGGCGAGGCATCGACGCGCTGGCGGTGGACATCCATCACAAGGTGCCGGTGGAGTCGGTGATTGACCAGGGCGAGGAGGCGATGAAGCGGGTGTGTTTCAATCCCGCGAACCTCATGGCTCTGTGTGTCCGTCACCATGTGGAGATTCACCAACAGGCTGGGAGTCATACAAAGGAGGCAGTCAACGAGCGCAAGCAGAAGAAGCGCATCGGATTCCTTCAACGGAACGATCCTAATTATAAAGAAGAAGACAATGGAACAGGAACAATGGAAACCGATTCAGGAGTTCAACGGTGAGTATGAAGTGAGCAATCTCGGACGTGTACGCTCAATGAAGTTGTATCGCGGACAGGTCGGGCGCATCATGCCACAGACCAGACAGCCAAGCGGACGCGGTGGCAAGTTGACATACTTTGCCGTAAT
>Ga0265301_10001919_pt1 | contig 25624 bp, 18 predicted proteins | sample AusTroGonzalo_MG_2_FD_193488 | JGI IMG/M metagenome (GOLD analysis project Ga0265301, IMG submission 193488) | Bovine rumen microbial communities from tropical cattle in Woodstock, Queensland, Australia - Gonzalo_04 | ecosystem: Host-associated > Mammals > Digestive system > Stomach > Rumen ... | reverse complement strand
AATCGTGCATCTGATGATTATGTTTCAAGTTTGATAAAGGTCCAGACCTCTGTCGGAGAAAAACTTGTGACTGCTATGATAAGCAAACAAGGCATGGTGAATTTCGTGTACCAAGATGAAATGTATTTTGATGACCCAACTTTGGTCATAGAATCATCTTTCTTCAACAAATCTGTTTTTGTTCCTATAATCAGGGTATTTTCCATTGCCGAGAAAGACACTGATTATCTGAATATTGAAACAAACCCCACCCCACCTTTCGATTTGGAATTCAATGGAGAGGAAGCCTTTATGTCCGTGAGTTTGAAGGATTTCGCAAAAGGTTATGTGCAAACAAGCATCGAAATCGAAACGGATTATGGTGTTTTCGAAATAGCCGTTTACATCAACGAGGACATTTTAACCGTTACTGAGCTCTCCGCCGAAGCCAAACTTTATCCCAACCCGACCACAGGCCAATTCACCGTGGAAGGCGCAAATGTGGCTAAGGTGGAGGTCTTCAACCTCGTTGGACAAAAAGTCTGTGAGCAGCAAGGCAGCAAGGTCGTCAACATCGACGCCGCTGATTGGAACAAGGGCATCTATCTCGTCAACATCATCGACCGCGACGGAGCCGTTGTGACCAAGAAATTGGTGGTGAAATAATTCCCGTTTTGTGGTGACGTTGTCGCAACGTCTCTACAACAAAAACCGTTTTGGATAGCCTAAACGGTTTTTTGGTGAAAAACCGAAGAATCCCTGAGCCCGATTCGGGGATTCTTCCTATTTTTGCATAACAAAACTGGATCATTATGAAGAAAACTAGCGTTTTATTGGCATTTTGTTGCCTCATGGCTTTGACCTCGTGCCAGAAGAAAAACGTCCCGCTGTTTCGCGGTGACTACAGCTTCAAGACTTCAGGCAGCGTCACTTTGGAGGAGATCGTCGGCCAAAACGACGAGCCCAACAGCTATACCGTCAGTCTGCCCAACGAAATCGGGCAATTGGAAATCAGTGCCTTGGGCAACGAAAAAGACAGCGTCGTTATGGTGATGAATACCATGGGCGGCGAGGTCGTGGTGACCCATGCCTGCTGCAAGGACAACGAGATCTTCCTCCGCGACTTCAAGAAAAGCACCATTATTATCACCAGCGATTCCCTCACTTTGAGGGGTGACCTTCGCGTCAAGGCCTCGGGAAAGATGTATGAGGACAACACGCTCGTTATCAACATGATTTACGATGGCGAAGCCGAAAGCAACGAGCGTAGCTTCAAGATTCACGGCGACGACATTCGCATGGCTGCCATCCGCAACTAAAACCCTGTAGAGCCATGAAAACCAAACACATCCTATGGCTGTTGCCCCTGTTGCTGATGGCCTGCCACGACGACCCGCAGCAGTTGAAAGAGAAACTCATGGGCGGTCCTGCTGAGGAGCGCGTCATCCCTGTTGGGGTGTTGCACATTGACACGGTCGGCGGCTTGGTGCGCAACACTTATCCGGGTTATTTGGAGGAAGGACAGTCGGTGGAGATGGCCTTCAAGTATGGCGGCACCTTGCAACAACTCAATGTAAAAGAGGGCAGTACGGTCGGGAAAGGACAAGTTTTGGCACGTGTGTCATCGCCCCAAATGGAGAGTACCCAACGCTCGGCACAAGCCACCCTCGAACAGGCTCAAGACGCCTACGACCGCCTGAAAAAGGTACACGACAACGGCAGTCTGCCCGAAATCAGATGGCGCGAGATGGTGGCCAACCTTGAGAAAGCCCAATCCGCTTTGGATTTGGCCAACGCCATGCTGGCCGACAACACCATCACGGCACCTTTTGACGGAACTGTGGCCGCCGTCAATGCTGAGATTGGGGAGAACATTGCCCCGTTGAAACCCGTCATACGCATCATTAATACAAAAGGCATGGCCGTGAAAATCACCGTGCCTGAGAACGAAATCGCCAAGGTGCAAGTAGGCGATACTGCCGAGGTCGTCATTCCCGCTTTGGGTGACAAGTGCTTGAAAGGCAAGGTCATAGAGAAAAGTATGACCGCCTCATTGCTTACTCATAGTTATCCCGTCAAGGTGCTCATCGAGCAACCCGACAAGGAACTTACCCCAGGGATGATTGGCAAGGTGGTATTGAAAGCCGATGTAAGCAAAGGCATTATTATACCCGCTAACTCGGTCTTAATCAACCAAGAAGGCAAATTCGTTTGGGCGGTTGAGGACGGTCGCGCCACACGGCGGAAAATCACCCTTGCAGGCTATTCGGGCAATGGTGTTATCGTCAGCGAAGGTCTGAAAACAGGTGACATTGTTATTGTGGAAGGCTACCAAAAAGTGAGTGAAGGGATGAAAGTAACATACTAAGGGCCCTTCGACAGGCTCAGGGACCCGTAAAACCAAGGTCATTGAGCCCGTCGAAATCGAAGATTCAATGTAATTAAACGCCTGACATAGAAGAAGTTGAGCTATGAGCAAGATGAAAGACAGAGGCATCATCGCGGGGAGCATCGATCACCAGAAGATTGTTTGGGTAGTCGTGGCGGTCATTGTGGCCTTCGGCATCTATGCCCTTGTGAAGATGAAGAAGGACGAGTTTCCGGCCTTCAGTTATCCCCAAGGCATCGTGGCGGGCGTGTATCCAGGTGCCAATTCCGAGGAGGTAGAGGCCCAACTGACCAAACCTCTTGAGGAGCTGCTGTTTGCCCTGCCCGAAGTGGACCGCGAAAAAACCTATTCCGTGACCAAGGAAGGTGTTTGCTACATTTATGTGATGCTCGACTTGTCGATGGGCGACTATACCCACGCATGGACAAAAATCCGTAACAAAATCAACGAAAACAAGGCGTTGAGTTTTCCAGCAGGTGTGTTGGCCATTGCTGTGATTGACGACTTCGGCAACACATCGTCGCTGCTCATCGCCATGGAGTCGGCGGACAAGACCTACCGCGAGATGCGCGAATACACCGACGACCTCACTCGCCGCCTGCGCGACATCCCCCAAACGGGCAACGTGCGCGTGTTGGGCGAACAAACCGAGGAAATCGCGGTCATTGTTGACAAGGAGAAACTGTCGTTTTATGGTATTAGTCCGAACACCCTGATGTTGCATTATGCCTCGCAAGGCTTCCTCACCACTACTGGCACCATGGAAACCTCCGACTTTGACTTGCCGCTACATATCGAGAACCCCATCGTTTCGGAAGAGGAGCTGGAGGAGCAAATCATCTATTCCGACGCGGCAGGCAACACTGTGCGCCTGCGTGATGTGGCCACCGTTGAACGCCGCCTCGCCCCACCCTCCAAAGTGGTGAATTTCAACGGAAACGATGCCTTGATCATCTCTGTCGAGATGCGCAAGGGCTTCAACATCGTGGCCTACGGGAGGGAAGTAGAAAAGGTGCTTACCGAGTTCAGGAAGACCCTGCCCGACAGCGTGAAAATGTATCGCATCACCGACCAGCCCAAGGTGGTGGAGAAATCGGTCAACGCGTTCTTGCGCGACCTGCTCATCTCCATGATTGTGGTCATCGCGGTCATGCTGCTGCTGTTCCCCATGCGTACCGCCCTCATCGCCAGTTCAGGATTGCCTATCTGCACGGCCATGAGCATCGGGTTGATGTATCTCTTTGGCATTGAGTTGAATACAGTTACGTTGGCCGCCCTCATCGTCGTACTCGGCATGATAGTGGACGACTCCATTATTAATATAGACGGCTACATCGACAAGTTGAGCCAAGGCTACAAGCCCTTCGATGCCGCCGTGAGCAGCGCGAAGGAACTCTTTATGCCCATGCTCATTGCCACGGGTGCCATCGCCACCATGTTTTTCCCGATGACGCGCATCATCACGGGGCCTTTGGGCGACTTCGTACAACTCTTCCCCTGGACCGTTTGCTTCTCGCTGATGGCTTCGTTGGCCTACGCCATGCTCGTCATCCCCTCGTTGGAAATCATGTTCATCAAGCCAGACGACAAGCCCAAACACGATGGTTTCCTGAAAGCCCAAATGCGGTTTTTTGCCTTCCTGCAAGGACTATACGACAAACTGCAAAGCCATTGTTTCAACCATCCATTGTTCACCATCGGCATGGGCGTTGGCTCCATCGTGTTGGGTGTCTTCATGTTCCTCGCCCTGAATGTGCAGATGATGCCTATGGCCGAGCGCGATAGTTTTGCGGTGGAAATCCGCCTGCCCGAAGGCAGCAGCCTTGAAGCCACCACACGCATCAGCGATTCGTTGCAGAAGATGATGCTTACTGACCAACGCATCACCTCAATAACGGCTTTCATTGGCGAAACTGCGCCGCGTTTCCATGTGACCTACGCCCCCAGCATCCCCTCCAACAATCTCTCGCAACTCATTGTCAACACCATCTCGAAGCAAGCCACTGAAGACCTGCTGAAAGAGATGGATGACAAATATTCCTACTATTTCGCTGAAGCCCATGTGCGTTTTCGCCAACTTGATTATCAGGCGGTTACAACTCCCATTGAGGTCTATGTATATGGCGATGATTACACCAAAACCGCTCCTGTGGCGCAACAAATCAAGGATTATATGTTCACCTTGGACAAGGAACTTCGTTGGGTGCATACCGACTATGATGAGTTCTTGTCTTCTGTGAAAGTGACCATGAAACCCGAGGAGTGTGCTCGTCTCGGCATCACCAAAACCGTGCTTTCCCTCGACCTTGCCGGTAGCCTCAACGGGCAGCCTCTTACCACCGTTTGGGAAGGCAACCGTAGCCTGCCCGTCAAACTATACGCGGAGCAAAACTACGACCCTGACAACTACGAATCCATTCAAAACCAACTGATTCCCACGATGGTGCCCGGCACCAATGTCCCCCTCCGACAAGTCGCCGACATCAGTCCCGACTGGCATCCCGCCTGTTTGGTGCATTACAACGGCAAGAACGCCATCACGGTGGCTGCCGACATGAAATTCTGGAAGTCGCAAACCGCCAGCATGAAAAAAGTGCAACACCACATCGACACGGAAGTGCGGCCCAACCTGCCTGAGGGTGTGAGCATTGAATATGGCGGCTTGTCGTCGCTCAACACCATGGTCATCCCGCAGCTCCTCAAGAGCTTGCTTGCCGCCATCGCCGTGATGTTGGCCTTCCTCGTTGCCTATTTCAAGAAAGTCAATCTCGCCCTTTTGACCTTGTGTTCCAGCAGTTTGTGTATGTTCGGTGCCTTCTTCGGCGAGTGGCTTTTCGGCCTCGACTTCGGCATGACTTCCCTTTTGGGCATCGTTAGCCTCATCGGTATCATCGTCCGAAACGGCATCGTGATGTATGAATACGCCGAGACGCTCCGCTTCGACGAGGGTCTGCCCACCAAGGAAGCCGCCATGAAAGCTGGCAGTCGCCGCATGAGGCCCATTTTCCTCACTTCGGCCACCACTGCCCTCGGCGTGCTCCCGATGATTATTACCCGCAACCCGCTTTGGATGCCGATGGGCGTGGTCATCTGCTTCGGCGTGGTGCTATCGATGGTGATTATTTTGGCCGTTATGCCGGTGATGTATTGGCTAATCTTCAATAAAAGCAAGTAAGATGTCACAAAACCTACAAAACTATCAAAACCTTAAGAGGAAAGTGGGAAAGCAGCCAACCGGCCTGCTTTCCTGCGGCAACCCGGTTGGGTATGCCGCACCCACCAAAAAGTTGTTTTGTGGGTTTTGCAAGTTTTGTGATAAAAAAAACGTCATGAAAAACATCATAGTTTTAGTCAGTTTATCGTTGTTGACGTCACCGTTGTTCGCGCAACAATCCGACTCACTTCGCCTCTCCGTACAAGACTGCATCGAAATGGCTTTGGAGAACAATACCGAGTTGAAAAACAGCAAGTTAGAGGTTGACAAAGCCAGAGCGACGAAAAAGGAAGCCCAAACGATGTATTATCCCACCGTCACAGCGCAAGCAGCGGCTTTTGATGCCATCAATCCGATGATTACCGTTGGCATTGAGGATATTGATAATGCCCAACTGCGACAAATCCTTTATACACTTTATGCCGAATATGGCGCTAATATGGGCTTGGACAAAGAATATTCCTTCGTGCAAAATGGCGTGATGGTCTATGCTTTGGCCACCGAACCGATTTATGCCGGAGGGCGCATCCGCAACGGGAACAAATTGGCCAAATTAGGCATCGAAGCTGCTGAAATCCAGTCGAAAGTGAAGGAAGACGAGGTGCGCTTGCAAACGGAATGCCTCTATTGGCAGATTGTGGCTTTGCAGGAAAAAGTGGCCACTTTGGACCAGCTTGACCGCCTTTTGGATACCTTAGACAAAGACTTGGCGGGTGCCATCGAAGCAGGTTTGGCCATGCCCACCGACCGCTACAAACTCACTGTGAAACAGAACGAAAGCCAACTCAACCGCAAAAAACTGACCGATGGCATCACCTTGCTCAAGATGGCTTTGGCGCAATACATCGGCGCGGACTGGCAAAGTATGGCGCTTACGGATACGCTGGGCCTGGAGTCTCAACCTGCCATTTGGTTCCAAAACGCCATCGATGCCGTGGCCTCGCGCAACGAAAGCCATCTGCTCGACCTCTCGCTGCGAGCCGAAAGCCTGAAAAAGAAGATGACCCTCGGCGAGGTCTTGCCCTCGCTGATGGTAGGTGGTAGCGCAAGCTATCACACCATTTTTGAAAGCGCGAAACCCAACGCCACGGTGTTTGCCATGTTGCAAGTACCCATCACCGACTGGCACAAGACCTCACTCAAGCTGAAAAAACACGACCTTGACACGCGAAAGGCTGAAAACACCCGTCTCGACCTCACCGAAAAGATGCAACTGCAGACCAACCAAGCCTGGTTCAACCTCGAACAGAGTTGGCTGCGTATTAGCATGGCCCGAACCGCTTTGAAGGATGCCGAAGCCAACCTGAAAATCACGGAGGACTATTACGATGCCGGACTGGTCGCCCTTTCGGATGTTCTCGAAGCCCAGACCTTACTCAAGCAAAGCCGCGACGAACTCACCGACAGCCGAGTCGAGTATCGGATTAATTTGGTAACCTACAAACAACTCACCGCGCATTGAGGTCTCCAAAAATCCATCGAACTTTTCGATGAAACGACAGTTTTGCATGATTTTTGTATTTTTGCGCGCACAAAATACAACTCAAAATGATGAAAAAACTCCTTTTCCTGCTCCTTTTTGTGGCCACTGCCACCCTCAGCCAAGCCCAAGTCAGCAAGATATTAGGCCAATGGAACACCTTTGACGACAAGACGGGCGACATGCGTTCATGCGTCGAAATTACCGAAAAAGACGGCGTGTATTCTTGTGTAGTCATCATGCTTTACGAGAAAGACGCCAATGGGAACTACAAGGTGATGCAACCACCTTACGCGAAAGGATATGAGGGCGTGGTCGGCACACAACTCTTCAGCGAGATGAAAGCCAACGGCGACCATCTGAAAGGCAGAGTCTATGATCCTGAAAGCCAAAAGACCTACCACGGTAAGGTGACTTACCAAGCCAAGACAGACGAACTCGTCCTTCGCGGCTCGTTGGACAAGGCGGGATTGCTGGGTCGTTCGCAGACTTGGAAGCGGAAAAAATAGATTTCCTTATACAGTTTTTTCTCACGCAGAATTATGGAAATTATGGGAATGGCTTAGCCTTTCCCATAGTTCTGCGAATTCTGCGTGAGAAAAATTTTATACGTCAAACTTGAACTCGGCGTCAAACCAGCCGGTATCTTCCTTCAATAAATCGTATTCTTCTCCGGTGAGATGGTCAACGACATGCACCGTGCCTTTGATGTCGTCGTAAGTGAATGTAAACTGGGAGTTTGCGTCGTCTTTGGGTACGTCCATTTTAGATGTTGGTGTTGTTTTGTGGCTGCAAAAATACTACTTTTTTTCATACCGACTCGAAAAAGCTCATTCTCTGATGATTTTGCTGCGAATGAGCGAACCGTCGTCCCAGTGCGTTTCCATCACGTAAATACCTGAGGACAAATGGGATACATCTATCTGGTTGGTTTCGGCGGTAAGGCTACCCGAAAGAAGCGTCTGTCCCATCAGGTTGATGATGCGGTATTCGTTCGTTGGTAAAGACGTGCTGTGGCGCGTCTCCACATGGAGAATGCCCTTAGTCGGGTTGGGATAGACATGCAATTGGTTTTCAGCGGTTTCTTGCACATTCGTCAAGTCATAGCCGAGTGTCCAGTTTTCGGGGAGGCTGTTGTCGAGGTTGAGGTCGATGAGTTCGAGATAGGGGCCGTCGCCGTCGGCTTCCCAGGGCCAAGGGTCGTTGTCGTAATAATGCACCTCATCGATGACGTCGCCCCAAGCGTCGACGAGGACGAGGTTTTCCGACTTGTTGGACAGGTTGCGCGTGAATTGCCCGAAGGGCTCCGTGTTGTAGTAATCCTTGAAGGCCACCGAGTCGGAGCAGAGCACCAAAGCCTCGCGCGGCCCGATTTCCGACCTCGCGGGGAAGCCATAGCTGACACCCAACTCGCGGAAATAAATGCCTGTCAAGTCTACAGGCTCGTCGCCGTTGTTGGTGATTTCGATGAATTCCAAAAGGTCGCCCGAGATGCCCCAATAATCCATCGGGTGGTAATGGATCTTCGAAATGACTAAAGGCGGTAGCTCCACCTCGTCGCAAGCCTCATACGCCCCGATGTTCTCGTTCAGCCAGTTGATGCGCAGTTGTATCCAATCCTTCATTTGGTCGACATAATAGCTGTGTTGCTCCATGTTGTGCCAGCGTTGGTTGTCGCGCCCGATGGCTTCCGTAATCAGCTGGTCGATGGCATTGATGCGCGCGTTGACATAAAAATAGCTGAGCGGCTGCCCAAAAGCTGTCAGCTCGTTCCAACGTTTGGCCATGTAGCAGCGGAACAGGTCGGTGTCGAACAGGTCCTTCCAGAAACGTGGCCCGTTATTGTCGGAGTTGTCGAACTGCCAGACGTAATACAGGCTGCGGTTGCCAAAAGCATCATAGCCGTAGGCGAGGTTGTAGTCCCACACGGGACCCGCACGGAGCTTCCCGTTGCGGTCTTTGTGGAAAAAGGTGCTGAGCGAGTACACATCGACGTTAGAGGAGAATTCGGCAATCATCATGAAGTCGACGAAACTCGGCACGTCGATGACGGACGGGATGCCCGCATGGATGGAAACATTGTGGCTGTTTGCCTTCGACGCGAGGTCGAGAAACACGTCGTGGATGTAGTTGTGTTGCGCATTGGTGATGACGTCCGGCTTGGGATAATGATGGATGAAGTCGGTGCTGGGATTCCACCAGCCGCCGCCATAACCCGGCATAGTCCAAGCCACAGGGTCGCCGCCGGTGGTCTTGTCGGCCTTGATGATATAACCGCCCGTCACCTCGGGAAATTGGTTGCAGCTTTCGTCCATTTTCTCAATGTTGACGCGGTTCTTGTCCACCTTGATTTTCTCCATGAGGACGTAAAGCCCTTTGTAGTCGTTGTTCACCATCACCTCGCAATAGACCCACCTTGGGGCATATTGCCCTATCTGCTGCGAAAGCTCGTAAGTCAACGCGTCGCGCATACCGGTTTGGTCGTAGGCCAAAGAGTTGAGCACCCAGTCGTTTTCCTCTGGCAATCCCAAAAGGCTAACGTTGTTGTTGCTAACGTTGTCGTCTTGCAAGGTGGTGAAGCCATAAGGCTTCTTCTGGAACTGTTGTGAGCTGCTGCCACGCCGCTCGATGCCGATACGACCGTTATAATTGAGGAACTGCGCCGAGTCGAGGTCGGTCAAGTAATTGCGCGCGCCATCGGGGTGCCAGATGATTCTCATGGTGCCCAGCACCTTGGGCTCGTCAGGGATGGGAGCACCGTTGTCGGTCTCGATGACGAGGATGGGCAGGTTGCTGTCGGTCAATATCTGTGCCGAAACCGCGATGGTTCCAAACCAAAATGCCAATAATAATGCTATTTTCCGCATTGTGTTTCAATTTATTGTATTGTCGGCAGGGGTTGACACCGCCTGCTGTTATTGTCGATTCCGTTTTTTATGGCAGGGGTTGACACCGCCTGCCTATTATCTGTCGTCCCTACGGGACTGACACCTATTTTTAACTATCAACTCCAAACTTTAAACTCCTAACTATCAACTATCTCCTCCGTCTGCCTTTCCTGCCTTCGACAATCTTGGCGTACTTGTTCTTGGATTTCTTCATGGAGGTGAATTGCGTCACGGTGCCTGCTTTGGGTCCTTTCAGGCTCAGGATGTGGGAGCGGGCGGCCACGAAGCCGTTCTCGTCAGTGTCGTCAATCTTGCCGTATTTGTTCTTTTTGGAGGCGAAAATAATCATGTTGTCGATATACCAACTGTTGACGTAGGCGCCCTCGCCACTGAAATAGAGGCAAAACTGCGGCGCTTTGCCGGGCCAGTCCTCCATGTCGAAAGTGAGCAGATATTGGCTCTGTGCGATGCTGCCCGTCAGGGTGTCTTCCCAGATGCTCTCCCAGGTCTCGCCATCTTGCGAGATGCCGATGCCGATTTGCGCGTTCAAATCGCCTTGGGTAGCCTCGAAGCAGTGGTTGAACTGGAAGTTGATGAAGTCGTATTTGCCTAACTCCACGATGGGCGTCACCAAGCGCGTGGTGCCCACAAAGTTGAAGTCGGGATACATCTGCACCTCACGGGGTTTCCCGCCGGCATTGCTGGTGTTGGAAAGGTACCACACGGCCCAGTTGTCGCCTTTCACATCCCAGCCTTCCTCAAGCCAGGGGTTGAAGAAACCTTCGCACAACACCACATCGCCCTGCTGCGCCTTCAGCGACAAGGCAAAGAGTATCAGTACGATGAATGTCAAAAAGCGTTTCATGCCGCAAAGGTAGGAAATGTTTTTGGATATTCATCGCGATTCCTGTTTCTTTTCGCGCTGGAAGAGGTAGAGGATAATCATAATCAAAAACACGGAGACCGGCACGCTGATGGCAATGCGCAACAGCACTTGCAAAATAAGGTGTAAGCTGAAAGATTCGAGGAAAAACAGCGCGAAATGGTGCACCAACACCATGCAAAGCGTGTAGCGCAAAAACCATATAGCGCCTTGTTGGCCCAGATTGGGTTCCACCACGTTTTCCAGCTTCTGGTGCCCCGACACCAACCTCAATATGGCAGGTCGGCAAAAAGCCATGAGTGTGGTGGCTCCAGCATGAAGTCCGGGTGTGCCTGTGAACAGGTCGATGCTCAAACCCAAGCCGAATCCCAGAAGCAGCAATTGCCAATTTGGGATGTTGATGGGAAGCAACAGGATGAAAATCACATAGATATAGGGATGCACATAGCCGCCCAGACGGATATGGTTGACGACAAGCACCTGAAACAGGACGAGGGCGACAAATCGGATGATGAGAAGGACGTTTCTGTTCATGGCTTTTCGAATTTGGCTTGAAGCGAGTCGAGCTCGGGCTTGTAAAGGTTCTTGATGACGTAGACGTGCCGCAGTGTGGCGAAATCGGTGGCAAACCTGATCTTCGACTTGTTGAGCGCATCGGTGGTGGCGGCCAAGGGTTCTTCCACGGTGCCCACCATCATGTCTTCAGGGAAAATGAAGGAATAAGAGCTGGTGAGCACAGTGTCGCCCCTGTGCAGCTCAACGTGGGTGGGAATGTCTTCCACCATGCCAAAGCGGTAGTTGTTGGTGTTCCAGCGCAGGCTGGCCAACTGCTGGCTGTTCTTGAAGCGCACCCCGACGAATGACTTGCTGTGGAGCAGGCTGAGAACGGAGGCGTAATGCCGGCTGACATCGGTCACCACGCCCACGATGCCTTCAGTCGAAACCACGCCCATATCGCGTTCGATGCCGTCGGCTTTGCCCTTGTTGATGATGATATAGTTGTTGGCTTGGTTGATGCTGTTGTTGACCACGCGTGCTGGGATATACTCATAAACGGTGTCGCCTTTGTGGAAATAGGTCGAGGAGGCCGTGTCCGCGACCACGGAAAGCTGTCGCCTGAGCATGGCGTTTTCTTCGGCTAATTGCTCGTTGGTCTTGCCCAAACGGAAATAGCCACCCACATCGCTGCTCCATTTGTAGACGGTCCCCACAACATCATTGGTGCTGCTCACCAAGCTGTTGCGGTGGAAGTTTTGGCTTCGGGCGAGCAACAGGATGGAAATCACTTCGAGCAAGATGAACAGGATGACGAAGTGGTGCTTGAGGATGAAACGCCGAAGGTTATACATGTCAGTTTTATTGGACTTCGGGCCCTTCGGCAGGCTCAGGGACCCTTATTACCATTGAAAAAGCTAAGGTCGTTGAGCCTGTCGAAACGCCGACATGTGTCTTTATTTGATTAAGAATGTGAAGCGGTCGAAGTTCTTCAAGGCGATGCCGGTGCCACGGGCGACGGCGCGCAGCGGGTCTTCAGCCACATGGATGGGCAGCTTGGTCTTGGCGTTGAGGCGCTTGTCGAGGCCACGCAGCAAGGCGCCACCGCCGGTGAGGTAGATACCCGTGCGATAGATATCGGCCGAAAGTTCGGGCGGGGTTTGTTCGAGGGCGTTCAACACGGCGGTCTCGATCTTCATCACGCTCTTGTCGAGGCAATGGGCGATTTCGGCGTAGTTCACCTTGATTTCCTTCGGGATACCCGTCAGCATGTCGCGGCCTTGCACGGCGTAGTCATCGGGCGGGTTGTCCAGCTGCGGGATGGCGGCGCCGACCTCAATCTTGATGCGTTCGGCGGTGCGCTCGCCCACGATGATGTTGTGCTGCTTGCGCATGTATTCCTCGATGTCGGCGGTGAAGTCGTCGCCAGCGATGCGGATGGACTTGTTGTTGACGATGCCACCCAAAGCGATGACGGCGATTTCGGAGGTACCGCCACCGATGTCGATGATCATGTTGCCCGTGGGCTCAAGCACGTCGATGCCGATACCGATGGCGGCGGCCATAGGCTCGTGGATCAGGCGTACTTCTTTGGCGCCGGCCTGCTCAGCCGAGTCCTTCACGGCGCGTTCCTCCACCTCGGTGATGCCTGAAGGGATGCAGATGACCATCTTCAGGCTGGGCGGAAACAGGGTATTCTTGAAATTGATCATCTTGATCATCTCGCGCATCATGTATTCGGCGGCCTGGAAGTCGGCGATGACGCCGTCGCGCAACGGGCGGATGGTCTTGATGTTCTCGTGGGTCTTGCCGTGCATCATCATGGCACGTTTGCCCACGGCGATGATTTTCTTCGTGTCGCGCTGCAAGGCGACGATGGAAGGCTCATCGACTACGACCTTGTCGTTGTATATGATGATCGTGTTGGCCGTACCAAGGTCAATGGCGATTTCTTTGTTTAGGAATGAAAATGCTCCCATATTTTGTGTTGTTTAATTGTTTGTTTTATCGTTTGTGTTCTGGAGAGACGCGATGAATCGCGTCTCTACGGAGTTAATGTCTGAAATGCCTAAATCCAGTAAATACCATGCTGATACCGTGTTCGTTGCAGCAGTCGATGGACTCTTGGTCGCGGACGGAGCCGCCAGGTTGTACGATGGCCGTGATGCCCGCTTCGTGGGCCAGCTCGACGCAGTCCTTGAAGGGGAAGAAGGCATCGGAGGCCAATACCGCACCTCTCAGGTCGAAGTCGAATGAATGGGCTTTCTCGATGGCTTGGCGCAAGGCGTCCACGCGCGAGGTCTGCCCGATGCCGGAGGCATAGAGCTGCCCGCTCTTGGCCAAAACGATGGCGTTGGAGCGGCTGTGCTTCACAATTTTGTTGGCAAAGACCATGTCCGCAATTTCCGTGTCCGTTGGCGCTTTCTCGGTGATGACTTTGAAGTCGGCAGGGGTCTCCGTGTGGAGGTCGCGGTCTTGCACCAGATAGCCGTTCAATGCTGTCTTGACGGTCACGGCCTTGTATGGGTCGGCCTTCAGGCGTAGCACGACGCGGTTCTTCTTCGAGAAAAGCAGGTCGAGGACGCCGTCTTCGTAGTCAGGTGCCACGATGACTTCGATGAAGAGCTTGTTGATTTCCTCAGCGGCTTCCAGGTCGATGGCGCGGTTGCAGACCAAAACGCCGCCAAAAGCCGAGACGGGGTCGCCGGCCAAAGCTGCCAGATAAGCCTCCTTGACGGTCGGGCGACAGGCCAAGCCGCAAGGGTTGTTATGTTTCAGGATGGCGAAAGTCGGCTCGTTGAACTCGCGGATGAGGTTCATGCCCGCGTCAAGGTCGAGCAAGTTGTTGTACGACAACTCCTTGCCGTGCAGTTTCTCGAACATCGCGTCGAGGTCGCCGTAAAAAGTGCCTTTCTGGTGCGGGTTCTCGCCGTAGCGCAAGGTGGTGCCTTCGTCCTCGGTGATGCGCAGTGGCTGTCTTTCGTTGTCTTTCACGAACCAATTCATGATGGCGCTGTCGTAGTGCGAACTCACGCCAAAAGCGTAGGCGGCAAAGCGGCGGCGGTCGTCAAGAGAAGTCTCACCTTTTTGCTTCTCAAGCAGTTGGATGAGTTCTCCATAATATTTCTGCGAAGGCACGATCAGCACATCGTTGAAGTTCTTCGCGCCGGCGCGGATGAGTGAGATGCCGCCGATGTCGATTTTCTCAATGATTTGCGAAGCGTCCTCGGTCTTGGCCACGGTCTCCTCGAAGGGATAGAGATCGACGATGACGAGGTCGAAAGGCGGGATGTCGTATTCCTGCATTTCCTTTTGGTCGGAGGCCAGGTTGGTGCGACCCAGAATGCCGCCGAACACCTTGGGATGCAAGGTCTTGACCCTTCCGCCGAGGATGGACGGATAGCCCGTCAGCGACTCCACCGTCTTCACAGTCGGGTCGAGCGGTTTAATGAAGTCGTAGGTGCCGCCCGTCGAGTAAATCTGCACGCCATTCTGCTTCAACAAGTCAACGATGGTGTCGATGCCCGTTTTATAAAACACTGATATTAAAGCTGTTTTAATCTTTTTCAAGGCTGTAAGATTTTGCTGGTTTTAAACTGCAAGATTACGAAAAAAACTGATAAAGTTGCAAGACTTTGCCGCATTTTTTTTGAACAAAAATTTCAACTATTTTTTCTATCTTTGCAGGTCGGGCGGACGCTAAATTTCGTAGTTTTGCACTTTTAAAAGCCCCATTTTCAAACCTTGAATCCATGTTTGTCAAAGAAATACCTATTGAATATATACTGTTTTTAATGCTCTATGGCGGAATGGCAATGACGGATCTCCTCTGCTGTTTCTACTTGCTGTTGCGCAAGGACAATGCCTTTGTGGCCGACATCACATCGCCGGTGCGACTGCGCCGTTGGGCTGCAGCATTCTTTGCTGTAACGTTTTTGGAGCATGTATGGTGGTTTCTTTTCTATCTCTACTTCGGCGACATCCATTCTGTGATTTATGTGGTGATTTGTGGGCTCGATGTCGTGACAATGATGACCACTATCGCCGGCACGCTGCTTGCCATGCTTCAAGACCGCAAGCGGCACTTTTGGCCCTTTATCATAGCAACGATACCCTACGCGGCACTATTGGCACTGAACATTGTCTATCCCGATAGCCATTTTTTGTCCATAGCCATTGCATACATCCTGTTGCTCTACTTGCTCTTTACCGTTTATATGGTGTTTGCTGTCAGGCAATACCGACACTGGCTACGCGACAATTACGCCGACTTGGAGCATAAGGAGGTACGGCTGAGCTATATGCTGATCATCCTCTTCTCGCTGTTTGTCATTTTATATGGCTTCGCCGACAACATCACCATGAGCTTCGTTGTACAGTTTATCTCCCTCCCGCTTTTCGGTCTCCTGTTGTGGCGGGTGGAGACGCTTGAACAATTGGATGAGGCCACCGAAGACACCGAGGAAGCGCCTATGGAGCCGGAAGAAGTGGCACAATCGACCCTTTCCCCCGGCATCGGGCCACTACTTGAGCGGCATTGCGAGGACGCGCAACTTTACTTGCAGCATGACCTCTCCCTTTTCCAACTCTCTCAAACCATTGGCACCAACCACTACTACCTCAGCCAGTATTTCGCACAGCAAGGGCTGACCTACAACACTTACATCAACGGCTTGCGCATCCGCCACTTCATCAATCTCTACCATGATGCCGTCGCCAACCAGCGTTCTTTCACCGCCCAACAGCTAGCCCACGAGAGCGGTTTCCGAAGCTACAGCACTTTCAGCGTCGCCTTCAAACAACGCATGGGACAGACCGTGGCGGCATGGATGCACGACGCGGCTGAAGTGAGCGATGAGCAAATTTAGTTGACAAGTTAAGGTTTCCCACGAGGAAATCTATCGGAATTTGTGGTCCGATTCCGAATAATCAGTCTTAGAATCTGCAAAAATCAGTCTCAGAATCTGTAATTCTTGCAGAATCTGCATATAATCAGTCTCAGAATTTGCAAAAATCAGTCTTAGAATCTGCAATTCTTGCAGAATTTGCAAAAATCGTATTTGAATTTGCAAAACATTCAGTTCGTTTGTTTTGAAGCAATTTTAATACAGGTAAATGTATTAAATTTGTCATCGTTTAATCAAAGATTAAAAAATGATATGAGACACAAACTATCTTTACTTATCCTATGTGCCCTGTCCTTTGTCACTTTGTCCCTTCAGGGCGAGGAAACAGATACCATCACGGCTCCTAAAGTGTGGATGTTTAACGGTGTCATTGGTTTGAATATGACAGGAACAGGCCTTCTTAACTGGACTAGCGGAGGAAAGAACACTGCGGGTGGGCTCTCCTTCGCCAAACTGCGCTTGCTTTATGAAAAGGACGCCCTCGCATGGGAAACCAATTTGGACACCGGTTTCGGCTTGTCGTGGACGCAACAGGACGAGGACCCGTGGAAAAAGACAACGGATAAAATCAAATGGAATACCAAGCTCGGTTGGGAGTTCAAGCCAGACTGGTATCTTACGGTACTCGGCGAATTTGAGAGCCAATACATCGTCGGACGGAAAATGAAGAAGGGCTACGATCCTCCTATCTCCGATTGGCTCGCACCATCCTATACAGATATTTCCGTGGGTGTTGACTGGAAGACATACAACGAGTATTGCGACTTCTCGCTCTATATGGCTCCGCTCGCATTGATGGTGGCTACGGCATACATCAGCGACGAGAAGAATGCTGCCTATAACGCCGAACACCAAGAGATGGTGCCAGACGACCCCGACTGGGACTTCCGACGTACACTGCAGACCAAGTATGGAACGTTCAAGATTGTTAAGGATGCTTCTGGCGTCCCTGTTATTGAATGGCACGATGCCCGTGTCGAACTCGGTTTGGTGTTCAAAGGCACCCTCGCCTACAGACGCAACAATCTGACGCTGCTCTCCACAATCACTTTGACCACGCCTTACCAAGGACGCGGTTACGATATCAAAGAGGCTTGGGAGAGCACGCATCCGGGCGAGACTTGGGACATCCCGATTCGCTACTCTAATATGAACCGTCAATTCGGTAACTTCGATGTGGACTGGGATGCAAGCATCTCTTATCAGTTCGCCAAGGTGCTCAACGTCACGCTCTCCACCAGCCTGAGATACTATAACGGCGTGCTCATCGCCGACAGCGATGGCGTTGAGAAAGAACGCGTGCAGATCAAAGCTCTTATCGGTATCGGGCTTGGATACAGTTTCTAAAATAGATGAGTAATTAAAATGGAATAGAACATGAATAAACGCAAACTTTTGAGCATTTTTGTGGCATTGCTGATTGTTGCAGTGCCCCTTATGGCCGCATTTACCGGCCAAGATTTGGATGCGACGCTGTTCAACTTGCGTCGGGAACTGTTTTACAACTATCGGCAGATAGACAAGACGCGGGAAAAGCTGACCAGCAAGTACGAAGAACAACATCAGAAGATGGTGGGCATCGTCAAAAAATGCAACGACCTGTCCTTGATGCTGTATTCCCAGAATCAGGAATACACCTTCGACATCAGCTATGCGCTGGAGAAGGTGACCCGGGAATTCAACGACTTCAACAAAAACCGCACCCCCTACGACCGAATCGTAGCCAGCTTGGATATCGAGATTGGCCGTTATGCGCGCTTGATCGAGTCCCTGCGCCGTCTTCCTCCGGAACTTGAGGCTGTGGAGATAGTGCCTGACAGTTTGGCCTATCATAACGATCAGCTGGAAGAGCATATTAAACAAAATGAAAGCATTCTGCAACGAGAGCTTCAGGAGCAGTTGGAGGCCATTTTGGCCATGAACGAAATGCGGGATTCAACGGACTTAGAACTACAGGATACAACGAGCATCAAAGTGCAGGATACAACGAACATCCCAATAATATGGGATACAACAGGACTCGCCATGTGGGATACCATAGGCGTCGAAGTGCAGGAGGCAGCGGACATCAAAAAAACCATTTCGGCGTTTATCCTGAGCGAAAGCGGCCAGGTGGACCGCGACACCTGTCTTTTCTACGCCTCAGAATTGCTGAAGATGTATGCCGAAATGCGGGAGCAGGTGATGGCCGACAGCATTCATTACCGTGAAGCGTGGCTGCGCATGGAGGAATCTTACCAGTATGCACGGGATTACTACGGTATCCTTGAGGACAAAGTGTTTGTGGAAGGGCAAACCCCTTGGTGGACCATCATAGCCCATCCAGGCGAATACTGGGAAGAGGTATGGAGCGACATGGGCGAGAAATACAGCTTCTCTGATCTTGGGAAGGCGTTTACCAGCAATGACGTTGGCTATACCGAAGAAGAGATTGTCAATAACAACCAACTGATGAATTCGGCAAGGATGTACTGGTTAGTGATTTATATCCTGGCGTTCTTCATCCTTTGGGGCCTGTCCGCCCTCCTGCTGCTTCCCTTGTATCGCTTGAAGCCTATAGGAAAACGGGTGGCTAAGGAACAGAAGAAATATTTGGCGCTTCTGTTAGGTTGTGTCCTGTTCATGATCCTCTCCTACGAGAGCACCGATGACGATGTTGCGCGCAAGGCCATCAGCATCGTAGACACTTTCATCGGCCTGCTCATGGCCATTAACATAGCACTGCTCATCCGGCTGGAACCTGCCAAGCTCAACAACAGCCTCCGAATTTACCTGCCGACCATTTTCACGGCCTTGCTCGTGATCAGTTGCCGGGTGTTGTTTGCGCCCAATTCCTTTATGAATTTCTTCTTCCCTCCGCTGCTCTTGGTGATGACCCTGTGGCAGTTGATCTCCAATTTACGGAATGCTGGAAAGGCGGACAAGACCGACGCGGTGATTGGCTGGGTTTCCTTGGGCATTACGGCTGTTGCCACGCTGATCAGTTTGAGCGGTTTCGTTTTCCTCTCCCTGATTATCTTGGTGTGGTGGTACTTCCAGTTGGCCATCATCCTGGCCATTGCTTCCGTCTGGAGCCTGACGCTTCTGTACAAGAGGGCACGCCTTGACAAGAAGATTTCGGCCCATAAAGACAAGATTACCTACGTGACAGATTCGGAGAAAGACAAAATGCTCTTCGGGGCCACCTGGTTCTATGACCTTATCCGTGAAGTCCTGATTCCGGTTCTTGTGCTGGGTTCCATCCCTAATTGCGTATTTTGGGCGCTGAACATCTTCGAATTCAAAGACTTGTATACCACGATTTTCGAAAAGCCTTTCTTCACTCAGGGTGAAGTCCAGATATCACTGTATAACATCCTGTTCCTTGCAGGGATGTTCGCCGTGTTCCGTTACGCAAACAAGGCGCTCCACACCTTATGGCAGACCCTTGCCTATCGTAGTTACCTCCGCAAGCACGAACAGCAGACCGTGCGTACCAACGAGGTCAACCTATCGTTAGGCAACAGCCTCATCACCGTTTTTGTTTGGTTTGTGTATGCCGACCTGTTCATTGTGACGCTGCATATCCCCACCGGCGCGTTAGGACTCATCGCTGGAGGTCTGTCGGCTGGTATCGGTCTCGCCTTGAAGGATATCATCAATAACTTCATTTACGGCATCCAGCTCATGGGCGGACGCCTGCGTGTGGGCGACTGGATTGAATGTGACGGCAACATCGGCACGGTGATAGCCATCAGCTACCAAACCACCCAGATCCGGGATTATGGCGGTCCCATCATTGCCTTTACCAACACCGCCCTCTTCAACAAGAACTTCAAGAACCTGACGCGTGGCAACGAATATGTTTATACAAAGGTGACCATAGGCGTCCCCTATAGCTCCGACGTGGACAAGATTCGGGAACTGTTGCTCGAGGCAAGCAAAGAGCTGCTTACCAAGGACGATTACGGACGCGATGTCGTTGACCCAAGATGGGGTGTCAAGGTCGACATCGCCGATTTCGCCGAAAGTGCCATCATCATCGCGATGAAGCAGTCTGTGCTGGTAGAGAAACGATTCGGATATATCAAAAAGGCCAAACAATTGATCTACAAAACGTTCAGAGAGAACGGCATCACCATCCCGTTCAACCAGCTCGATATCCATGTCATCAACGACGATAATAATAGCGTGAATAATACAGGAACTATTATCGAGAATAATAACGAGAGTGATACTGAGAATAATACCGAGAGTCGTACCGAGAACAATACCAATCAATAATACTTAAGCGTTATGGAAACAAGATTCACAAAGAAAAAAACGATTGTTGAAATAGTGATTACCGTTATAGCTGCGGTGATCTCCGTGGGGATGATGCTCTATGGAGTTTGGCATTTTGGACTGAAGGAGTCATGGCCCGAACTGGTGCTCAACCTGTTCTACATCGCCTGTATTGTGATGATCCTGTTGTTCTTCTTCAACCGCCTCAAGCCCCATCAGTTCAACTACAGTTGCTCCTTGTGCGTGGGCATCACGGTGCTGTTGCGCGACATTCTTTTCGCGCCTCATTTGGCCTATTACCCCATCCATCTTGCCTGCCTCACGCTCTCGGCGGCGCTGCTGATCATCATCACCTATTTCTATGCCCGCAAGGATTGGGAAACCTTATCCAAAAGCAACATTTGGGTGATTTATGTCATCGACACGCTCATTGCGGTGCTCTATAACATCGATATTCTCCTGGAACCCAGCAATGAATACACCGCCTATATGCTCACAGAAATCTGGATTCGTCCCCTCATCACATACGCGATGGTGGCCTGTTACGTGAAAGAACAGAGCAATGGTTAAGTAGATGAGCAGATTTAGTTTACATAAAAGACGCGAAACACGAGACTGCGAGACGGCCCTTCGACAAGCTCAGGGACCTTTGGTTATACAGTAGTGAAGGGTGCCTGAGCCTGTCGAAGGCCCCGTGTCCCGAAGTCTCACGTCCCGAAGTCAAAAAACACGCAATTTAATCTTGAATACCAATTAATTAAACCTATTACAAGCAATTAAAATCTAATCAAAATGAAAGCAGACAAGATCATCAAAAACGCGAAAATCTTCACATCGAACCAAAACAACCCGCAAGCCACCGCGCTTGTGGTGAAAGATGGCAAATTCGTCTACGTAGGCGACGAAGCCGGCCTCTCGGCTTACGAAGGCGAGGTCACCGACCTGGGCGGCAAGTTCATCATGCCCGGCATCATCGACAGCCATGTGCATGTGACCATCCCCGTAGGTTTTGAATACGCAGTCATCGACGAACGCATTGAGCCCGACGGCAAACAGGAAGCCTTTGCCATGATGACGAAGTTTATCAAAGAACATCCTGGCCAAAAGCGTTACAGATTCATAATGGAGAAAAGATTCCTCAAAGGTGAGGATATCGTAAAAGAGGAGCTTGACGCCATCTGCCCCGATGCCGAGCTGCAGATTCAGGAAGGCGAAGGACACAGCATCTGGGTCAACTCAAAGATTCTTCAGAAGCATGGCATTACAGACGAAACACTGGATCCCATCCCAGGGCTCGCCTTTTATGTGCGCAAGGACGGACATGTGACCGGAAACATGTATGAAGGCGCAACGGAAGTCAAGGTCATTCTCGACAATGGAATGGAACTCACCGACGAGCAGGTTGACGCGGCGCTTCAGCGTTGGATCGATTTCTCTGTCGAATTTGGCGTTTCCGCCGTATTTGATGCCGGTCTTCCGGGAGATTGGCAGTTCCATGGGAAGGTCTATAAGCGTCTGTGCGAACTGGACAAGCAGGGAAAACTGCCCATTTATGTCGACGGCTGCCTTGTGATCGACTCAGAGCGTGTTGCGGAAGAGGGCCTGAAGGAACTCAAGCGCTTCCAGCGTGAGTATAACACGGAGCACGTGAAGATCCACACCATGAAGATTTTCATGGACGGCACACAGAAGATCCATACCGCGGCCATGGTCACGCCATACGTGGATGTCCATACGACGGGATCCACCGCTTTCTCCGCCGAAGGCATCGCGAAACTTTTGAAGGAGCTTAATGAGGCGAATCTGGACCTTCACCTTCACACCGTCGGTGAGCGTGCGTCGCGTACCGTACTGGACGGCATGGAGATGGCCAAAAAGGAGATGGGAGACAATTTGCACGTGAGAGTCACCTGCGCCCATCTGGAGATTCAATGCGATGAGGATTTGGCGCGTTTTGCCAAGTTAGGCGTGTTTGCGAATTATACGCCGCATTGGCACGCCGGCGACACCAGAATCAGTGCCACTTGGCTCGGTGAGGAACGTTCCAAGAAGCAGTTCCGCTGCAAATCGGTTTGGGACAGCGGCGCGACGGTGGCATTTTCAAGCGACAACATCGTCTTTGGTGACTTCATGACCTGGAACCCGTATCTTGGCATGGAAGTCGGAATGACGCGCTTGATCACCGAAAAGACCAGAAATTACGAATATGTCAGATTCCCTGAGGTGTTCCCTCCTTTAGACGAAAGAATGAACATTGAAGAGATGCTGATTGGATTTACCATCAACGGCGCCAAACAACTCGGCATCGAGGCCCGAAAGGGTTCCATCGAGGCCGGCAAGGATGCCGACTTCCTGGTGTTCGAAAAGAACCTGCTCACGGCAGAACACGAAGGCTTCAGCTACAACAAGCCTGTCCAGGTGTATTTCGGCGGCAAGAATATGACTTCAATTGACTATTCCATGAAGGAAAACTGGTGCAAGATTCCTGAAGTCACCAAGGACGTTGACACGTTCTACGTTTACGCCACCGAGTACATCATGGGTAGCATGCCGGAGGGTACGCCCGATTACGCGACTATGGACAACGTCGAGATGGTGGAGGGTGCCAAAGGCGAATATGACCTGCACGCAAGTGCCTACGCCGAATCCACCAACGTGTTCATGCCGTACTACCGCCAGGTGGGTCTGCGCTATGCCGGCGAGGTTTGGAAACGGGATGGCATTTTTGACGCAGCCCTTGTCGGTTTGCCCTACAACGACATCGTTGATGCATTGGACTACTACTTCGAGCACTACAACAACGGCCGTCCGTTTATCATCGCTGGCCATAGCCAAGGTTCGGCCCTCGTCAAGATGTTGCTGAAAAACTACTTTGTGGAACACCCCGACTACTACAAGCGCATGGTGGCTGCCTACCCGATCGGCTATTCCTTCACGAAGGACGAGTTCAAGGCCTACCCGCACATGAAGTTCGCGACGGGCGAGTGCGACACGGGCGTTATCATCACCTGGAACACCGAAGGGCCCAAGAATATGGAGGTAAACGCCCAGACCGCCGTGCTGCAGCCTGGTGCCATCAGCATCAACCCGCTGAACTGGAAGTTAGACAATACCTATGCTCCAGCGAGCGAAAACTTAGGGTCGCTCTGGCCGAACGAGAAAACCGGCAAATTAGAGATTCAGGACAGGGGAGCAGATGCCCAAGTGTTCCCCGACCGCGGCGTGGTGGTGACCCATGCCAAGGGTGAGGAAATGGACGAAGAGTCCGCCGAGGTTGCCTCTTATTTCTTTGGACCTGACGGCCGCCACGGTGAAGATTATGCGCTCTTCTACAACAACATCAAGGCCAATGTGGCGAAGCGCGTCGCGGCTTATAAAAGCAAGAAATAACTGAAAAAACATGAATAGTATGAACAACAAGATTAAATGCAATAACGGTACCTTCGTCGGCAAGAAGACTGACGAGCTGATTATCTGGAAAGGCATCCCCTACGCTACTCAACCTGTGGGCAAGCTTCGTTGGCAGAAAGCACTTCCTGCCGCAGACGATAACGGCGTGTACGAAGCGATATATCCTGGCCACGTCCCGATCGGGCCTTTGAACGACACGATGGGAACGGCGGAGTTCGGCGAGGACTGCCTCGTGCTGAACGTATATTGCAATACCAGCTGCACTGACAGCAAAAAGCCGGTCATGGTATGGATTCACGGCGGCGGGTTCTGTGCCGAATCCCAAGCGTCGCCCCTCTACGACCTTACCAGCATCGCCAAGCAGTGCCCCGACATCCTATTCGTATCCATCGACTACCGTCTCGGCTTCATGGGATTCATGAACTTCGAGCGGGTTCCCGGCGGAGAGAACTTCAAGGAGGCAGGCAACCTCGGCCTGCTCGACCAACTCGAGGCCCTCAGGTGGGTACAGAAAAACATCGCCGGCTTCGGCGGCAATCCGGACAACGTGACGATTTTCGGCGAGTCGGCAGGCTCGGCAAGCGTCACCTTCCTCCCACTCATCGACGGAAGCGAGGGGCTCTTCAAGAGAATCATCGCCCAGAGCGCCAACATCGCCTATTGCGACACGATGGAGCACGGCATCCACGTCACGCAGAACTTCCTGACCGTAACGGGCTGCCAGACCATGGACGAGCTGATGGCACTCACCACCGAGCAGCTTGTAGACGCCTACCTGAAGGCATACACCATCGACAAGAACTGCCTCCTCGGCGGCGCCAACTTCCCGCTCCTCGACGGCGTCACGCTGCCCGAGGACCGAGCGGACATGTACAAGATGTGGGGAGACGAGAAGCGGGCCAAGATCGATATGATGATTGGGTCTAACCAGGACGAGATCAGGTACTTCGTTCCGTTTGAGGGCGGCGAAGAAGGCTTCCTCAACACGCTGAGGTGGATCACCAAGCGGGACCGTGCACTGCTCAACGAGCAGGAGAAGGCCATGTACGACGAGTTCATGGCAACGCTCGCAAACGAAAGCGAAGGGAGCCGCTTGGAGCAATACTGCAACGACCTCAACTTCCGCGCTGGCAACACCAATATGGCCATCAGACACGCTGCCGCCGGTGGCAACACCTACATGTACTTCATCAAGAAGCCGGTGATAACCCCCGAACTGGGTGCGATACACGCTGTCGAGATTACCTACCTGTTTGACACTTGCATATTGGACCCGATGGGGAGCGAAAAGATCGTCGGTACCGACGAGTGCGAGTTCCGCCACGTCGCAAAGGAGATGTGGACCAACTTCGCCAAGACGGGCAACCCCTCCACCGACAAATACGAGTGGAAGAAGTTCTCGGGTGACGACCGCCAGACGATGGTCTTCGACGATGCCATCGGCATGCAGAAGGATATCTTCGGAAGACGTGAAGACCTGATGATGTCCTGGGCGGAGCGCCTTGGGAACGGGTCGTCCAAGAGGGTCTGCTAACGCGGGCGTATAGCACAAACAAAAACAAAAGCAATTATTAAACAACTTAAAACTTATTCAAAATGAAAAACTTTAGAAATTGGGTGCTCGCCGCCATCCTCATTTGCGGCGCAAGTGTATTCACCTCATGTGAAAAGCCTAACACGGAACTTCCCAACAAGGTACAAGGCAAGTGGATTGT
>Ga0265301_10001913_pt1 | contig 25691 bp, 22 predicted proteins | sample AusTroGonzalo_MG_2_FD_193488 | JGI IMG/M metagenome (GOLD analysis project Ga0265301, IMG submission 193488) | Bovine rumen microbial communities from tropical cattle in Woodstock, Queensland, Australia - Gonzalo_04 | ecosystem: Host-associated > Mammals > Digestive system > Stomach > Rumen ... | reverse complement strand
GATCACGGCGACGTGCTGCCCCTTATAGAACGCGCCGTCACAGACCGCGCAGAAGGAGATACCGTTGCCGATCAGCGCCTCCTCGTGGGGAAGGTGCAGGCGGCGATGCCGCGCGCCGGCGGCGATGATTACCGCCTTTGCCTCATAGCGCGCCGCCTCGCCGACGACGGTTTTTGCTTCGCCGTCAACGACGTCGGTCACGGTGTCCATATCGACCTCCGCGCCGAGCGCGAGCGCCTGCTCCAGCATTTTCTGCGCCAGCTCGTTGCCGCTGATCTCCTGAAAGCCGGGATAGTTTTCCAGCTTAGGAGAAAACGTGACCTGTCCGCCGAAGGTGTCCTTTTCCAGCACAAGGACGGTCTTTCCGGCGCGCCGCGCATAGATCGCAGCGGTCAGACCGGCGGGACCGGCGCCGACGATGATAATATCATACATGGGATCGACCCCTTACTGCCTGTGCGCTTCCGCAAAGGCGCGGATGTTGGACGGATTCTCCACGCGTTCCAGTTCTTTGTCGCCGTCGAGGATCAGCAGGGTGGGCGCCTGACGCACGCCGTACTTTCTCGCTGCATCGGGTGTTTCGTCCACGACGACCGTCTCATAGGCGATGCCTGCGTCGGCAAGGAACTTCTTCGCCATCACGCACTTCGGGCAGGTGCTCGTGGTGAAGAGCACCAGTCTGCCCTCCGCGCAGGGCGCGGCGGCGGGCGCTTCGCTTTCGGTCTGTGCGGGAGCCGCGGCAGCGGCGCCGAAACGGTTCTTCATGGAGCTAGCGACGTTGTACTCCAGACGGTCTTTAAACTCCTGCGCCTTGCCGTCGTTGAAGTTCTGGACGGGGCGGTAGTAGCCGGTGATGCGGCTGTAGACCTCGGTCGGCTTGCCGCAGATCGGGCAGGTGTACTGCTCGCCGGTGATATAGCCGTGCTCGCGGCAGACGGAGTAGGTCGGGGAGAGGGTATAGTACGGCAGACGGTAATTCTCCGCGATCTTGCGCACCAGAGCGGCGGCGGAGCGCCAGTCAGGCAGCTTCTCGCCGAGGAAGGCGTGGAAGACGGTGCCGGAGGTGTAAAGGGTCTGCAGCTCGTCCTGCACGTCGAGCGCAGAGAAGATGTCCTCGGTGTAGCCCACGGGCAGATGCGAGGAGTTGGTGTAGTACGGGGTGCCGTTCTCATTGGCGGTGATGATGTCGGGGAAGTCCTTCTTGTCGTGCTTGGCAAGACGGTAGGTGGTGGACTCCGCCGGCGTCGCCTCGAGGTTGTAAAGGTCGCCGTACTGCTCCTGATAGTCGGACAGACGATTGCGCATGTGGTTCAGAACTTCCTTCGTGAACTCCTGCGTTTCCGGATGGCTCATGTCCTTGCGCAGCCACTTCGCGTTCAGACCGACCTCGTTCATACCGATCAGTCCGAGGGTGGAGAAGTGGTTGTCAAAGGTGCCGAGGTAGCGCTTGGTATAGGGGTACAGACCCTCGTCCATCAGACGGGTGATGACGCCGCGCTTGATCTTCAGGGAGCGGGCGGCAATGTCCATCAGACGGTCAAGACGCTTGTAGAACTCCTCCGGCGTCTTGGAAAGATATGCGATCTTCGGCATGTTGATCGTAACGACGCCCACCGAGCCGGTAGACTCGCCGCTGCCGAAGAAGCCGCCGGACTTCTTGCGCAGCTCGCGCAGGTCCAGACGCAGGCGGCAGCACATGGAGCGTACGTCGCTCGGCTGCATGTCGCTGTTGACGTAGTTGGAGAAATAGGGCGTGCCGTACTTCGCGGTCATCTCGAACAGGAGCTTGTTGTTTTCAGTTTCGGACCAGTCGAAGTCGCGGGTGATGGAATAGGTGGGGATCGGATACTGGAAGCCGCGACCGTTCGCATCGCCCTCGATCATCGTTTCGATGAAGGCGCGGTTGACCATGTCCATTTCTTCCTTGCAGTCCTTGTACTTGAAGGGCATTTCCTTGCCGCCGACGATTGCGGGAAGCTCTGCCATGTCGTCGGGCACGGTCCAGTCAAGAGTGATGTTGGAGAAGGGCGCCTGCGTGCCCCAGCGGGACGGGGTATTGACGCCGTATACAAAGGATTCGACGCACTTCTTCACCTGATCGTAGTTCAGGTTGTCGACCTTGACGAAGGGAGCAAGGTAGGTATCGAAGGAGGAGAACGCCTGCGCGCCTGCCCATTCGTTCTGCATGATGCCGAGGAAGTTGACCATCTGGTTGCACAGGGAAGCCAAATGCTTCGCCGGAGCGGAGGTGATCTTGCCGGGCACGCCGCCGAGACCTTCCTGAATCAGCTGCCGCAGGGACCAGCCGGCGCAGTAGCCGGTCAGCATGGACATGTCGTGGATGTGCAGATCGCAGTTTTTGTGCGCGTTCGCGATCTCATCGTCATAGATTTCGCTGAGCCAGTAGTTCGCCGTGATCGCGCCGGAGTTGGAGAGGATCAGACCGCCGACGGAGTAGGTGACGGTGGAGTTCTCCTTGACGCGCCAGTCCTGCACCTTGACGTAGCTGTCCACGAGCTCCTTGTAGTCGAGAATGGTGGACTTCATATTGCGGATCTTTTCCCGCTGACGGCGGTAGAGGATATACGCCTTCGCCACGTCGTCGTAGCCGGCGCGGCTCAGTACGGTTTCGACGCTGTCCTGCACGTCCTCGACCGCGATCTTGCCGTCGCGAATCTTCGGCTCAAAGTCAGCCGTTACCTTGAGCGCGAGAAAGTCGATGGTGTCCTTGTTGTAGTCCTTTCCGAGAGCGTCGAACGCCTTCTGAATGGCTACGCAAATCTTCGAGAGGTCGAAGTCGACGACCTTATCGTTTCTTTTTACAACTTGATACATATGAATACTCCTTTTTCTTATAAGCCTCTGATTTGTGAAGACGGAATATATTGACCGGCGATTGCCAGATATTGTTTGAGTTTTTCTTCCCCTGCTGCGTGCAGTCCCGGACGCAGGATGTCGCCGGAATCAACGAAGCTCTGCAGGAAATAGCGCGGCGCGCCGGCAAGCCATTTGCCGATCGCGTCAAAGTCCGACGCCTCGTGCAGCTCGTCGACCACCGTGGTGCGGAATTCATAGGGAACGGCGCCGTTTTTCAGAATATCGACGCTCTGCCGGACCGCGTCGAGCATGCCCTCCGCGCCGGAGGTTTCGGCGTATTTTTCCGGGCTGTTCTTTATGTCCATGGCGACGTAATCGACCAGTACCTCGTCGAGCAGCGCACGCAGCCTCTCCGGGAGGCTGCCGTTGGTATCGAGCTTCGTTTTGAAGCCGAGGGCTTTGATTTTGCGGAGGAAGTCCGGCAGCTCCGCGCTCAGCAGCGGCTCGCCGCCGGTAATCGCAACGCCGTCCAGCAGACCCTGCCGCGTCTTCAGAAAGCGGAGCACCTCGTCCTCTGAGATCGCGTCGGTCCCCAATACAAGGGAGGCGTTGTGACAGAACGGGCAGCGGAAGTTGCAGCCCTGCAGGAAGACCGTACAGGCAACATGCCCCGGAAAGTCGAGTAATGTCAGCTTTTGAAGACCTCCGATACGCATAATTGCCTCCGAAAATCAGAAAATAGAATCGGACTATTTTGTGGAGTGACGGTAACGCGACCACAATATCTTGTGTCCTTCGACAAGTATACAGGCATATCATGGAATTGTCAATAACAATTTGGTAAAAAACTGCACAAAAAACGCAAACAAAAATCCGTGATCTGTTTTCAATATTTACAAGCCGCACGTTATGTTGTAAAATAAGAGGCAAGAAGGTGATTTCTTGGGTTACAAATCCAATCAGGAATGGATCCCGCGTCCGATCCCGCCGCAGGATGACCCGTATGAAGCGGGCTTTGACGATGCGCTGTATAAAAGTGATGTTCCGGAGGAAGAGGAAAACGAGGAAGCCGACGGATTCGTACGTCCTGCCGCGCACGAGCGAACGGTACGTCAGTATTATGCGCCGACCGAAAAGCCGAGAAAGCGGCGTCGGCTGCTGCGTTTTATTCTGAAGCTGCTGCTGTTTGCGCTGCTCGCAATCCTTCTCGCGGGCGCCGCGCTGCATTTTTTCTCCAAGGAGCCGACGTACCGTTCGGCGGGGAGAAAGGACGACTGCTGCACGATCCTTCTGGTCGGCGAGGACGCGCAAAGCAAGAGCACCGATACGATTCTATTATTAAATATCAATCGCGCAACCAAGTCGATTGCTGTCATGAGTATTCCACGCGATACAAAGGTCAATTCCTCCTATCAGCCGCACAAGATCAACGGCGCTTACGCCGCCAACGGCTGCGGCGAGCAGGGGATGGAAGCACTGATGGATTATACCGCCGACTGCGTCGGCTTCCGTCCGGACGGTTATATTCTCGTCGATCTGGACGTCTTCGTTGATCTCGTCGACCTGTTCGGCGGCGTGGAATTCGACGTGCCGCTCGATATGCGCTACGACGATCCGACGCAGGCGCTTCATATTGCGCTTGACGCGGGCTTGCAGACGCTGGACGGAGAGCGGGCGATGGAGCTGGTCCGTTTCCGCTCCGGCTATGAAAACGCCGACATCGGCAGAATCGGCGTTCAACGAGAATTCATCAGAAACGCGATCGACCAGTGGGCGAAGCCAATCAACTCGGTCAAACTGCCCGCCGCGCTATGGAAGATCATGAAAAACTGCACCACGGACCTGTCCGTAAGCGAGCTTTACTGGCTCGCGGAATCGGCGCTGGTCTGCGGAACGGACGCAATGTATTCGACCGTCATGCCGTTTTATTATAATGACGTATACGTCTGCGTCGATCTGGACGGGGACTATATTGACCTTATCAATGAGCATTTCAATCCCTACGTCGCTCCCGTCACGTGGAATGATTTTGACATCGCCTACTGAGCTCGGAGGTATGCCATGCGAAAACTGCTGATTCTGTCCGACTGCGGGCTTAACGTCCCGTATTTGACGGACGACTTTGACGTCGTCGCTCTGCCGACGGAGGCGGATAGCGCGCAGCGCCTGCGGGAAATCGCCGACGCGGAGGTCGTGATCGGCGAGCCGAGCCTCGAAGAGCTGGCGGCTGCGAAAAGGCTCAAATGGGTGCAGATGACGTGGGCTGGCGCAGACCGCTATCTGCACGGCGGCTTTCCGAAGGACATTTTGCTGACGACCGCATCCGGCGCATTCGGAGAAACGATCGCCGAGCACGCGCTTGCCATGCTGTTTTCTCTTTGCCGCCGACTGCCGGCTTACCAAAGAGAGGGGAAGTGGCGCGATCTCGGCTGTGAGAAGCGAATCACGGGCGCCGTCGCGCTGATCTTCGGCTGCGGCAATATCGGCACGGAGATTGCCAAGCGTTTACAGGCGCTCGGCGTACATACCGTCGGCGTTTGCCGCAGAGCGCGGCAGCCGCGGGCGCATTTTGAGGCGCTGACGACCTTGGACTGTGCCGCCGCCTTCCTGCCGGAGGCGGACTTCCTGCTCTGCGCGCTGCCGTCAAACGCCGCAACTGAGCGTTATTTCGACGAAGAGCGGCTGTCGCTGTGTAAAGACGACGCTGTACTGATCAACGTCGGCAGAGGCAGCCTGATAGATCGGAATGCGTTAATAAAGCGCGTGAACGAGGGAAAGCTCTTCGGCGTCGGGCTCGACGTGACGGAGCCGGAGCCGCTGCCGCAGGAAGATCCGCTTTGGACAATGCCAAATGTGATCATCACGCCGCACGTCGCGGGCGTTGGCTTCGGTCATCTGCCGGAAACAGAAGCACGAATTTGGTCGATTATCCACGAAAATCTGCATAATTATACGGAAGGAAAACCAATGCGGAATCTGGTGAACGTGCCATGACGGTCGGACGCTTTGCGCCGAGCCCGTCGGGACGGATGCATCTCGGCAACCTGTTTACCGCGCTGCTCGCGTGGCTCTCCGTCCGCTCACAGGGCGGTCAGATGCTGCTGCGCATTGAGGATCTCGACCCCGAACGCAGCAAACCGGAATTTGTCGACGCGCTGAGGGACGACCTTGCGTGGCTCGGGCTGACGTATGACGAAGAAATGCCGCTGCAGAGCACGCGAACGGAGCGCTACGCGGAAGCGTTTGCGCAGCTTCCGACCTATCCGTGCTACTGCTCCCGGAACGACTTGCACGTCGCGTCCGCGCCGCACGCTTCGGACGGTAAGATGATTTACGCCGGCACATGCCGGAATCTGACCGACGAGGAAAGACGGATGAAAACCAGAGCGCCCGCGTGGCGCGCTCGCGTGCCGGATACGGAGATCGCGTTCACGGACGGCGTCTTCGGACGGCAGCGGGAAAACCTTGCGAAGGACTGCGGCGATTTCATTGTCCGCCGATCCGACGGCGTATACGCCTATCAGCTTGCCGTGGTCTGCGACGACGCGGACGGCGGCGTGTCGGAGGTCGTGCGCGGCTGCGATCTGCTCGGCTCCACGGCGCGCCAGATCTGGCTCTATCAGACGCTCGGCTTGCCCGTACCGCGGTTTTATCACGTGCCGCTGCTGGTCGCGCCGGACGGCAAACGCCTCAGCAAGCGCGAAAAATCGCTGGATATGGCGCATCTGCGCGAACAATTCCGTCCGGCGGAGCTGATCGGTTATCTTGCGTTTCTGGCATGCCTGACGGATACGCCCGCGCCATGCGACGCCGCGGAGCTGATCGAAGGCTTTTCTTGGAACAAGATCGGGAAACGTCCGATTCCCGTGAATCCGCCCCTATCGTTGTAATCACTTTTCTTTTCCGAGAAATTATGTTATAAACTATTAAGAACGTCACTTTGAAAGGTGGATGCGAATGTTCAAGATCGTAAAAAAGAAGGAACTGAACGCCGCCGTCACGCTGATGGAGATTGAAGCGCCCTTTGTCGCAAAAAAGGCGAAGGCGGGACAGTTTATTATCTTCCGCGTGGACGAATACGGCGAGCGCGTGCCGCTGACGATCGCGGGTTATAACCGCGAGAGGGGAACGGTCACCGTCATTTTCCAGAAGGTCGGTCTTTCGACCAAGCTCCTCGGCGCCATGAATGAGGGCGACGCGCTTCTTGATTTCGTCGGACCGCTCGGCAGACCGACGGATACCGAGGGAATCAAGCGGGTCTGTGTGGTCGGCGGCGGCGTGGGCTGCGCGATTGCGCTGCCGTCAGCGCAGGCGTTCAAGAACGCGGGCTGCGAGGTCGACGTAATCGTCGGCTTCCGCAACAAGGAAATCGTCATTCTGGAGGACGAATTCCGCGCCTGCAGCGATCATCTGTATCTCATGACGGACGACGGTTCCTACGGCGAGCACGGCTTCGTGACAGTCAAGCTGCAGGAGCTGCTGGAAGCGGGAAATCAATTCGATGAGGTGCTTGCCATCGGACCGATCCCGATGATGAAATTCGTCGCCAAGACGACGGAGCCGTTCGGCGTGAAGACGATCGTTTCCCTCAACCCGATCATGATCGACGGGACCGGCATGTGCGGCGGCTGCCGCGTGACGGTCGGCGGCGAGGTGAAATTCGCCTGCGTCGACGGTCCGGACTTTGACGGACACAAGGTCGATTTTGCGGAGCTGATGAACCGCAACGGCGTTTACCGCGATCAGGAGGCGGAGGACGAAAAGGAACACATGTGCCGTATCGAAACGCTCGGTAAGGCGCTGATCCGCTGAGGGAGGGCTTACCATGCCGAATATGCAGATGAACAAAACGCCTATGCCGGAGCAGGAGCCGAATGTCCGAAACCGCAATTTTTTGGAGGTCACGCTCGGCTACACCGCGGAGATGGCGATCAATGAGGCGCAGCGCTGCCTGCACTGCAAGAATCCGCAGTGCGTGACCGCTTGTCCGGTCAATATCCGCATCCCTGAATTCATTGAAAAGGTCGCGGCGGGCGATTTCCTCGCGGCGTACGAGATCATCACCTCGACCAACGCGCTGCCCGCCCTGTCCGGACGCGTCTGCCCGCAGGAGCGTCAGTGTGAAAGCAAATGCGTCCGCGGCGTCAAGGGGGAGCCGGTCGCGATCGGCAGACTGGAGCGCTTCGTCGCGGACTGGTACCGTGAAAACGTCAATCAGCTGCCGAAAAAGCCTGCGTCGAACGGCGTCAGAATCGCCGTGGTCGGCTCCGGACCTTCCGGACTGACCTGCGCGAGCGAGCTTGCCAAGAAGGGCTACGAGGTCACAATCTTCGAGATGCTACATACCGCCGGCGGTGTGCTGGTCTACGGCATTCCAGAATTCCGTTTGCCGAAGGCGCTCGTAGCTGATGAGATCAAGAGGTTAGAGGCGTTGGGCGTACAGGTCATGACCGATATGGTCATCGGCAAAGTGCTGTCTATCGACGAGCTGTTTGAACTGGGCTATCAGGCGATCTTCGTCGGCTCCGGCGCGGGGCTGCCGATGTTCATGCACATTGAAGGTGAGGCGCTCAAGGGCGTGCTGTCCGCGAATGAGTACTTAACGAGAATCAATCTCATGAAGGCGTACGACACGAAAAGCGACACGCCGGTCATCGTTTCCAAGGCAGTCGCCGTAGTCGGCGGCGGCAACGTTGCGATGGACGCCGCGCGCAGCGCAAAGCGACTCGGCGCGGAGCACGTCTACATCGTCTACCGCCGCGGCGAGGCGGAAATGCCCGCGCGACTGGAAGAGCAGCACCACGCCAAGGAGGAGGGCGTTGAATTCCTTACCCTCACGAATCCGGTAAAAATCCTCGACGACGGAAGCGGTCGCGTGGGTTCCATGCGGTGCATCCGCATGGAGCTGGGCGAGCCTGACGCCTCCGGCAGACGCAGCCCCATCGCGATTCCGGACAGCGAATTCGAGCTGTCGGTCGACACGGTCATCATGGCGCTCGGCACCTCGCCGAACCCGCTGCTCCGCGCTACGACGCCCGGACTGGAAACAAACAGAAAGGGCTGCCTGATCGTCAACGAGGAGAATATGACCACACGCGAGGGCGTCTACGCCGGCGGCGACGCCGTGACCGGCGCGGCGACCGTTATTCTTGCGATGGGCGCGGGTAAGAAGGCGGCTGAAGCAATCGACGCGAGATTTCACAAATAACGTATAAAAATACAAAATCATTCCCATACTCCATATGACAAACGCCTCTGCCGGCTTTGGTCTGCAGGGGCGTAATACTTGGAGGGAAGGCTATGAAGGTTCAGGACGTTATGAGCAGGCGCATTATCAGCGTCTCGCCGGACGAAAACGCCGCCGTCGCGGCAAGACTGCTGTCGCATTATAACATCGGCGCGCTGCCGGTCTGCACAAGGGAAGGAAAGCTGCGCGGGATGGTAACGGATCGCGATATTGTCCTGCGCTGCGTCGCGGCGGAGGAGGATCCCTTATGTGTGAAGGTTTCGGATATTATGACGCGCAGAATATTCTCCGTCAGCGCTCAGCAAAGCGTCGAGGAGGCGTCCGCGCTGATGGCGCGAGAGAAAATCCGCCGTCTGCCGGTACAGGAGAATAACAAGCTCGTCGGCATGGTGTCGCTGTCCGATATTTCCAAGCAGCCGCAGTGCAGCCGACAGGCGGCGCAGGCGTTCAACCAGATTACGAGCAATATCCGTACCTACTGAAAGACAGGGGCGTAAAAACGTCCCTGCCTTTATCCTATGATGGCGTCGTATTCCGCAGCGTCTGAAAAGGTAATAACCAGCCGGTTCGGCAGGCAGACGATCGGCGCGCCGCTGTTCGCCGGCGCGTGGCGCACGCAGTCCTGCGTCGGACAGTCCGCCGATTCGACCGATACCTTTCCATCCGCGACGCGGATCGTATTCTCGCCGTAGTCCGATGCGATACGGTATTCGCCGTCGACGGTCAGATCCAGCGTCATCACGGTTACCCCGTCGGAGCGTACCGTTGCAATCGAGGCGGACGCGCCGCCGAAAAATATGAAATAGCTGCACAGCAGGCAAGCCGCCGCAAGCAGTGCAAACAGAAGAATCCAGTGTTTTGTTTTCATCGTTCGATCACCGTAAACGCACATTCCGTCAGCAGGGAAGCAGCGCCGTCTGTTGCAAAGATGCCGCCGTCCTCCGTGATGAAAACCGCTTCAAAATCCTCGCTTTCACGCCAGAGCGCGGTCGCTTTCTCCATGCCCATGACGAACAGCGCGGTGGAAAGCCCGTCCGCCGTTGCGCCGTCGCGCGCAAGCACGGTAACGGAAGCAAGTCCGCTGTCCGCCGGATAGCCGGTGTTCGGATCAAGAATATGATGGTAGCGTACGCCGCCGTCTTCAAAATACCGCTGATAACCGCCGGAGGTGACGAGCGCGAGAGAATCATAAAATCGGAAGCATCCGATTGCCTGCGATGGGTTCTCTGGGTCGGCAATTCCGACGAGCCAAGGCGCGCCGTCCGGCTTGCTGCCGAGCGTCTGCACGTTGCCGCCCAAGGAGAGAAACGCCGTTACGACGCCGCGGCTTTGCAGCAGCTCGGCGACCTTCTGCGCCGTATACCCCTTGGCGATGCCGCCGAAATCGAGCGTTCCGTGATTGGAAAGCGCAACGGTATTCCCGTCAAATCGCAGCTGCCCCACGCCGACGAGCGCCAGCGCCGCCTCCATATCGTCCTGAGACGGAACGTGCCGCTCGTCCGTGGTAAAGCCCCACGCTTCGACGAGCGGATAGACGGTCGGATCAAACGCGCCGTCCGTGCGTCGGCTGATTTCCACAGCCGTCTGCAGCAGCAGGAGGGTATCCTCATCCAGTGTCGCAGCGCCGTCGCGATTCAGCATGCTGACAGCGCTGCTTTCCTCTGTCACGGAGAGCAGGGCGTCGAGACGATTGATCTCCGCGACCGCCGCAGAAGCGTCTTCCTCGTCGCCCCAGACGCGAAGCGTCATCAGCGTATCCATCGCGAAGATTTCCCGCTCCACCGGCGCGCGTTCCGCGCAGCCGCAGAGCAAAAGCGCGATCAGTAGGACAAGGGCGCAAATCTTTTTCATCAGATCACCGGATTTCACGAAAAATTACAAAAAAAGTATAACAAAAATCGAAAAAAGTGTCAAATACTATTTGACATTTGCAAATCGGGATGCTAAAATAGACGAGCCGCATTGAAGAGGCTGAAGCTGAGGCACGCCCTCACGCCTCCAGAGCGAGACTACAGAAAAGGTAGGTGCAAAGCATGCAGGCAGTTATCGTTACCGGTGGTAAGCAGTATAACGTCAAGGAAGGCGACGTCATTTACGTCGAAAAGCTTGGCGCGGAAGCTGACACGACCGTAACCTTCGATCAGGTCCTGGCGATCGTGGACGGCGAGAACTCCAAGTTCGGCGCTCCCGTGGTAGCAGGCGCTTCTGTCGAAGCAAAGGTGCTGAAGGAAGGCAAGTCCAAGAAGATCGTCGTCTTCAAGTACCGCCCGAAGAAGGACTCCAAGTCCATCCGCGGTCACAGACAGCCGTACACCAAGGTGCAGATTGAGAAGATCGTCGGTTAATTCTGAATTATGACGAAAGTAGAAATTTTCAATCGTGACGGCAGGATCAACGGTTTTGCCGTATCGGGGCACAGCGGATATGCCGAAGAAGGCGGCGACGTCGTTTGCGCAGCCGTATCCTCGGCGGTAAAGTTCGCAGAGTGTACGATCAATGACGTGCTCGGTAATCACGCCAACACAAAGGTCATTGAGGATGCGCCCCGCATCACCCTCACGCTTCCCGCAGTATGCGACGATGAGGACGCAGTACAGGCGGTGCTGACCGGCTTTCTGCTGACCATGTGCTCCCTGCGGGATGATTATCCTGATTATATCGAAGTTATGGAGGTGTAACACATGCTGAAAATCGGTTTTCAGTTCTTCGCTCATAAGAAGGGCGGCGGTTCTACCAAGAACGGCCGTGATTCCGAGTCCAAGAGATTGGGCGTGAAGCGCGCGGACGGTCAGTTCGTCCTCGCGGGCAACATTCTGGTTCGCCAGAGAGGCACGCACATCCATCCGGGTACCAACGTCGGTATCGGCAGCGACGACACCCTGTTTGCCAAGGTTGACGGTCACGTCAAGTTCGAGCGTCTGGGTAAAGATCGCAAAATGTGCTCTGTCTATCCGGTAGAGCAGTAAGATGCAATAAGGAATCCCGAACATAGCAGTATGTTCGGGATTTTTTTGAGGAAGGGGAGATTTTACATGTTTGTAGATAAAGTGAAAATCTTCGTCAAGGCGGGAAGCGGCGGCAACGGCGCGGTCGCGTTCCACCGTGAGAAATACGTCGCAGCCGGCGGCCCTGACGGCGGCGACGGCGGCAGGGGCGGCAATATCGTCCTGCGCGTCAACGATAATCTCTCCACGCTGATGGATTTCCGCTTCAAGCGCAAATATGCCGCGCCGAACGGGCAGGACGGGCAGGGCGCCCGCTGCAGCGGCAAACGCGGCGAGGATCTCGTGATTCAAGTCCCGCGCGGCACGGTCGTGCGCGACGCGGAAACGAACGAAATCATCAAGGACATGTCCGACAGCGAGGACTTCATCCTCTGCAAGGGCGGCAGAGGCGGCTGGGGCAATAAGCACTTTGCCACGCCGACGCGGCAGGTGCCGCGCTTTGCGAAGGCGGGGCTGCCCGGCGAGGAGCACGAGGTCGTGCTGGAGCTGAAGCTTCTGGCGGACGTCGGACTGGTCGGCTTCCCGAACGTGGGCAAATCGACCCTGCTTTCCGTGACCTCCAACGCCCATCCGAAGATTGCCAACTATCATTTCACGACGCTGTATCCCAATCTGGGCGTGATTTACGTTGACGACGGCGTTTCCTTCGTCATGGCGGACATCCCCGGCATCATCGAGGGCGCGGCGGAGGGAGCGGGTCTCGGGCACGATTTCCTGCGGCACATCGACCGCTGCCGTCTGCTCGTACACATCGTCGACGTATCCGGCAGCGAGGACCGCAATCCGATCGAGGACTTTGAGAAGATCAACGAGGAGCTTGCGCAGTATTCCGCCGAGCTTGCCTCCCGCCCGATGATTGTCGCCGCCAACAAGTGCGATCTCCTCCCGGAGGGAAGCGACAATTTGGCGCGTCTGCGCGATTACGTCGAGCGGCGCGGCTACCCGTTCTTCGAGATTTCCGCCGCCACCACGCAGGGTACGAAGCAGCTCGTCTTTGCGATCGCGGAAAAGCTCAAGGAGCTGCCGCCGGTGATCGTCTACGAGCCGGAATACGTGAAGCCGCTTGCGGAAGCGGGCGAGGCGGACGAGCTGATGATCGAGCATATGGACGATCTGTGGATCGTATCCGGCAAATGGCTGCAGCAGCTGATCATGGACGTCAATTTTGCCGACTATGAATCGCGCATGTACTTTGACCGCCAGCTCCGCAGGAGCGGTCTGTTCGACCGTCTGGAGGAAATGGGCATCGAGGACGGCGACACGGTCAGTATCTACGACTTTGAATTCGATTATGAGAAATAAAGCACAATCCCGACTGCCTTTTTAGGGGCAGCCGGGATTGTGCTTTTGAAAAGAGAGAGGGAAAAAGAGAGATAAAATGAAAAGATGAATCGTTCTTTGCTTTGGTGCTTGTAAGAAGCTGTATCCTTCTTACATCTTGAGTATAAAAGACAATTTTGACGAAAGTGTGAACGAATTTGGAATAATTGCTGAATTGCAATTTATTTTTCAAATCGTTTCAGCAGCGACAGCTTTGCCGATTCGTTCCTGCCGCCGTAGGGGTGCTCCCGCAGCGGCAGATTGCAGCGTGTTCTGCCGGACAGGACCGTGGACGGATGCGTGAATTCGCGGAAGCCCCACTCGCCGTGGTACGCGCCCATGCCGGAATGCCCGGTGCCGTTGAAGGGAACGCCCTTGACCATCATGTGAATACAGACCTCGTTGATGCAGCCGCCGCCGTATTGGAGCGTCTGCATCACTTTTTTTGCCCATTTTACGTCCTTCGTAAAGACGTAGAGCGCCAGCGGATGCTCGCGGTCGGCAATCGTCTCCAGCAGAGCGCCGACCTCGCCGTCGGGATAGGGAACGATGGGCAGCAGGGGGCAGAACAGCTCGTGCTGCACGACGTCTTCATTTTTGCCGACGGGATAAAGGATCGTCGGCGCGTAACGTCTGGTTTCACTGTTCCCGACGCCGCCGAAGACGATCCGGTCGCGGTACGCCTCCGCAAGCCGCTCGCACTTGGCGTACGCCGTGTCGGTGATCAGCTTCGGATACTCATCGTTGTTCGACGGATCTTCACCGATCTGGCGAATGAATTCCGCCTTCAATTTCTCCAGAAACGCCTCCGCGACCTCCTCGGCAATCGCGATCTGATTGATGTTGATGCAGATCTGTCCCGCGTTGCAGAGCTTAAAAAAGGCGATTTTCCGCGCCGCATCGCGCAGGTCGGCGTCCTTGCGGACGATGCACCAGTTGCCGGTTTCGCCGCCGAGCTCCAGCGCGGTCGAGGTCAGGTTTTTCGCCGCCTCGGTCAGAACGTGCTTGCCGACGGCGGGAGAGCCGGTATAGAAGATTTTGTCGAAGCGCTGCGCGAGGCAGAGGTCGGCGACGTCGTGCCCGCCGTCGATCAGCGTGACGTACTCCGGCGGGAAGACCTCGGCGATAAAGCGCTTCAGAAACGCAGTGCTTGCCGCGGACTTGGAGCTTGCCTTGATGACCGCGGTGTTGCCGCCGGCAATGCTCGCAGTCAGCACGCCAAGCGTCAGAAGCATCGGAAAATTGAACGGGGAGATGATGAGGCTCACGCCGTAGGGCATCTTATAGACTGTCGTTACCGTGCTCGGAAAGCACATCAGTCCGCTGAAATGCCGCTCCGGCTTCGCCCATTTTTTCAGACCGCGGAGCGTCTCGTTGATCTCCACGATGATCGGACCGACGTCGCAGAGGAACGCCTCGACCGTGCTTCTGCCGAGGTCCTCCCGCAGCGCCGCCTCAAACTCGCTTTCGTGGGCAAGGACGGCGCTTTTCAGCTTTTTGAGCTGCTCGATGCGCCACTTCACGTCCAGCGTTTTGCCGGAGCGGAAGAAGGCACGCTGATTTTCAACGACCATTTTGATTGCGGTTTCCGTGTACATCGCCGTTCTCCTTTCTTCCGTTGATCTCGTCCAGCACACCGGCGATCTCGTGTCTGCTGAGCACGACCGGCGCCGAATAATTGATCGAATCGTCCGTGATCCGCTTGATCAGCAGGGGATAGTCCTCCTGCGGGATAAACGCGCCTCTGTCGGGAAAATCGCAAACCGCGATCAGCGCTGCCAGCGCGTCCATAAGCTTGTCCGCGGCGACCTCCGGCGCATCGTCCTTCGCCGCCAGACCGCAATAGGCGGAAAGCTCCGCAAGTCTCGCAAGGCATGCCGTTTTCTGAAAACGCATCACGGGTAGCAGGGAAAGCGCGATCGCTCTGCCGTGCGGGATGTGATACTGCGCGCCGATGGCGTGCGCGAAGGCGTGCACGTAGCCCGCAAGCTGCTCGTTGATCGCGTTGCCGCCGTAGAGCGCGGCGCGGGACATGGCAAGGCGCGACGCCTCGCAATCCGGCGTTTTCAAGACGATCGGCAAATGCTCCAGCACCAGCCGGACGCACTCCATGCTCTCGCGCATATCCGCCTCCGGCACGTGCACGGCGGCGACTACACCCTCCAAGCCGTGACTCAGCGCGTCGATGCCGCACGCCGCCGTGACGTGCGCCGGCGCCTTGAGGGTCAGCTCGCTGTCGAGGATAACGTGCACGACATTCAGTCCGACGATGACCGTCGAGCCCTTCGCTCCCTCGTCGGATTTCTGAATGACCGCGCCGACCGTGATTTCCGCTCCGGTGCCGGCGGTGCTCGGTACGGAGATCATGGGGAGCGAGCGATTCGGCACATATAAGAATTTATGCAGAAGTGATTTCACCTTGAAACGATGCAGACGTATCGCGGAGACGATCATTTTGCAAGCGTCGAGGACCGAACCGCCGCCGAGCGCGATCAAGCACTCCGCGCCGCAGGTAAGGGCAGCGGCTTCGCCTGCCTCAACGATGCCGGCGGTCGGTTCTGACGCGATGTCGGAAAAGACCGCGGACTTGATACCGTTTTCTTCCAGTGACTTGACGATCATTTCATGAAATTTGAGCAAAAACAAGGTCTGATCCGTCACAATCAGGCAGCTTTGATAGCCCATTTTCTGACAGATCGCGCCGATTTTCTGCCTTGCCTGATAGCCCTCCGTGATCTCCGGATGCGGCTTCGGCACCGCCTTAATGACGACGCCGGGGAGTCTTCGAATCGTTTTTCTTAATATGTAAGATGCCATTATATCACCTCTCAAGCGTGCAATCTTAAAGGATAATTCCATATCTATTATATCAGATTTTCGTGTGAATGCAACGGAAAGATCGTCAGCCGTCGGAGCGATGCGTCCTCTGTTCTCCTTACGCGACATTGTTTCTGTATATCTTTTCATAATACACGGAATAAATATGCAATACAAATTTTCAAACTAACATGCCGATTTTTTAATTAAATATATAAATTAATATATTATTTATATTATATTGACATTTTATGTGCAATGGGTTATAATATGTTAAATTATAATGCGTACTTTGTGGAAATACAACCTGTTGCGTTTGGCGTGAATAATAACACAGCATATTCGATATAGCCCTGCAATTAACGCGAAAATCCCTTTCGGCTCCATGTCACGCAACAGATCGGAGGCGTTGATATATGACAGATAAAGAACTGAAAAAACTGAATCGCTCTCAGCTTCTGGAGCTTCTGGTCGATCAGAGCCGTGAGATCGACCGCCTGCAATCAGCGCTTGACGAGGCGAACAGAAAGCTTGCGAAACGCGAGCTCGACCTGTCACGATGCGGCTCCATCGCAGAAGCGTCGCTGGCGATCACCGAGATGTTTGAGCAAGCGCAGGAGGCTGCTGATCTTTATTTAATCGCAGCAAAGCGTTACATTGCGCGCACTGTCGCGGAAGGGAATCCGCTACCTGGACGCCTCAGCGAGGTCAGACGGGAGGAAGGATCCGATAAATGAAGCGAAGGCTTATGAGAAGGCAGCGCGAGCTGCCGACGACGCCGCAGCTGGAAGAGGCGCTGGCGCAGGAAAAACGGCGAAAACGCTTTCATAACATCCTTCGCAGCACGATCTTCGTGCTGGCGACGGTGGCGGCGGTTTCCATCCTGATCGCCACGCTGCTTTTCCCGGTGCTTCGTATCTACGGCTCGTCGATGAAGCCGACGCTGGAGGACGGCGAGATTGTCGTCGCGCTCAAGATCAAGGAATTTCAGCCCGGCGACCTCGTCGCATTCTATTATAACAACAAGTTGCTGATCAAACGGGTCATCGGCGCGCCGGGCGACTGGATCAACCTGACGGAGGACGGCACGGTCTACGTCAACGGCTCGCCGCTCGACGAGCCGTACGTCGTAGAGAAGAGTTTCGGCACCTGCGATCTGGAGCTGCCGTATCAGGTCCCGGCGGAGCAGTACTTCGTTATGGGCGACCACCGCTCCACGTCGATCGACTCCCGCAGTTCGACGGTCGGCTGCGTCGGAAAGGATCAGATCGTCGGGAAGATCCTCATCCGCGTCTGGCCGATTGCCGAGTTCGGTCTGCTCCGTTAAGAAACTACGCACGATGCAGTTAAAAACAGCGCTGCATTCACGCGATTACATAGATAGCAAATCCCCATCCCCGCAAAATGAAAGAAAAAACAAAATTTTTAGGAGGAAAAAATCATGAAAAAAGCACTGGCAACTCTCATCGCGTTGGTTCTGGTTCTTGCGATGGTCGGCACTGTGTTCGCCGTCAACACCTACAGCATCACCATTGACAACGCAAACAACGGAGAAACGTACACCGCGTACAAGATCTTCGACGTTACCTACTCCGGCAACAACGCCACCCCCGGCACCGACCCCGGCGAGCCCGCGGCGGATCCCACGCATCTTCACACCGCGTATTCCTACACCATCAGCGACAGCAGCCCGTGGTTCACGTTCCTCAACGGCACTTTAACCGCGGACGCTAACGGCGTTTACACCAACACGACCTACGGTCTGAAGTTCACGCCGACCAGCACCGATCCGCACACCTACACGGTGGAGCCGACCGACACGAACGGCTATGACGCAACGAAGGCCGCTGCTCTCGCAGCCGCTATCAACGCAGAGCTCGACCGTGCGGCGGCAGCCGCCGCGGCTACGCCGCCCACTGCGAACCCCTATACCGTTGCCGGCACCGGCACGGGCGCAAGCGGCACCGCGACGATCGACGTCGACCCCGACGCTGCGGGCTACTATTTCGTCAACACCACCACCGGCTCTCTGTGCTCTCTGGACACCACCGAGCCCACCGCGACCATCCGCGACAAGAACGTTGAATCTTCCGCAACCAAGCAGGTCCTTGAGGACAAGGACGGCGTTACCTACGGCGACAAGAACGACGCTGAATACGGCGAGACCGTCTCCTACAAGACCACCGTGGTGATCGGCAATCACCAAAGCAACGTCGTGCTGCACGATACGCTCTACAACGGTCTGAAGCTCTGCCCTGCCTCCGGCATTACCGTTAAGGTCGGCGGCACTGCGCTTGACCCCGCAAACTACTTGATTGACAGAGTCAGCGACACCAGCTTCACCGTTACCTTCACGGACGCTTACACCGAGGCGCTTGCCGCTAACACCACCGTGACCGTGGAGTACACCGCGGAGGTCCTCACCACCGCGATCCTCGACGTTCCCGCAACTGCAACCATGGGCAACGGCAACGACAACGAAACTTGGGTGACCTACGGCACGGCACAGACCCAGTCCACGCACGACTGGACCCGTACCTACGTATGGTCCTTCCCGATCTTCAAGTACACCGGCACTGACACCCCGCTGGCGAACGCGAACTTCTCTCTCTACAGATACGCGGACCAGACGACGCCCGTAGAGTTTGTGCAGGTTTCCGCCGGCGACGCCAGCAATCCTACGGTCTACCGTCTTGCGACGTCCGCCGACAACGCCGCCTCGAAGGTCACTGAGCTTGTGACTCCGGCAAGCGGCTTGATCACCATTCAGGGCGTGGACAGTGAAAAGTTCGTTCTGAAGGAGAATGCTGCCCCCGCGGGCTATAACAAGCTCGCCAGCGACATTCTGGTCGAGATCGTCGCGATCGAAAGCTCAAACGATCAGGGCGACAGCACGACCGGCGCGAATGCCGGCACGGTATCCAAGACGCTCATGCAGGACAATGAAACTGCCAACCAGATCGGCGTTCTGAACAACTCCGGCTCTGAGCTGCCCGCTACCGGCGGCATCGGCACCACGATCTTCTACGTGCTCGGCGGTCTGCTGGTTGCCGGCGCAGTGGTCGTTCTGTTCGTCCGCAAGCGGATGACGGAGCAGGCGTAACTGCCCATGCTGCTGAGCGGCAGGCGTCTGCCGCTCAGCGATAAACCTTCCTCCCCGAGGCGGCGTATGCCGCCTTGGGGGAGGCAGTAACAAGGAGAGCTCGAAATGAAGAATAAGAAAAAAAGCTACTTGACGACCTTCCTTCTGCTTTTGGTGCTCCTTTTCGGGTTGTCCTTGTTGCTGTATCCCACCCTCAGCGATCAGTGGAACAAGCGCCGATCCTCACAGGCGATCGCCGTCTATGAGCAGGCGCTGGAGAATACCGGCGAGGACGAACGCGAGCAGATGATTCAGGAGGCGGAGGCGTACAACCGCGAGCTTGCGCTGCGCGGCATCCAGTGGGAGCCGGACGAGGCGCTGCTTGCCCGCTATAACGAAACGCTCAACGCTATGGGAAACGGCATGTTCGGCTACATTGAAATCCAGAAAATCAATTGCCGCCTGCCGATCTATCACGGCACCACGGAGTCGGTCCTGCAAACCGGTATCGGACATATCGAGGGGAGCTCGCTTCCCGTCGGCGGCGAAAGCTCGCACTGTCTGCTCTCCGGTCATACCGGTCTGCCGTCGGCGCGGCTGTTTACCGATCTGACAGAGCTGACCGAGGGCGACCGCTTCGTGCTGCGCACGCTCGACAAGGTCATGACCTATGAGATCGACCGCATCAACATTGTTCTGCCGTATGAGCTGGATCTGCTGCGGATCGAGCCGGGCGAGGACCTGTGCACGCTGACCACCTGCACGCCTTACGGCATCAACTCCCATCGACTGCTGGTGCGCGGTCACCGCGTGGAGAACGACGCCGAAGCGGAGGTCGTCCGCGTCACCGGCGACGCGCTGCCGGTCGATCCCCTGATCGTTGCGGCGGTCACGGCGGCGCCGGTGCTGCTGCTGGCGTTCACGGCGCTCCTGCTCTCCGACCGGCGAAGCAAGCGCAAGCCGACCGTCAAACACCCGGAAGAATAAGCCATCCTCCGAAAGGACCTTAGCCATGAAACGAAATCGAATGCTCTGTATATTGCTTTTGCCCGCGCTGCTGTGTCTGCTTCTGACGCCTTCGGCGGCGACGCAGACGCCCGATCTGACACGCACCGGTTCGATCCGACTGACGATGCGTTACGAGGGTGAGCCGGTGGGCGGCGGCGAGCTGACCATCTACCGCGTGGCGGAAATCCGCACCGAAAACGGCTACACCTTCGCGCCCGTTTCCGGACTGGAAGGCTTTGACTTCTCCGCCGCCGCGCTGGAGCATCCCGAACTTGCCGCCGACGTGCTCGCGCAGGTTGAAACAATCGGGCTGACCGGATATACCGAACAGATCGACAGCAACGGCGTCGTACAATTTGATCATCTTGCGCTGGGTCTTTACCTCATCGAGCAGAAGGTCAGCGCGCCGGGCTTCGGCTGTATCCGTCCGTTCTTCGTCACGCTTCCTCTGGCAGAGGACGGCGAGCTGATCTACGATGTGGACGCGAGCCCAAAGCCGTTCCCGATGGAAACGGAGCCCACGACCCCCTCCGGAACAACGGAGCCGACGGAACCGAGCAATCCGACCGCGCCGACCGACCCGACCAAGCCCATTGACGTCCTGCCGCAGACCGGTCAGCTCAACTGGCCCATTCCGGTGCTGGCGATCGCCGGCGGCGTCCTGCTGCTGATCGGAGCCTTCGTCCTGCTGCGCGGCAGGAAGGAGAGAGACTGATGCGCGGCGGACGTAAGCTCGGCATGGCGCTCGTCTTCGCAGGGCTGTTCCTGCTCTGCGCGGCGGGCGGGCTGCTGTACTTTAATCATTTGGAGAGCCTGCGCGCGCAGGAGGCTTCCGAGCAGGTGCTTCAGCTGCTTGCAGAGCAGATACAGATGAACCGCCGAGGCGAGCCGACTTTACCGACGGAGCAGCCTTCCGGACATGGCGCGTCCGCGCCGACGGAGCATCTGCTGCCGGAGGAGGAAGCGCCCTGTCCGACCGTAGAGATCGACGGCGTCGCTTACGTCGGCGTGATCAGCTTCCCGACGCTGGAGCTTGAGCTGCCGGTCATGGCGCAATGGAGCCCCGACGGGCTGCAAATCGCGCCGGGTCGATATGCCGGCACGGCGGCAGGGAAGAATCTGGTCATCGCCGGACACAATTACGACAGTCACTTCGGTTCCTTACAGGAATTGAACATAGAAGATCCCGTGCTTTTTACGGACGTGAACGGCAAGGTCTACGCCTACGCCGTATCGGACGTAGAAATCCTACAGCCGACCGCGATCGAGGATATGACCGCGGGAGACTACCCCTTAACCGTATTTACCTGTACCTACGGCGGGAGAACCCGCCTGACTATCCGCTGCGGATAATCCCGCAGCTCCGTTTGGAGACCGCCCTTGAAAGAAACGATTCAGAGAAAAATCTTAATATTTCTCCGCGAATCGAAGCTGCATCGCCGCTTGATCGCTGTGTTTCTCTGCCTCGCTACGGTGGTGTCTGCCGGCACGCTTGCCATGATTACGCTGCCGGGCGTCACCTTAGCAAAGGAAGAGATCCTCTGCTGCGCCTATGTGGAGCATCAGCACAGTGAAGCCTGTCTGGACGATGACGGCTTGTATTGCTGCGCCTATGCGGCGGCGCATCTGCACGACGAGACGTGCTACGACGCCGACGGCGCGCTGATCTGCACCATGCCGGAAATCGAGCCGCACACGCACGGCGCGTCCTGCTACGAAACGGTTCAGGCGCTGATCTGCGGCATGGAGGAGGGCGAGGACGGTCACGTTCATACCGAGGACTGCTACACGGAGACGCAGACGCTGCGCTGCCCGCTGCAGGAGCTGCCCGTGCACGTTCACACCGCCGATTGCTTCAAGGAGATTACCGTTGAAACGAAAACGGAAACGGAAAGCACCGCGCAGGACGATCAACCCGTCAGCGATCCCTTTGCCGACGTAGAAAGCGCCGCCCTTTGGGAACAGATGATCAGTGCGGCTGCGCTGAGCGGCAAATGGAGCGAGGATCTGCTTACTGTCGCCAAGGCGCAGCTCGGCTACCGCGAGAGTGAGCGCAACTTTGAAATCGTCAACGGCGTGAAGAAGGGCTATACCCGCTACGGCGAGTGGTACGGCGACGCCTACGGCGACTGGTGCGCCATGTTTATCTCCTTCTGCCTGCACTATGCGGACATTCCGGAAACAGAGATGCCGCGAGAAGCCGGCGTCGATCGCTGGATCGAGCTGCTCCGACAAAAGGAGCTTTACCGTGAGATTCCGGAACACTGGGACGATCCGGAAACCTTCATGCCTGCGGAGGAGGACTATCTCCCGCAGCCCGGCGATCTGATCTTCTTCCGCGTGCCGGATCGCGCCGGCGCCAGCCACGTCGGCATCGTGCGCACCGTGGACGCAATCGAGGGCAAGCTCACCACGATCGAGGGTAACTCCGATAACTGCGTGCAGGTGCAGGCGTACTGCACGAGCGATCCGCGGATCGCCGGCTACGGCGTTCTGCCGACGGAGCCTCGCTTCACGCTGACGGAGCACTATACCGCCGAGGACGGCAGCCGCTATACGGTTACTGTGGAATATAACGCAAAGGCGGCGATCCCAGAGAACGCAACGCTCGCGATCAGCGAACCGACGGCGGAGGAATACGCCGACTATCTCGCGCAGACGGCGCAGGCGCTCAACTGCGAGGAGGACAAGGTCAACGAGCTGCGCCTGCTCGACATAACGATTCTTTCCGACGGTGCGGAAATCCAGCCGCAGCGACCGGTCAACGTGACGATCCGCCCGGAGAACGCCGCGCCGCAGGACGATATGCAGATCGTCCACTTCGGCGAGGAGCCGGAGGTTCTCGACAGCGAGACCGTCGACGGCGAAATCCGCTTCGAGACGGAGGGCTTCTCCGTCTACGGCATCGTCGGCACGACGATCGAGCAGTATGTGCTTACAAGCGACGGCAGCGCTTACCGCGTCACCGTGACCTACGGCGACGACGCGGGCGTGCCCGAAGGCGCGACGCTTTCCGTGCGCGAGCTTAACGAAGCTTCTGAGGATTATGACAATCTGGTCGCCAAGAGCGAATCCGCGCTCGGCTTAAGCAGCGGCAGCGCAGAACGGGTGCGGCTGTTCGACATTAAGATCGTCGACGCAAACGGCGAGAAGGTCGAAATCTCCGCGCCGGTCGACGTACGCATCGAGCTGGCAGGGGAGGGACCCTCCGCGCAGACGCTGACGCAGAACAGCAAGGTCGTCCATATTGCCGACGGCGCGGACTGCGGCGAGGTGGTCAGCGGCGTGCAGATCGAAGGGGAGAGCGTCCGCTTCACGGCGAACGGCTTCTCCGCCTACGTGATCGTCAATGCGCCAAGCATAGAGGAAACCGGAGGCTGGGAAAAGCTTGCCTCCATGTCCGATCTGGAGAGCCACATCCAGAATGGCGACGGCATCTATATCGGGCACGTGGACGGCTACTATGCCACGAGCGGCGTGACCGTAATCAGCAGCAGCCGAAACGGCATTACGAAGACCGAGCCTCCACAGCTTGATTATCCTATGACGGGCGCAGTGCCTTATTACTTTGAAACCATCAACGCAGAGAACCATCAGTACAAAATCTACTGCATGAACGGCGCAAACCGAAAATACGTGCAGCAGTCAGGAAACAGTCTGAACTTTGTCAACAGCGTGAACAGCGCCAGCGTTTTCACGATCGAGGACTACGGCAACGGCGAGGATACAAACGTCTTCCGCATCCGCGGCGCAAATAATTACTGCTGGAATATGAAAGGCGGCACGAGCGGTCAGTGCTTTGCTGCTTGGAACGAACTGGTCGACGTGAACGCCCGCTTCCACTTCTGGTACTTCACGCCGCCGACGGACGATCCTTATGATCTTGACGGCAAAACCTACGGTCTGATGTTCTTTAACAACGGTCTGACCGGCAAGGCGATGATGTCGGAGGAGAGCGTTCAGGGTGCGCTGGAAGCGGTCTCAATGACCGTGCTCGCCAAGAACAACGACCGTGAGGACATCATCTTCACGCCGAAGGACAGCGGCATCACGCGCTGGACCTTCCATAATGTCGAAAGCGATATTTACCGCATCACGACACAGGTCGAAGGAGTAACTAAATATCTGCGCATTGATACGAACGACGGCGTAACGCTCGTCGATGAAAACGAGATCGACGACGGCTGCGATATTGAGATTCTGCAAGGCGGAGCCGGTCACGAAGGTCAGATCATCCTGCGCAGCAGCTCCAACGCCGTACTGACCTACAGCGGCGCGACCAACGTCGGCTTCTTCGTCGGCGGCACCGTCGGCAGCGAATGGATGCGGCTGGTGGACGAGACCGATCTGACGCCGGACTACTACATGGTCCATACGGCGGACAAGGTCAGTATCTCCGACCGCGAGGCAGTACCGGACGGCTCCAAGGTCATCCTTTACGCCCGTGTCTGGGACGCGCAGAACAAGCGCTATAACTTCTACGCCGTGGACAGCGACGGCTCGCTGATCCCCGTCTACGAGAGCGGCGACCAGATTCAGTGGTTCGGCGACCGCTTCAACACGCTTCTCTGGGACTTCACCGAGTACTTCTGGGAGGGTACCACCGATCCGAACGGCTACTACGAGCTGTACAACGAATACTCCGGCAAGTATATCGCCCCGCAGCTGAGCTCCAATCAGATTCTGTCGGACGAGAAGATCGGCATCAACCTCAACGGCAGAAGGGACGGATACTACTATTCCAATATTCTGGCATGGGACGATCCGAGCTATGCCTACGCCGGCGTGCACGCGAATATCAGCGGCAGCGGCGACAGCATCGCGCCCTGCTCCATCAACCAGACGACTGACTTCTACTTCGCGCTGGTTCACAACCTGCCGACAGATGACGTTTTGACCGAGGTGCCGACGGTCGACAACAATCTCTACGGCATCACAATGAAAATGGTTAACTTCGGCGGCAAGACCTACAAGGAAGAGGGGAAGAGCAACCCCGAAACCACATTGCAGCAGCACAACGTGATCGGCGACAGCCACGGCGGCGCGGTCCTGTATGCGAACACCGGACTGCTCTCGAACCATCTGGAAGCCAACGGCTATCCCATCGCGACGATCACCCAAGCTTCGCTGGCTGACCTGTTCGATTCTCCGAACAATCCGCCGGTCGAGGTCAACCATCTCTTCCTGCAGAGTATTCTGGACGGCTCCGGTTACTTCGAGTACGACAGCACGCAGAACTTTGCCACGCTGAAACGTCAGAACAATACTTACGGCACCGATTTCCTCGTCTATCAGGAGCTCGGCAGCTACGACGGCGGCAGCAGCAGACCTTCGTTGAAGCACGGTCAGTTCTTCCCGTACGACAATATCGAGCCGGGCAATTTCTGCACCGTCT
>Ga0265301_10001905_pt1 | contig 25786 bp, 30 predicted proteins | sample AusTroGonzalo_MG_2_FD_193488 | JGI IMG/M metagenome (GOLD analysis project Ga0265301, IMG submission 193488) | Bovine rumen microbial communities from tropical cattle in Woodstock, Queensland, Australia - Gonzalo_04 | ecosystem: Host-associated > Mammals > Digestive system > Stomach > Rumen ... | reverse complement strand
AGAGATTATATATAGTACTTTTTCAGAAGGCACTAGATATACAAAATTTGGCATTAAGTCTACATTAAGAAGTATATATGAAGACATGAAATATGTAAAGACACCAAAAGCAACAGATCTTAACGAGTACTTTGATATGAAGAAGTGTGCTATTTCTCTTGGTGGTGGTAAACGTACTACTGGTTTTGAAATCATCAAGAAGAAATAAAATCCTTATAAGTGATAGATATAGTGTTTGAGCCATTGTATCTTGATGTTGTTAGTTTGAGAGAGGCTAGGTCAAGGGGATTTAGTCTCTCTTTAAACCCTTATATATGAAACAATATGAAAGAAAATGAAAGAAGATTTAATTAGAGTACGAGACGGGGTAATACAGTACGACCCGAAAAATCCAGAATCCATTAATGCCGCTATAAAGACAGTTGTACAGACTTCTCAGGTGGTAGGATTCAATATGGGTGCTCAGACAATTAATTACAAAACGGGCTACAAAGATGGGCTGGTGAAAGGAATTATTATTGGTTCCATATCTGTCGCTGCACTTAGTATCTTGTGCCTGGGGATTATTAAGAAGAGGATGAAGTAGTTTGTCCTCTTTCTTTGTTTCCTTATAATTGATATGAACAAGAACTATAAGAAGGATATTGAATCATTCTTAGATTTTGTCGAGGGAAAGATAGCAAACCCGACATATAAAGCGTTATCAGTCTATAGAAGATATGAAAAGAAACTTAAGGACATTTCTACTTGGCCCGATATATTTGGTGATCTTTATGGCGGAGTTTATGTTTGTAGTCATGGTGGAGGTTATTACACTATTGATGGAGTCCACGATTGCTTTCCAAAGACTCATTACAAAAGTGTGGAAGCGCTTTACCAGGATCATCAAAAAGGAATCCAATTAACTTTAAGATCCGTCTATGAGAACTTCTATAATGGTCGGTATGATGAGTTTTTAGAAGACTTACCAGATTATAATGAGGCGGAAGATCTTGATACAGTAGTCGGCGAATTCTATGATGTTATGTTTAAAGGAGGACCAACCGATAATATTAGTATAGAGTCTTATGCCTTGTGCGAAGAATATAAAGGCAAGGATATATATGATCCTGAGAAATGGCCAGAAATATTTAACAAGATAGCCCACGATAAGATAGAGGGTGATTTTCTATGGCATGAGGAGGACGGTTATCATATCTTTGATTGCTTAGGTTGGTTCTCTAATGATGAGTGTGGTAGTTTTGAAGAGGTCTACAGAGAAATCCTTGGCTGGGAAGCTGAGGTGCTAGATTTTAGAGACGTATGGAATAAATTCTACCGGCACTACCTTAACATGAGAGAAGCTATTATGGCAGCTTATGAAGACTATTAAAAAAAAGAAGAGAGATTTTTAGTCTCTCTTTTTATTTAGTTTTCATTATCTAGTCTTGCTTCAGCCTTATAAGCACCTAGATGATAAGTATCGGCTGGATACCAAAAATCACCAATCTTTATTTCAATCTTATTCTGATAATCTTTGTTCTCAATTGGTATTAGGTCTTTTATCTTTTCCAGGTCAGTATCAGGAGTTGAGTATGTATATGAAACGGGTACTGGTGTTGGGTCTATTCTTTTATATTCTCCGTTTTCAATTACATAAGTTCTATCAAGTTCGCAGCCAAGTACAATATTACCAGTCTTCCCATGACTTTTTGTGCTGCTCATCCATTTCGTTTCTTCTTCTAACCACAGCTTATATATTTCTATTTTAGTGCTAGATATTACTCTTGCTCCGTATACTCGGTTTGTATCATAGTATGAGCTTTTGACAAAATTTTTTGATATAACTTGATTGTACTTGGCTTCCCCTGATCTGACGGCTCTCAGTTCTGTTGGTGTATTTGTATTTCCTTCAATCAGTTCTTTAAACCTGCCAACCATATTTTCTATTTCAACTACATTCATCTTAGGGAGTGGCAGTTCAACGAGGATATTAGCCATTGAATTAATACCAACTAAGATTTCTCCTACAACATAGCCATTCGCCTTATAGCTATAGTATTGGTCTTTAGTTAAGAAGGTGTGGTATGTTGAAACTTTATATAGCCCAGGTTCATGATATCCGCCTGTTATTATTCGCCAATCCTGTTTACCAAGATAGTAGGCTTCGGGCCAATTCTTTGTTTTATATGCTTTCCCGACTACTAAATCTCTTGCCCCAATATTAGCTTTCTTTGTGGCTTCTTTTAGTGTGACTGATGCTATGTAGTCTTCGGATGTGGTAGGTAGAAGAACAAGATCTGCCTTATCCCAAGCATACACAAACTTACCTCTTAGTCCTTCTTCTGGTGTATAGCCGGCTTCTTGAAGGATATAGATCAGGTTGGAAAAGGTTATCTCAAATTCAAATCCGCGTGGGTCATAAACTCTAACATACTCCTGTCTCTGATTCCAACCATTCTTAGTTCCACCCGCCACTTTCTTATTGATCTCTAAACCTTCAATTGGTGTATTCTCAAGTTCAAGAGGTGGAATAGTTTTGTCTCGCCAACCTTCCCAGGATGTTTCCTTTGCTACTTTTGTTCCTTTGAAATATGTAACGTAAGCAAGTTGGCCTGTAAAAGTGTTATACTCTCTCTTCTGAAACCCGACCATTAAGCGGTCGGGAATGTTTAGTTGATCGTTTATTTCTTCTTTCATACATTAATAAGATTTAAACCTGCCAATAACTGCCATTTTTCATATACCGCTGCCAGAAAGCCCTCAAAACCTTATATATGGTTTAGGTTTTAGTACTGACGTGGGGCGATTGGTTCGTTAAATGTTATGGGTCGCCCCATATTTTTAAACCTATTTATTTTTTTTTTTCCGTCTGAGAGAGTCCAAGAGCCTTATATATGAGATAACAATGAATAAAGAAAAGATAGTAAAATGGACAAAGTAAAAGAATTGAAAGTTTCAGATGGCACTATTATCAAAGTAATGCCTAAGAAAACTAATATCGGCCTACCTGTTAAGGCTAGTGCCGACGGAAAGTTAATTCAGTTTCGAGCAGACCTCCTTCCTCATCGTCCCGCATGTGTGGCAATATGTGAGACTTTGAGAGGGATTTGGAATGCTATGTTCGGCGAGGATGATGCCGAATCTTTACTGAATCAGTTTATGAAGGAGTACAATGTAGAGAGGTAGTACTCCTTTTCTTTTGCCCTCAATGCCTTATTAATGGTTCTCGAGGTGGGTGAATAATAGTAGCCTGCCTCATTTTTTTGTTTCTGAAATGATATAATCCGCGTAAACCAAGACATCAAATTCTTATACTTGAATGGACCTAGGTGTGTCTCTAGGTTCAAGATTGAATTTTTAATTATATTTTAAACAAACTTTAATTTTTACATTTTAAATTTTTAGATTTTTATGAGTAAAGTAGAAGATTTTATGGCAAAACTGGCAGCACAGACTGCCCCAATGCAAAAGAACAATCAGCCTAGAACAAACACAAAGTCAGTTGAAAAGATTTCTCTGAACTTCCCTGGCAACTTTGGACGTTATCAGATTCTCCCACTCGACAGTGTAGTAACAGATTATCCTTATGTAACTCTGTTTAATACTAGAGAGATCGCCATTCCTAAAAAGCAGGTTGGTGCTGATGGAACTGAAACCCCTTATACAGCTTGGGTAAAGCTCCTTCCTAAAGAGGGATATCAGATGAAGGATATGACTGGTCGTGTGGTATCTTCACTTACTGCAGAAGAGGAGCAGCTTCTTGGTGAGGCTCATACACTCTTTGATCAACTCTTCACTGAAGTTGATGCAAGAAATAACCTCCAGATGCAGAAGGATCTTTGCAGAAAGAGAAATTATACTCTCTTCCACGCAATGTGCCTGAATAAGTGGGATTTTGAAGACTCTCGTGTACCTAAGAGACAGAATTTCTGTGGACTCTTCGTGTGCACCGCTAAGGGCTTCATGAATGCCGTTGAAGATAACATCAACGAGAAGACTTTGATGAATGGAGGTGATGCCAGCTGGATTCAGGGTATTTATAACCGTGAATTAACTGGTCGTGATGGTTTTGTGATGTTCTCGATCTCTAAATCTAAGACATCCGCTGGATATTCAGTAACCTGCAGCCATGAGAGTGGAAGATCCCAGATGCTTTCTGGTGTAACCATTCCTTCAGAGGATGCAGAGATGATGAAGGATCCTGTTGCTAGCTTCTTAGGCTGGCAAGCCAATCGTGAAGAGGGTGTTCAAGACGGTCAGAGAAGACTGTTCAATGCAAATCTAATCAAAGAGGCTATCGCTTTTATGACAAATCAGCTTGCTGCTATTCGTCTTAACAAGCAGAATGGCCAGAGCATTGAAGCAGCTATCAAGGCCACTAACGACCTTGCTTTAAAGAATGCAGTTGCTCAACAGCAGCCTAAGACTAACGATCCTATGCTTGCTGCAGCTCAACCAACTGCCCCTCAGGTAAATGTAGAGAGAGTGGTTGAACAGAATCAGAATCCGTTCAGCCAGCCTGCAGCAGCCCAGATTGATCCTATCACTGGTGCTCCTGTAGCTCCTGCTGCAGCCCAGCCTCAGGGAGCCCCGTTCTCAGCCCCTAGCTTTGGTGGCTTTGGACAGGCACCTAAGAGCGACCTTCCTTTCTAAACTAGGCTGAAAGGAATAAAATCATCTATATAGAGAGTGAGATACAAACATTTCACTCTCTATATCTTTAAAATGTTTAAAAGCATGTATAACTATAATACTGAGTATGTTGATGGAATAATCTACAAATATACAAACAAAATAAACGGAAAATCATATATAGGACAAACTATAAATGAGACCCGTAGATATAATGAGCACAAGTTGGCTAAAGAAGATTGCCCATTTCATCGAGCAATAAGAAAGTATGGATTTAAAAACTTTAAGTATACGGTGTTGTTTAGGATTCACTGCAATAATTGCCAAGATCTGATTAATACACTGAATACAAAAGAGAAGTCTTGTATAAAGTTTTTTAAAACACTAGATAAACAATTCGGATATAATTTAACTTCCGGAGGAGACAGTTGGGTTGCTTCGGAAGCTCTTAAAATGCTATTTTCTAAGATGAGATCTGGGGAAAATAACCCTATGTTTGGCAGACATCACACTAATGAAGCAAAAGAGAAGATCTCAAAGCACAAAACTGGAAAGAAGATGCCGGCGGGATTTGCAGAACGCGTTTCTGAACAAAAGCGTGGAGTAAAATTTACCGAAGAGCATAAAAAGAACTTATCTACAGCACTAAAAGGGAGAATTATAACTCCTGAAGCCAGAAAGAAAATTTCAGAAAAGAGACTTGGTACAAAAAGTCCAGCAACCTCTTCTCCTGTTGTCCAGTTCTCTAGAGAGGGACAGTTTATGTTTGAGTATTCATCACTTAAAGATGCCGAACAGAAAACGGGCATAAAAGCAGATAATATTCGGGCCTGCTGTACTAAAGCTAAAAAAGGCAGCACAACTGTTTCAGCAGGAGGGTATCTATGGAGATATAAATCATGTTGGGATGGAAATAATATAGAGCCATGTAAACAACAAAAGGCTTTAGAAGTTTTAAAACTAGACCCAATAACTGAAGAGATTATAGAAGAATATGCCAATTTAACTGAAGCTGCTAAAAATAACTCTATCCTCATTTCAAATCTAAGTGCAATAGTTAATAACCACGCACAAAGAAAAACTTGTGGAGGATATAAATGGAAATATAAAAACGATGTTAAGCAATAAGTATAATCAGGTTTGGGTAGACGGTTCATGGCTTTTAACAAGGTCTCTATGGATGGCTACTAAAGACCTAAAGATTGAAGAGTTTAACCCTGGGGATGTTGTAAAACTTTGTCTATATACAATCTCAAAATTAAGCAAAGATTGGGGAATTACAAACGACAAGGTAATAACTGTCTGGGATAAGTGGAGCCGAAATTATAATGGATACTGGAGAAGCTGGATGATTAAAGACTTCGTTCAGTATAAAGGATCAAGAAAGTTTGTTACAGAAGAGACAATCGAAGAGATGAGAAATGATCCTAATATTACTGAAGAAGAACTGAATAAGGCAATCCGAGAGTTAGCAACTAATAAGATAAAGTTTAAGGCTAAGGAGATCATGATGAATGAATTTCCTAGAATTGGTATACCTTCTTACTTTTGTGAAGGTGCTGAATTTGATGATATAGTATCAATTGCCTCGTTTCAACTTTATCAACCAGGAGGAAAACCAAATGTTATATTTACAAAGGACAGTGATCTTCAGTATAGTACTTGTCCAAATTGTATATGGGCTTGCCCTCCTAAATCTGGCGAAACGGAACCAAAGATAATTACATATGATGAAATGTATTATCAGATTCCAGAGCCACTACGAAATGCTGGTCTAAGTCTATACAATTACAACGCTCTCATGAATGCTGCTGGATTTATGGGACACAATGATATGGGAGTTGCTAAAAAAAGTCATACAGATTCGGTGTCGGCGCTCTTGAAAATTATGTCAGGTGATTATAGCGATCTTGAAAATGTTGACATGTTTAGGGCTCAGCTAGCAAGTTATGATCTTTCTCAATTTCCAGATATTGAAAAAGTAAAATATGATATCTCAAATTTTGATAAGATCGGCCATTATGGAGATTTAAATGACTTTCATGCCTTCTGTACAAAAAACAAAGTAACCCAAGTATCAGATAAGTACTATTCTGCTATGATGGAAAGATTTGATCAGAAATTATTTACAGAATGATAGATATAGTAACATTGAAGGGAGATAAATATAGTTTTGATCCCCTTACCCTCGAAGTTTATCTTAATGGTATGCTTCAGGATCAATCATTTTTAGAGCCTATATTTTGTGATGCAGCCGATGGAGAGCCTGTATTTAGTGGGATCTTGAATAAAGTAACCAACCAAATCATCTCTCGGACTGGTCATGTAAATAATATAGACTCAAACATCGACTAAGAGTTATGGCATTGTTTTCAAGACCGTTTACAATTGGTGATTTAATGAACATAGACTCCGGCCGACAATCACGAGCTTCTGGTTGTGTCGTGAAATTAGAAAAGATATACCACGAGATCAAGGAAGAATCAATTTTAGATAGATTTAAAGCTCGTTTCCTCGGCCGATCTGTAGCTAAGAGATACTATGTGATTCTTAAGTTCTTAGTTACGTCAGAGAAGGGAAGTGTACACTCAGTCTTTATTAGAATATCTCCCGACTTTAACCTGACGAACTGGAAAACAAATAAAGTCAGAATCTATTGTAATTGCGCAGACTTTAAATATCGAAGTGCTTTTCTCTTAGGTCAACACGATTCCTTATTTTTGACAGATAAGATAAGAATGACATTAGGACCAGCAGTAGAGAATAAGCCAAAGGAGAAAACAGCTACATCACTTCTATGTAAACACGCATATGCAGCTTTAAATTACCTAGTTCTTAATTATTCGAGTATAATGAAAACCATCTAATGAAGAACTGGATATTGCTGAGTTATGAGGATGCAGAATTAGCGTTTTGGAATAATTTTGATTTTCCACTTAACTTTTGGGGAGAATCAGCATGGGAGATTAGATGTGGTGATAGGGGAAGATGTAAATATGATTGGGATAGGTATGTTGAGAAGAATGCATTTCAAATCTTCTATAATCCCCGGACAAATAAGTTTAGGGCATATCTCAAGTTGTATATTCATCACAGCGTTAAAATAATAGATCCCGACCAACTATACCTAAAGAACCCAGAGTTTATTTCTAAGATCGACAGGTTCTGGTTTGATGGACGGGACTTTAAAAGTTGCCTAAGTGTTAAGAGTACGATTCAGGAGAGGGCGGATAATAAAGAAGATTGATAGGCGGGTAATATCTGGTCTTGAGCTAGATTATAGATTCAGAGGAGCCATCTTAAACTCACTTGGTCTTCAGCCTGTCGCAATGATCTATTATATTAACCCAAACAATACTGATCCAAAGACTGGTATGATAAGTTTGTCTTGGGTAATGGTGAGTTTTGATAAGTTCTATGGCTACTTTGATTCAGAAACTAATGAAGCTGTTATACTTGATATCGTCGCGTCAGTTAATAATGACAGTGCAAGAAAAGATAGAGAGTATATATTGGAAGAATTGGGAAAATTTATAGTTAAAAGAGACGATCAAACCCCACCACATATAACATTAAAGTTTCTCTGAAATGGCATGATCCGCTGTTTCAGAGATTTTTTGTCCTTATTTATGAATGAATTTTGAAACAACTAATCTTGAAGACACTATAACATCGGGAGGACTCTTCCACGTAGAGATAGAAGGGTGGGAGTGTGTCCTCGGTTTTTGTTTAAATAAAGATAGAGAAGATAAAATTGTATACGTGATTATTAATAAAGTAGTACCAAAAGAAATGTTTGAAATTATCTTTGATACTGCAATGAATCTTATTGGATATTCAAAGAAATATGGAGAATATGAAGTTAGATTCTACCATGATGAAGATTTTAAAATTACTAAATTAGATGAGCAAGATACTAGCAGTTGCGGACATTCACATTAATGATTACAAGTCTAGAAACCCTGAGAATAAGTATCGATTATATCAGGGATCTCGGACAGTTGCACAAAACATTATTAACGTTGGTAAAGCACAGGGTTGCGATTATATAGTTTTCGCTGGTGATATAATTGAGAAGAGTGTAGTCAGACCATATATTCAGGCTGAAACAAAGGTCTTCTTAGATACAATCATGGCAAACTTTAAAGAAGGCTATATAATCTGGGGAAATCATGATCTAGACGGTAAAAGTTTAGATCAGGAGATATCAGATGCATGTCTCGGTGTTATGCTCCCGGCTAACCTTCACTATGCACACCAGAAATCACTAAAGATAGATAATACGATAATTGGTTTTTCTAACTGGATGCCTAAGTTTGATCTATCTTGGATACAGGGTAAAGTTGATGTTCTATTTACTCATGCCACTATTAATTATTCCCCAGATTCGTCAGATTTTATTGAATCACAGAAATTAGATGAAAGTAAGTTTGATCTGGCTATTTGTGGTGATATACATAGAATGGCAGCTCTTGGGAAGTATGTGTCAATTGGTGTTCCTCAGAAATGTAAACTAGGCGATAGTGATGATTCCAGTGGAATTGTTTTTGACTGTGCCACCAAATCATATCAGTGGGTAAATCTGAATCCAAACGACAATCTGATGAAGTTTGTAGTAACTGATGACGTTACTATGCAAGATAAGTGGGATCCAGATACATTAACTTGGTATGTATATAAAAGTGCGGACAGTGCTTTTGCTGCCGACGGAAACGTAAAGATCAATACCTGGAATGAAGTAGAGAATCTGATAGAAGATGCTGTTATTAAAACAAATCTACAGGCAATCCACGGTGAGGTACTGGCTAACATAGGAAACATAGACGAAGGCGAAGTAGATTTTGATTTTACTTTACATCGATTACATTGTGAAAACTGGAGAAGTATAGAAAATGTAACTGTCGATTTTAAGAGAGGGGATAAAATATTTCTTCAAGGAGCAAACGGAGCAGGCAAGTCCAGTCTCTTAAGTGCGCTTAAGTATGCATTTTTAGATACATCTACTACAGTCGGTCTACAATCACTCAAGCCATTCATTCAGTTTGGTGCTAAGGCTTGTTTGACTGAAGTAGAGTTTACATATCAGGGGACAGAGTACAAACTTAGACGAGGAACAAAAGAGTTTGGTCTTTGGATAAATGGAGAAGAGCAGAAATTCCCCGACAAGAAGTATTTCGAAAAGGATGTTCGTGATAGGTTCCCGTTCATTAATTACCTAGACGATGCGCTGTTTTTTGATGCCGATCATCATAGATTTATTGGTGGTATGAGCCCCGAGAGAAGAACAGAAGTAATTTCTAAGTTCTTAAAGCTTGACAGAATTGATGTTCTAAATGATACTGCTTCGGCTCGACTGGATGAAGTGAAGGGAGAGCTAGACAAGTGGAAGAGCAAGTATAATGAGAATGAAAAGGTTCTTACATATATTCGTGAGAAACTTGCCATGATTACTCTACCAGGCGTATCTAAAGAAGATCTGGAGAAATTAAAAGCAGAAGGGCTGGAACTACAGAGAAAAAATACTTTGTGGAATCAGTATGTTTCTAGAAATTCTCTTCTTCAGGCTCAGGCTAAAACATATCAGGATAAAGTAACTGAGCTGATGACGAGACAAGCCGGTTTTAGAGACCCACAAGTAATAGATTTTGAGATTGGCAAGATTAATGAAGAGATACAAAAACTAAATGAATCTCTTGTCTCGCTTGGTAATATTAGAGTTAACCTGGAGTATAAGCTTAAAGAAGATCAGAATTTAAGAGCAGAGGGAAACAAGGCATATACAGAAGCGATGAGTATTGGAGTTGGAAAAACTTGTACATTATGTGGTCAACCTATTAAGACGTCTGCTTCGGCGGAGGCACATAAAGCTGAATTATTAAACAGGGTTGAGGAGATAAAGAATCAACTAGCTGTCCTTGGTCAGGAAATAGCAACCTTGACTGCTCAAAGAGATAATTCGGCAGAGGAGTACAATCGAATCAACTCAGATATCGCCAGATATAACTCAGAGATATCTAAGAGAATGTCAGAGAAGACTGAGATTGCTTCTGTTGCTTCTGAATTATCCAGAACTCAAACTCTCCTACAAAATGCCATGATGGAACTAGGATCACTTGGTGTAGTTGAACAAGTTGAATTACCAGATAACTTTATGCAGAAAATGGCAGATATTGAGACTGGTCTATCAACTTGGAATACTTTTGAGTCCACTTCTAAGGATGAAGCTCAGAAGGCAGTTGAGATGAATAATCTAAGAATTGAAATAGATAGATTAAAAGCTTACTATGATGAATTAGAAAAGTATGTTAAGCTAACTGGTCCAACCGGTATTATCTATGAAGAGATTATGAATCAGCTGTGTGCTGCCTGGTCTGACAATAATATTAAGTATGATGTTGTTAGAAGTGGCACTGGTAAGAGAGAACATTTGAGTCTGCTTCCGTCTTATAACAAGGGAGGAAACTATATAGTATATAATGCAGCGTCTAGTGGTGAAAAGACATTATGTGATATAAACCTACTTGAGAAACTTATATCATCTGCTGGCCTACTGGTTCTGGATGAAACACTTAAGAATCTTGACTCATCTAAGCTCGAAGACGTATGTGAAACTCTAAAGGGTATGAATGTTGGTTGTTTAATTTTAACAAGTCATGCTGATAGTATTGGAGCTTTCTATAACAAGTCAATCTCACTATCTCTAAATGATAGCGGACTGACTGAGCTTAACGTAGTACAATAAAAAAAAAATAAAGAGGGAAATACAAATCCCTCTTTTCTTTTTTAGTGCAAAAACAAACAAAACAGATAGATAGCACCTGCCCACAGGATCAAACTCCATGGCTTAATCACTTCACTAATGATATACTGACCTTTGAATATGTCTGAGTAAGCAACTGATGAAACTCCAAGAGCCACGCAGAATTTCCAGTTAATCAAGGTCAGCCCGAATGTAGGAACGACAAACCAATTCCAGAGCAAGAATACTACGAATCCCATAAACGCTGCGAACAGGATACGTCTAAACAGATAATTAAAAGCTTCTTTCATGTCTTCTGAGTATATTTTGTGCAGTTCCGCTTGTCCACCTACCTTTTCCAATAAATGCGATATCTACGTCACTCCACTTTGTCATAGCTTCGTCCCTAGATATATCATCAGCAAATCCACCTACCAGTTTAACATTTCTAGCCGCGATTTCTTTCTTCGTTGATCCCTTTAGTACGAAGTTCTGTGGTTCTTTACCAATGTGATATACTGTAAACTTAGCCTCAATATGTAGTAGATATTCCTGAGCCATAAGATCAACTCCATCGCAATCACCTACTACAAAATCACATGAATCATCCGAGTCATAGATTGCGTTGTTTATGGCCGGGATGTAGTACTTATTAAAATCTTCTCTACTCAAGTCTCTATGACCTGAAATAAAATAGGTTATTACTTTCATATCATTATTAAAGGTTTCAAGTTCTTATAAGTGTGAAAAGGACAGTTTCAGCAAGAAGTACTAGTAGAAAAAATTATAGACTAAAGAGCAGGCTGCCAATTCTGTTTAATATCTTTGTAGATGATATAAAAGATAATATTCTAAACTACTTTCTTAATACTCCGTCAGTTTTTGCTATATATTTCAGTACTGGTTGGCCAGGAAACAAGGACCACTATATGTATTTTGATGATCAGGATTTGGAAATTTATATATCTGACGAAACCGGAAAGAAGGAGGTTAAGCTTAAGGACATAAATGGTGTTGACCTAATTAGCATAATGTCTCACGAAATAACAAACCCTTATGATATCCCCTTATGTCGAGAAGGACTTGAAAAGGTAGATGAGGAGTATGCAACTAGGAGAGATGCTTTAATAGGTGGGGAAAAAGTGTCTTGGACTTTATTTGATATATTTTTCAATGATGCAACTGAATACTCGTTGAATTTATTTACTGATTCTTATATAAAGGCTATTTTAAGCATCGGCTGGAGTAGAAAGACCTTAAATGATCTTAAATTAGTATTTCCATACAAATCAGCCTGGATATCTTTCTTTAGAGATAATCCAAATCTTCGAACTCTTAAGAATTACCACGAGAGAATATCAGGAAATGAAATTATATCTCCAAAGAAAAAGATATCTATGGTTTTTTCTAGAACCGCCGGTGGTTTAGGTGTATTTGGTATGGTGTTATTAGTTGATGTAGAAGATCCAGATGAAGAAGGAAAGAGAATGACCATTCCAGCATCTCTTGATTGTGATTTTATAGATTTAGCAAAAGTGGTAGATTCGCTCCCATTCTAGGGACGTTTCCTTATTTATAGAAAGAATTTTAGATTATGGGAAATATAAAAGCAGCAATTGAGTATCTTAAAACAAATAAGATAGATGCAAAAGAAGCAATCAACGTTTTAGCACAAAGTAGACTAGACCAAAATGAAAAGAATCTTGTCTACTGCTACTGTTATCCCAGGCCTTTGCCTGATTATGGGTTGCCAGATAGAATTCAAGAATATCGGGCGTCTCATATGATAGGAGAGAATGGAAATGATTCTGAGATTGCATTTCTTCTAGAGGCATGCCAGACGGAACAATATGGGAGGTTTATGAAGCATATCATGCATGCCTTCGAGAATCCAGAGATAGTTCATCCGATTGAGGGAGAAAGAACTGATACTTGTTGTCTCTGTGGTAAAGTTCTTCATGAGGATACTTCATGGCGTCAGAACTTTCCACTAGATTCAGAAAGGCATAATCTCTGTTTTGGTAGTTCAGATAGCAGCTCAGTTATCTGTGTTGACTGCTTGATTCGATTGGTTAAAACGATTCAGATAGTTAATGAATTAGATCCAGGTTTCCTCGACTGGACAAAAAGAGGGTCATATCAAGAGGCACTAAGTAAAGTTCATCCCATTTAGTTTCTGAAATGGCCCAATTCGCTCTTTTCAAGGCTTGTATGCCTTAACGATGAGAGCGAACTTTTTATTTTTAATCTAATTAGTACTAATTAATTATGACACCAGAAGAATTAAACGAACTGGACGATAAGAGATTCCTTGAATTACATGAAGAAGGAACCTACTTTCGTGAGATTAAAGACGAGGCAGTAAATAGAAAGGAAAGAATCTATAACTCTGCTGCCGATGCAAAAACTATGAATGAGATTTCTGATAAAGAACAGGAGATTTTTGATAAGGACGCAGATTCTTTCAAAATCGTTCCGGAAATTGAAGAGATCGAACTCGGCGATTCTATTGCTATGAAGGCCGAGGCTATTAAATCAGCTGCTAATCCTGTTCCCAATGACCCTAACGTTGCTTGGGATTCTAGTGATTGGGAAGTTGCTTATTTTACTGAAGGCAATGTTCTGAATGCAGTAAAGGTTGGTGAGGTTATCATTACGGCTGTTGATGTAGAAAACCGTGAAATTGCTCCGGTTACTAAGACAATCGCTGTAGTTGATCCTAATGCCGCTGAGGAAGAAGCAGAACCTACTGTTTTCACTATTACTTATGTTGCATCTATGGGCGGAAATGTTCCTGCTCCTAGCACAACAGATGAAAATGGTAAGTTTATTGTAACTGACTTTGTTCCTGATACAATCGAAGGTTTCTACTTCGCAGGTTGGACAATTGAAGGTCGTGAAGGCATATTTGAAGCAGGTGAAGAAGTAACGGTTTCTGCCGATACTACACTAACAGCATTAATTCTACAGGAGCCCACACTTTATACTATCACCTATGTAGCAGACGGTGCATCTAACGTACCTGAAGCCGGACAGACAGATCCTGATGGTGAGTTTGTAGTATCTGATGTTATTCCAGTACTTGCCGGCCACACTTTTAGTGGTTGGTCAATGGAAGGACATGAGGGTAACCTTAGTGCAGGCGACCGCGTAACTGTTTCAGACGATACTACTTTAACAGCAGTATTTGCTCAGGAAGTTGAACCAGAGCCAGGACAGTAAAAAGAAATTATTATGGGGAGGAGATTATATTATATGATTTCTTCCCCATAACTTTAATTAGAAAGAAATGGAAGATAACGAAAATAAAATCTTTGAAGAGAACACCTATTGGCCACAAACACTAGGTGATGAAGCGGTTGGAAAGAAGATTGATATTCTAAATACTTCTCTCCCAACTGAAACTGCGTCAGTGATTGCAGAGAAAGAAAAGAAAATCTATGATAGACCCGCAGAAGCTTTTAAAATTCTGCCCGAGGATCTATCTGAGGTTTACGTTGGGACTGAAACACAATTAGAGCTCGTCCCTGTTATTGATGAAGGCGATGAAGCTCCTAATGCTCCAACCGTTGTGTGGGAGTCTAGTGATCTTAGTGTTGCTTTCGTTGGTGATGGAAATATTCTTGGAGCTCTTAGTGAAGGTTCAGCAACTATTAAAGCTACAGATATTAATAACCCAGATGTAGCCCCCGTTAGCAAAGAAGTGACCGTGTTAGTTTTTGGAAAGAAATATACATTCACTGTTACTTTTAGTGATGGAACAGACGTTATTTCGACTGTATCTGGAAAAGTTGGATCTCCTGTAGAATTACCAACTAATCTAGAGAAGGAGGGATATATATTTAAAGGATGGTCTACTGACGGTGAAACAGTTATTCTTCCCGTTTCTCAATTTGGCGAGGAAGATATAACATATATTGCAGTTTGGGAAGAAGCACCAAAGTATACTATTACTTTTAAAGATGGCGACACTGTTATATCATCAGTGTTTGGTGTGACTGGAACACCTGTTTCAGCTCCAGGAGAAATGGAGAAAGAAGGATTTACCTTTAGTGGCTGGTCTACTGATGGTGAAAACGTTACGATGCCGGTATCAAACATAGGAGATAGCGATATAACCTATTTTGCTGTTTGGGAAGAAGTAGTACCAGTACCAAGCCCTGCAACTGAATACTTTAATATAACTATCTTGGATGTAGGAACAGAAGATGATGTACCAAAGCTGTGGCCGGCGTCTCCAGATGACTATTATTATTCATTAGATAAAGAGACTTGGATTCCTTTTAATGAAGCAATAAATGTTAGCGATGGCGAGGTAATTTATTTTAAAGGAAACAGCGGACTTGAGGACGAAGACCATCGAGTAAATAAAGTCTATAGTGGCAAGACAGCTTCTGCAACTGGCCCTAATGATGCTAGATATAAAATATCTGGTAATTTACTTAGCCTAATATACTCTGATAACTTTACAAACGCTGTTCTTGATACTTGCCCGCTATTTTCTTATTTATTCTCTGAGGATGGGTTAGTAGTTGATGCATCTGGCCTAGTTTTTCCAGATGTATCTTCATATATGTGCTTTGCTGGAATGTTTGATAATTGTACTAGACTTGAGTCTGCTCCATCAATTCTCCCTGCAATGACGCTGGCGCCAAGCTGCTATATGGCAATGTTTAATGATTGTAGTTCACTGGTTTCTGCTCCAATACTACCAGCAACAACTTTGGCTTCTTATTGCTATAATGAAATGTTTATGGGTTGTGATAGTTTAGAAGCCGCTCCAGCATTACCAGCAACTACATTAGCGGAACACTGTTATGATGCTATGTTTAAGTACTGTAGGTCTTTATCTTCCGCCCCTGAGCTCCCTGCTACGACACTTGTTTCTGGCTGTTATGAAGAAATGTTTAGCGGATGTGAAAATATTATCTACATCAAGTGTCTCGCAGAAAATAATGGATTTAATGTAGGAGCAGTAGATAATTGGGTCAAATATCTTCCTAGTTCTGGAACATTTGTAGTAAGTGAAAATTCTACATATGATAATCTCCAGTGGTATGAAGGTGATAGCGGAATTCCTTACGGATGGAGTATAGAGCTGCCTGATGGATCTAGTCTTCCTGGAGGAACATCTACGACTTAAAAGCAAATTAAACTATGATTGTTGGAATAGCGGCCATTGCAAGAAATGAAAATAAGTACATCAAAGAGTGGGCTAATTATCATTTAACTCTAGGGGTTGATAGTATCTTAATCTGTGATAATAATTTATTAGATGGAGAAAGAGTCTCTGATGTTTTGAATGATGATCGGATAGAAATAATAGAACTCTATCTTGGAAAAGATTGGGTTCAGCCTCGAGCTTATACGTACTGTTTCAAGGAGTATAGGGAAAAGTATGATTGGATGATATTTATGGATATTGATGAGTTTATTGTTCTTGATCCAAAATATCAAACCATAAAAGACTTTTTATCAGACCCGCTCTTTAGTGATGTAGATATCATTAGACTACATTGGAAACTATTCTCTGGCGGTACTGAACTGGAGGCAAACGGCAACTATAGTGTTTTGAGTAGATTTAAAGATCAATACCCAAACGAATTAGAAAAATACGGCAAGTCTATAATACGAGGAGATATCAATTTTACAGGCGGTTGGGTATATGGTCATGGATACTTTAATAATCCGGACCTTAAAGCGGTTAATTCTATTGGTCAGCCGGCTCAAAATCACTGGAGCACAATCAATAAAACCCCGGTGTATGAAAATGCCTGGATTAATCACTATCCGACTAAAACTATTGGAGAATTTATAGACCAAAAGTACTTCAGAGGTGGACCGAACAACAACAGTAAGAAGTATAAAGATCTAGGCTACTTCTTTCAATATAATCCATACGACGAAAGACTTGAAAGATATGGATTAGAAAAGGCAGATAGACTAGAGAAACAAAAGAATGAAGGTTTTAATAACAGGACATAGAGGATTTATTGGCACCCACTTATATCGATGGTTATTATTAGGTGGCTATGATGTAGTGGGTGTCGATAGGTCTGATGGTGGTGATGTTTTAGATCTGGAAAAAGAAGATATAGAACAATTTGACACAATAATACACCTCGCCGCCCAAACATCAGTACAGAATGATAATATAAGAAAGATCGTTGAAGATAATATAACCTCTTTCATTCATGTCTTCGGGTTATGTAAGAAGTGTGGAAAGAAGTTTATATATGCTTCTTCGTCATGTGCTTATAATATTACGTCAATGTATGGAATAAGTAAGCAGATGAATGAAGAGTATGCTAGATGTTATGGTTGGACTGGTTGTGTTGGTCTTAGGCTTCATAATGTATACGGACCTGAGCCACGAAAAAACACGCTCCTCGGGAAATGTTTAGCGGCCGATGAAATCACGCTCTATTATGACGGAAACAATATGAGACACTTTACTGAAATCTCTGATGTGTGTGAAGCTATTGAAAGAGCGATTTCCATGCCGGCCGGACTCTATAACGTTGCCTGTCCCGAAGAAAAAAGCGTGAGGGAATTCGTGGCTGAGGTAATGAAGTATAAAGACCTAAAGATAAATTTTGTACCCGACCGAATGGAGTATGATAAGGAAAAGCAGGAAATTGATGAAAGCCTGCCAAATATAATAAGACCAAATTATATCCCAATCGAAAGAGGTATAAAGAGTTCAATGCATGTGATATGAGAAAGAAGACAGAAGCGAAAATAAAGGACTATCTTGAAACTTTCTCATTCCAGGATATTCCGTTTCAATTATATCCCACCTACTCAATCTCTGAGTCTGGGGTATTGTTTAACTTTAAAAGCGTTGTTTATCCGTCTGATCGAAGTGTTAAGAGATTCACAAGAAAGAAACAACTTGCCTTTCGATCTCTCCAGGCTAAGATATTTGATGCTTTTATAAATGTCGGATTCTTTAATCCTCTTATGGTGGTTAGAGAATATCCGGTAGTAGTTCAGAATCACCTTCGTTTAGAAAATCAAACGGGAGCATACTATTTATGTGATTACTTCTTCCCGACCCTTAAAGATGATCAAGGGCATTGGGGATTAGTTGTCGAGCTTGATTCAGAGCTACATGATGAGGAAGCAGATTCAATGAGAGATGCTTATCTCGAAAGAATTGGTCTATTGGTGTTTCGAATAAAGCACCTCGAGAGACCTGACGTGCAAAAGAATAGATTTTGCGAACTTACCAAAACCATGCGAGAAATGGAAGATTGTGGTAAGCCTAGAGTATTTTCGTTCCTTGACAATATACACCTGGCAAAAGGCATATAGCTGTCATTTCCTTAATACTGAAAGAATAATTTAATATGAAAGAGTTAGTTCCAGGTTATAATCCTACTAATGGAGATTTAGAGTTTACAATAGAGTTAAACCTGTTCCGGAATTATTTTCCGAACTTTGAAGGTCTGATTCTAATGAACGAGGAGCTTACGAAGTGCAAAGCTAAGGTAAGACAAATCGAACCTAACAAAGCAATCGTAGCATTCCCAATTGATAAAGATAGTATTAAGAAGGTTAGTGAGGAAACAGCTGCAGTTAGATTTGATAATGTATCAGGTCTTCAGGCTCTCTATAGCGTTCTTAATAGCTTTACAAGAGTTGCCATTAAGAAAGAACTTAAGACAACTGAATTCATCCCCCTTAATGGATATCCTGTTGAAGATCTACAAAACGATATTCAAGCAGCCGTTAAAGGTAAGAGAAAGCTGTGTATCATAAACGATTATTCTGAGTATTTAGAGAAACAACGAGATCACAATCTAGTTTATCATCAGTATATTGTTGAGTATGGTACAAGTGAATATGCAGACGCTGTATTAATGATCCTAGATGGGAATATGGACAGAATGAGAGAAATCTATACTCCTAAACTTGTTAAAACAGAGTGGTGCTAATCATAATTTGGTAAGGAATGTAATAGTTCCTTACCTTTATTCATTTAAATTTATGCAACAATTATCAGAAAACGTATTAATGTTGAATGTAGGAGATCAGCTTCCTCCTATGACAAATGATGCCGTTAAGATATATCTAGCGGGTAGTCAAGATCTTAATCCAGCCGGCAATAATGACTGGCAGACTAAGATTGCCACCGCTACGGTTGCCTTAACGGAGGGACCTGGAGCTATCTCGGTATTCAAAGGCCACCAGTGGATATTTATTAACCCTAAGATGGCACCTAACTTTGATCCGAACCCTAGCATTGTCAACCAAGAGTATGTAAATAAGAAGACTTGGGAAATGGATATGGCTAATGCTGCTGATGGAATCTTCTTAAACTTCCTAAGCAAATCAGTTTCACCGCTCCCACTTTTCGAATTTGGCTTATTCTCAACCAGTGGAAAGTTAATTGTTAGATGTCCTGAGAATTATTTTCAGTACTCACAGGTGGCTTTTACTTGTCAGAGAATGGGAATTACTCTTCTCCCGACAAAAGCTAATGTTAAGGATGTTCTATGGTCAATGGCAAATTTACTTCCTGCACTACAACAAAACAAAGCTATCCAATTACCAGAGTAAATGAGGTCTCTGATAATTTTAAAGGGTGCATCAAAGGTATATAAGAAAATGTGGGTAGAAAGAGAAAGAATGGATAATTACTTCCTCGACATTAACATGATTAGACGAATGTATGCTACCCCTGATCTTATATCCCCAAGTAGTGCAATCCTAGGGAAATCATTTGGGGATACTGTCTATCGTAGGTTTCTTGAGGCGGTCTGTCTAAGAATGGTACGTGGCTGTCTTATAGTAATCGACCCAGAAACAGAACAGTGTGAAGGATTTGAATCATTAGCGCTTGTTTTTGGGTATAAGGTGTTTTATGTTTTTCAAGAGACTCCAGATGACTATGTACAGAAACCAAGAAAATACAGTGTCCCCTACTACCCTATTAAAAGAAAAAGTGAACTAGAAAAAGATGTTAAGTTCTTTCAGAGTTTCAAGTCCAGTGGAAAAGAGATTATCAAGAGTTTTTCAGATGTGCAGGACTATTGGATAAGAGATTCAAAAGCAAGACATCAAGTTATAAAAGCAGATAAAGTTCTGTTTGTATCGGATGTTCACACTAATATAGACTTATTAAAAAAATTACCTAAGTTTTCTGAATTTGATCGAGTTGTATTCTTTGGAGATTATATAGATGGACCAGAGAAAGGCGGGTCTAGAGTAATGATGGATAAAGTCATTAAGTCAAAATCAAGCCGTGTTATCTGGATGGAAGGAAATCATGAAATACGTCTTAGAAAGTATCTTGGATATTTAATGTTCAAGGAGTTTGGGAAGAGAGGACTTGCTGATCTTCTGTACTCAACTATACCGGAAGATTTTCTAAAGGATACAGCGCTTGAGTTTTCTGATTTGACGGGAGCACAAGCAAAGACCTATCTAGAAAAAATGAATGAGAAGTTAGTTATGTTTCTTATTATTAATGGAAAGTATATCTGCACTCATTCTGGTCTAAGATTTAAAGAACAGCTGGATCCGAGATTTATAGGTAATGTAATTTATGGCAATCGTGATATGGGAAGAATCGATAGAGACTTTTCAGTAGCTCACGAAAAATTAGGCATGTGGTCAATTCATGCTCATTGTAAATATTTTGATCAATGGGAACCGCAAAGATATGATCGTGTAGTTAACCTTGATCCGCCCAGTGAATTTGAGTTGGTATATGCTGAGTTAATTGAAGATGAATTTAAGAAGATATGTCTATTAGAAAAATCACAGTAAAAGTAAAGAAAGAAGATTTATCTGAAGTAATAGAAAATCTCAAAGCACAAGAAACAGAAATAACACTAACTCTATCCCTCCCCGATTCGAAAGACATCTATAAGTACTTGTCAACATCTGATAAAGTACTGGATTGGGAATTTCTTGAGAATGAGCAGGAGATGGATGTTAGGGAAGTAGGCAAAGAGGTAGAGAAGATTGAAGAGACTAAAGATCTAGATACATTCTCTGAGTTTGTCTATAATGTGATTTCTGGGCCGACAAACCTAAGTGAGGGAATTAGTAGTTTTATAGAGGCGACCTGGCGAGTTGATAAAAAGAGTCCCGGGATAATCTTTGGAACGCCTCTCTTCATAACTACTGTCGGAAATGAATTAGGCTCACTGTCTTCCGGCCCAAGTATTGAAAAGGCAGTTCTATACAAAGTGATTGAGGCATATTATAACGGTTTTTCTAAGATTGATATTGTTTCCGACCTCTGTGATAAAATTAGAGAAAAGTGGAAAGAGATGTCAAAATGCGAAACTCTTACTAATGTATCAATACTACTATTTAGAAATGCTTGACATAGATAAAATGATAGAAATGCTTGGATTATCTGAAGAAGATAAGAAGTCTAAAGGAGAATATGGTCCTGGCAATCCTGAACCTGGTGGAGACGGTAGTAATGGGGAAGAAACTCCTGAAATTATGAACCTCCTTCGTCAGTTTAGAAAGATTGTCGAACTAAGAAAGACAATACCTGAAGCGTTTGAGCAAGGAGATTTAGTCTATGATGAAAGAAATCAAGAACACGGAGTCGTCTTAGGTGAATTGCCAGACTTTGATCTCATGGCCCAACAAACTTCTAAAGTATTGTCAACAAAGTCAAGAACAAGAAGGTATATTGTCTTAACCATTACGACAGATCAGGAAACTGGAAATAGGAAGGCAAGAATTAGATATGTTAATTCTCACAACCTTCGACTAATTCCAGAAGAAAGAAACTCAATGACTGATCTAGATACTTTCTGCTCTAAACAGTGTATACAAGAATGTTCATCTGTCTGTGCTCTATATAAATACAAGAGAGTGGCAGATGATGAAGAATAAAAAAAAAAATAACCGGATTGGATTAATTCCTTTCCGGTTTTTCTTCGCTCATTTTATCGAGCACTTTTTTATAATAGTCGTAGGAGAAGTCTTCTTTCGCTTCTTCCATTCTTTTCTCAGTTAAAGTTCCGCGTTCATTCTTCTTTATAAACTCTAAGAACTCATCACCACTCATTTCTCCTACTTCTCCTAACTTGAGAGCTACCGATACAATTAGATCTTTGTTATCCTTCAGTATCTTAGTTGTATTAAATCTGAGTTCCTCAAAATCTAGTTTGATCTGCTTTTTGATTTCTTCGTCATCAATACCAAGAGGAAGCCCACCGCGATAGGTTTTATAATTACAATAGGCGAAGGGATCAAAGTAGCCAAGTTCATAAGCAGCGGTTGAGAATGCTTCCCAAGCTTGCTCAATGTCATTTCCACTTCCCAATAGTCTCATAGACTCATCTGGAAATATAACTTCTTCGCTCAGATATCCACCCATTGATATCATAACATCAGTAGCGATATCTTGTTTGGTTTGTATTTCGCCAATTCTATCACTATCATGGGTTATACAGAATCCACCAGAGTTGCTAGAAACTGATACAATTGCAATCGGAAGTTTGCCAGTCAAATAAGTCATAATAACCGCATGACCAGCTTCATGAACTGCATTGATGTATCTGGTTTTCTTAGATTCAGGTCTTCTTAATTCACCCAAGACTAATTCGATCTCTCTTTCTACTTCTTTATCATTGACTTTTATTATAATAGTCTTCTTGGGAAGTTTATAACCAGATTCTGGATTCTTTACCCTTAGTTCAGCCGTATCTCCTTCTTTCGCATTCATAACAATGTCTGACAAAAGGGGAGTAAAGATTGTACTGACCGTTGTAAATATAGGTCTAACTCCTTGTACCGGATAGACTCCTTCAGCATAGAGAAGATCATATATGCTTTGATCAATCTCAACATCAATCTTCGAAGCCTTGCTAAAGTCAGATGTAATTCTTCCAACCTCGTTCTTAATGATTTGCTCGAAGTGAACTTTCTTAAGAGTAGGATATTTGATTATTGAATTGCCAAATCTGGCTATCTGTTCTGCTCTAAATCTTCTCTTAAGCGCTCTCTTAATGTCAGTAACAGAAACTCTAGATGTTTCATCATAGAAGATGTCTGCATCAATGTCGGGATTTATTTCTCCTTCTACTTTAAATGCCTCATCAAGATTTCCTAAGATAAAGATAAGAGATCTATTACAATCAATTTCTTTTGGAGCAATAATAGTTTTCTTTGCCTCTTGAAGCATTCTCAGCAATTCACCAGTTGTCTTAGCGGAGAATATATCCTTAACTACTTCCTTCGGCCTAATCTTTCCATTAGGATCTTTTAGTTTTCGAACAATTATTCTCATAACTCTATCATCAATTATATCAAGAGGTCTGAGAATATCTTCTCCGTCATCTCCTTTTGGTGTATAGCCAGAAGTCATTGCAAAAGGGCTGTTTCTCCTGTCTATTACTCCAGGCACTCCACGATCATAGTAGAAGAAACCAATTGAGTCAAGTATATTCTTAACGTCATTAGGATCTACTATTTTTCCGTTATCGACCGGTACATCAGGATACTCTTCTACATATCCTTCAAAGTCATCTACGAATCCACAGAAATATGAAGTTTCCCAATTAGATTCATCGGACTTAATTATACCATTGTCTAAAAGATTCCAAACACTTCTTAGATTTGGTTTGTCGATTTCTTCATTGTGCTCGTTTATAGTTTTAGCATGCTGAAATTCATCAAACACAAATACAAAGTCGTTTACTTTTCCTGAACTTGGATTGTTATCTTCATCCAGATTAAGCATTTCAGTGATTTTGGATGCAACCGTCGTGTTTCCTTGATTGCTTTCTTCACCACAATCAAAGTAGAGGGCCTTATTTGCCAGACCAATTAAGTCCATAAGTCTTCTAACAACGCTGGTCTTTCCGGTTCCAGTCATTCCCCAGAGAGATACAATAGTTGGTCTAATTATAACCTCTGGAGTAATATACCAGGGAGTAATTGATTCACAGATCTTGTCAATTATCTCGTCAAGACCTACGAACTCTTTCTTTAGTATCTCCTTGGCTTCTTGTAGTTTTTGAATTCTGTCCTCTTTCTTCTCCGGTACGTTATATTTCTCTACTCGTTCCATGCAACACAAAGATCAATGTATTCTTCAACATATTCTATCGCCTGCTCTTTCATAAAATGCTTTATAAAGAATGCAGTAACTCTAACCAGTTCCTCAATTAGAACTGTATATGTAGCATCTTCAAACTTATCTTTTAGTTTAGGATAAGCTACAAAAATAGCGTCACCTTTTCTAAATGCCTTTATAAGTTTGGGAGCTCCTTGAGTCAATACATCATATACTTCCCACAGAGAGTCTATCATTTCTTTCTCTGATGTATAGGTAGTGATGTAGAGCTCGTCGGTATAAAATATTCTTCTGGTAGTATGTATCTCCCCTGAACTTCCTCTTGAATCCATTTCATATTTAGATTCATATTCTTTCAGGGGATCCAGCTTACTTAATATATCTGTTTCAGACATACCTTCCATTATGGGAGGTGATTTAAGTAATATTCCCTTTATCATATTTTATGTTTTGTTTTCAATTCAAAGATAAGGAAAACGCGGGCAATTATATCCCTTATTAGTGATATGAAGTATAGTTTCCCAAATCCAGGAGGAAATGTCTGGATAGATAAGTATAATGCTTTAGTAGATGAAGTGGCAAAGAACGAAGACCACTATAAAGAGATGAAGAAAACTCAGCCAAAAAGAGATGATAAAAATCCATCAGCCTGGAGCGGAAAGAGTATAGGTATTCATCACATCATACCAAAGAAAATAAACCCAGACCTGACGAGAGATAAGAACAACCTACTGTATGTAACTATTGAAGAACATTGTTGGCTTCATTACTATCTATGGCGAGCTGATTCGCAGTATGCTAAACACTTTTGGTTTTTACTTCAGGCGGTTAGAAAGTGGGGCTGGTGGACGCTACCTGGTGGTGAGGCTGAGTATGAAGAGATTAAGAAAGATGTGGCAAAAGGAAGAAAGGAGAAAGAGGAATAAGATCCTCTTTTATTTTTGAAAAAAAAAAGAAATGCAGGATATAAAGCTAGTATTTAATCCCCAAAAGGAGATTGTAGGGATCGAACCTACAGACTAAAACTAGTCTGAACCTTTTAGAAGTAACTAAGCAATTGAGCCTACATTTCATATATAAGAATTTAACGTCTTTTCCTTATATATGTATCATGACAAAATCAGCCAAGTAGAAGCGGTAGAAATGGTAAGTCCGCACCAAGGGATGGATGTCCGATTTCCCAGTACAGCCCAAGGTCCATCGCGAACGGCAAAAGGGAATAGTCATGATACTATTTTTTTTTTGCAAAGAAAAAAAAAAGAAACACTGGGGATACTACCAGTAAATGAATTAAAAGTTCATGCTTAGAAGTAACTCAGCAATTAAGCCAGTGTTTCATATATAAGAATTTAAAGGCCTCTGAGATTCTAAAAAAA
>Ga0265301_10001903_pt1 | contig 25793 bp, 25 predicted proteins | sample AusTroGonzalo_MG_2_FD_193488 | JGI IMG/M metagenome (GOLD analysis project Ga0265301, IMG submission 193488) | Bovine rumen microbial communities from tropical cattle in Woodstock, Queensland, Australia - Gonzalo_04 | ecosystem: Host-associated > Mammals > Digestive system > Stomach > Rumen ... | reverse complement strand
CCGAAGCTCGACGACCGTGCGAGATTCGACAAGCTCACCGAGATTTTCAGGAATAATCCCATAGAATCTGTCGAGGTCGTCAGGATGGAGGTCCCCTGCTGCAGCGCGCTCACAAGGCTAGTGACTTCGGCGGTCACGGCGTCAGAGAAGACCATTCCAGTCAAGGAGACAATCATCTCCAGGGACGGCAGGGTGCTCTGAACATCCGCATAGTTTGATTTATGACGTAATGGATATCACATCCAATGACTCCCCTCAAGGTCGTATACATCTCCATCCAGAGCTCGGATTCCAGTACGTTCAAGACAGGTGTCGATCTGTATCAGGAGAGGACAGGGAATTCCGTCGATCTCTTCCATGTCAACGGAGAAGCTGTGGACGACGATCCGCTGGTGTATCACGACCTCGTGCTGAGATCCAAAGAGGCCGATCTCATCATCATAAGATGCATGGCCGACCCTACCAGGATGAAGAGGTTCGACAGGTATGAGGAGGTGCTGAGGGAATGCAAGGGATACGTGATGATCCACCTTCCCAGCGCTGATGTAGGCCTCCTGTACAGAGATTATTTCAAGGGAACGGACGAGGAGTTCATCCTTCTCAGGACGTATCTCATCAACCGCGACAGGGAGAACGACGTATCGATCCTCCAGTGGCTCAACCATAAACTGACGGGAGAGGGCAGCGTGCCCGAGCCTGTGACATCCAGGGAGAGCGGGATATTCCATCCCGATTTCAGCAGAGATATCTCATTGGAGGAGTATCTGGAGCATATGGTCCCGGGAAGGCCCACCATAGGGATCCTCTACACGGCAAATCTATGGATCTACGACAATCAGACCCATATCATCAGCCTGATCAGGAAGATGGAGGAGCTGGAGATGAACGTCATCCCGGTGTTCTTCAGTGCTCTGGTCCACAATATGGACGGTAAGTCAGGTACCGCTGCGATTGTCCAGAAATACTTCATGGACGGGGACAAATGCAGAGTCAACGCTATTGCGATGTGCTCCTCATTCTCGCAGATCAACAATTCAAGGGACTGTTACGGGATATACACGCCGGATGAGCAGAACTTCTTCCACACGATGACGGATGTCCCTGTTATGCAGGTCATGCAGGTCTCCGGCCATTATGCGGATTACGAGGAGACTGCTGAAGGACTGAGCAAGTCCGAGTTCAACATGGGCGTAATCTGGCCCGAGCTGGACGGACAGATAATCACCGTACCGATCGCAAGCGGCGAAGGCGGGAAGAAGATGAAGAAGTACACCCCGCTGGACGACCGCATCGACCATCTGTGCAGGATGATCAAGAACTGGGCGGTCATATCGAGCATCCCCCGTTCTGAGAGGAAGATCGCCATACTGATGTATCAGTCGCGTCCGGATACCGGACGCATAGGCGGGGCAGCCGGGCTGGACTCGATCGAGAGCGTCTGCGACATGCTGAAGAGGTTCGCCCAGGAAGGCTACATATTGGACCATGTCCCCGAGAACGGCACCGAGCTCGTCAACGAGATAATCGACAATATCACAAACGATCTGGAATGGTCCTCGTCGCAGCGCATCAGGGATAAGGCAGTAGCACTAATCGACAATTCGTGTTACTTAAAGGAATACGAGAAGCTGTCGGAATTCAACCGCAGGACAATCGAGGAGAGCTGGGGAAAGCCTCCCGGGAAGATCTCCGTGGATAACGGTAAGTTCGTCATCCCCGGAATCGTCAACGGTAACATCTACATCGGTTTCCAGCCTCTGAGAGGCTGGGCGGAGCAGATGGAGGCCGTCTATCACGACCCGGTGATCCCCTGTCCGCACCAGTACATCGAATTCTACAGGTGGCTGAAGAACGATTTCAAGACCAATGTGGTCTTCCATATCGGAACCCATGGCACCGTCGAATGGCTGCCCGGGAAGAGCCACGGGCTGTCGTCCAAATGCTTCCCCGATCTGGTACTGGACGGGATACCGAATGTGTATCCGTACATCATCGACGATCCCGGGGAGGGTGTCCAGTGCAAGCGCAGGTCCGAGGCCGTCCTCATAGGGCATATGTGCCCGACGATGACCCGTGCCGGCAGCTATGACGATATCGAGGCGATAGACGCTCCGCTGCAGGAGTACTTCAAGTTCAAGGCCTCATTGTCCGGAGACAGGAAGGAGGCAGTCATCGGAGAGGTCCTGGAAGCGGTGCGCAGGCAGGACATGCTGAAGGACCTGGACCTTCCCGAGGATATAACGGCGGAGGAGTTCGAGAAGCATCTGGAGGATGTCCACGACTACATCATGGATATCAAGGATGCTCTGATCAGGGACGGCCTCCATGTATTGGGAAGGGCGCCCGAAGGCGAGCTGCTGGATGAGACCATCTATGGATTGACAAGGCTGAGGAACGGGGACGTACCTTCGCTGAGAGGGGCCTATTTCGCATCTCTGGGGTACGATCTGGATTCCATGCTGGAGAACTCCTCTTCAATGACCGGCGATGAGCTGAACAGCGTCATCATCGATAGGACAGACGGCCAGCTCATGGAGCTGCTGGCACATCTCAGGGAATCGGGATATGACATCGATTCTGTCAATGGATTGAATATGACCGACGACCTCAGGGAGGCGCTGGTATACGTCTGCGACGAGGTGTCCAAGAACGTCATGAAGATGACGGACGAGATGGATAACATGATGCATGCCTGCGACGGCGGATATGTGCTGCCCGGACCATCAGGAGCTCCGATGAGGGGCAATGCCCACATCCTTCCGATGGGAAGGAACTACTACGGTATAGATCCGGATATCGTCCCTCCGAGGGCATCCTGGGAGATCGGGAAGAAGATGGCCGATCAGATGATCCAGCGTTACATCGAGGACAAGGGGATATATCCTAAGGAAGTTGGATTCATCATATGGGCCACTGACACGATAAAGACCAACGGTGACGATGTCGCCTACATCCTATGGTTAATGGGAGTCAGGCCGGTATGGGGCAAGAACGGGCAGGTCAACGGATTGGAGGTCATTCCCATATCCGAGCTCGGAAGGCCCAGGATAGACGTCACGGTACGTATTACTGGGCTGTTCAGGGACGCTTTCCCCAATCTCATCGACCTGATCGACGATGCCGTGAAGATGGTGGCTGAATTGGATGAGGATGAGAACGATAACTATCTGGCGGCGAACCTCCGCAGGGATATCGTTGAGTCCATGGCGAATGGGATGACCGTCGACGAGGCCAGGAAGAAGAACTCCGTCCGTATATTCGGATGTCCGCCCGGAGCGTATGGCGCCGGTGTGAACCATGCTATCGAGAACAGCGACTGGAAGTCCGTTCAGGACCTTGCCGACCTGTACATAGAATGGGGAAGCTACGGATACGGAAGAGGGCTGTCCGGAGTTGCGATGAAGGAGCAGTTCGTCAAGAGGTTCGGCAAGGTAGGCGTGACGGTCAAGAATGTGCCGGACCGCGAGATAGACGTTCTCGATGTGGACGATTTCTATTCCTATCTGGGAGGCCTCAACGCTTTCGTGAAGGCCTACGGCAACAAGGATGCCATGTCGTTCATGGGTGACGGCTCCGACCCGGACAAGGTTAAGATCAGGGATTCCAAACAGGAGCTTCAGTTCGTATACAGGAGCAAGGCCCTGAATCCGAAATACATATCGGGACTGAAGAACCACGGTTTCAGAGGCGTCGCCGAGGTCGCGAAGCTCACGGAGTTCACGTTCGGATGGGACGCGACGTCAGATATCGCGGACGACTGGATGTACGAAGGGCTTGCCGAGAAGTATCTCTTCGATCCTGACACGAGGAGGTGGATGGAGGAGAACAACCCGCATGCGATGATGGAGATGATCAACCGTCTCATGGAAGCGTACGACAGGGGCATGTGGGATGCCAAGCCGGAAACGATCGAGAAGCTGAAGGACCTGTTCATGGACCTGGAGGAGAGGATAGAGGATCTGCAGGACAGATGATGCAACTCATCTGAAACTCTGTCAGACATCCTTATTTACATCCTCATCAACTATTATTACTATGGCGAACGACTTCTGCCCAAGGTGCGGATGCTATTACGGCGAAGGGGTCTACAATTGCCCCGAGTGCGGTTACGCTGTGCGCGAACCGCCGAAGCAGGAGTACGTTTCCGGATTCTCGGAGATGCCTTCCAAGAAGCAGGTCGACCTCGTATCTCTAATCTTCAAGGACAAGTGGTTCTATGTCGCATTGATCGCATCGGCAGCGATATGCTTCTCGATAACATACTTCTGGAGGTTCTCGTTCCTGTTCCTATGCTTCCCTCTGTTCATACCGATGAGGAAGTACAGCATATCCGCGGGAGTGTTCATGGGGATCTGCCTCGGATCGATCATCGCGATATCTATCAAGTATTACTGGTTAGGAACGTCGCCGTTCGTGTTCTGATGTATTACTCTAAAAAAAGAAAGTTGACGGCCCGAAGGCCGTCTGTTTCATTCCTTGCTGAATGCGAATTCGTACACGCAATCCATGTTCTCGCCGGTCTTCGCCGACACGGGGATGACGGGCTTCCTCGGATAGTTCTGCTTGAACCATTCCGTGATGTGCTCGATCTGTCCGGGCTGTGCGATGTCGATCTTGTTTATCAGGACGATATCCGCTGCTGACATCTGCATCTTGTAGAACTCTTCCTTCTTCTCGATGAGGAGGTCGAACCTCTCCACGTCGGCAAGTCCGATTATCCTGCATGAGTCCTCGTCGATCATCGCCGTGTGGACGAAGTTCTTCACCTTGTGGGGAAGCGCCAGTCCTGTCGGTTCGATGATCAGCATGTCGGGGTCGATGTCCCTCTTGATGTTCCTGAGGGCCGCCTGCAGGGTACCGACCAGGGTGCAGCAAATGCATCCCTCGGGCAGCTCCGTTGCGCTGTATCCCTCGGCCTTGATGGTTGCACCGTCTACTCCGACCTCTCCGGATTCGTTCACTATGATCGCGGTCTTCAGCTTCCTGTCGGTGAAGACCTTTGCCAAGCTTAACAGCATGGTGGTCTTTCCGCTTCCCAGGAATCCTCCGATTATCAGCACATCCATTCTATCATCTCAGAATGTAAGCTTGAGGTTGTCGTACTTATATACTTTCTTCGGACAGCTGAACTGACACCTGTAACATGCGGTTCCGAGACAGTTCTTGGTCTTGACGACGATCTCGTTGTCGTCCTGGACCGTGAGTGCATGCTCGGGGCACTCCTGCTCGCACTTCTTGCAGCCGATGCATCCGTCCATGTATCCGCGGAGCTCGGTTCCGATGTCGTGCAGGATGTACAGTCCCCTCTCTCCCAGATCGGGGATGTCACGCTGCACCATCCTGTGGATGGTCGGCCTTCCCCTTGCTTTGGGAAGTTCCTGTATTCCTACGAGGGCGTTGTTCCTGTTGTACATCTCCATGCTCATACCCTCGTCGCACACCGCGAGCTCCTGGGTGTAGATCTGCTCGAAGATGCTGTCTCCGGCGAACATGACGTGGTTGGCCCTGATTCCGTTGGCGATGTCCTGGAGCTCGTCGAGGAGCTCGGGGTTCCTGAGGATGTCAGTCGCCATGGCGAGCGAGGTGTTTCCGTACTGGTAGATCGTGTGACATGAAGGCGGAAGCAGTCCGACCTCTCTTGCCTTTTCGGCATCAACGTATGTTCCGGATGCTCCGGCCATGTACATGATGTCGAGCTCGTCGAACTTGATGCCTGCATGCTCAAGCAATGTGAAGTGTCCTGCCCTCATCGCACCGATGGCCTTCATGGCCTCGGAGATGTCATGGGAATCGATGTACACTCCGTCCTGGAGGTGGAGCAGTCCGTCTGATGTGGTGAGCTTTCCCTTCCTCCAAAGGTGGCCGGACAGGACTGCGGATACCGCTGCGACGACTCCGGTTCCTGTGATACCGGTGGCCTTTCCTGACATGGGCCCTTCGTCAACCACGGTCTCGAGGGCCAGGTCGACCCTTGCACCGTTCTCGGGGATTATGTCGTCATTGAGGACCTTACAGATGTATTGGAAGTCGTACTCGAGGTCGGATATCGCTCCGGGCCCTGCGAGCATTCCGCATTTGATGGACTGTCCTTCCATCGCAGGTCCTGCTGCCGCCGATCCTGTGTAGATGTCGTCCCCGATCTTCAATGCCATCTCTGCGTTGGTACCGTAATCGGTAACCAGACAGTTCTCCTTCTGCTCGAGAAAACCGCTCTTGTACATCATCGCTAATGCATCCGCACCGATCTCGTGCCTGATCGCAGGCGGGACGCAGAGTTCGCATCCGTCCTTGACGTTCAGTCCGACATCCACGGCCGAGAATACTCCTGCATCCCTCTTCTGGTCCACGATGCCTCTTGCCTTGTGGGCGTTCTCTCCCGCGAATGCGAGGTCGTCCACAGGGATTCCCTGGAACAGCGACAGCTGTATGGGGTTACCGCAGATGCTGACCCTCTCGACCTGTTTCAGGTCGATTCCGAGAGTCGCGATGAGCTTGTTCACTGTGTCTATGAGGATCTTGTGAGCCGTCTCTGTCCCTGCATTTATGCAGAATGTGAGGTGGTCCATGATGTTCGCGCCGGGCAGCGGGTGGCATTCGGTGACCGATGTAGAAAGGATCTTTCCGTTCGATAAATCGACCGCATGACCTCTGGTACCGCTGGTACCGATATCTAAAGAAATACCGTAAGCCATCTTATCTTCCTGTCCAGATAATCCGTTTTGTGACATAAAAACTGTTTGAAAAACTAACCACAAATTTTGTTGACGAATCATTTAATTTTATTGACTAAACAGTATTGTATACGTTATAATATATAATAATAGTATCCGTCATTTATATAGTTGCTTGGATAGTCCATCCATCCATCCAACCAAATAAATAGTCAATAGCCTAATATCATTTCCAGTAGGTGGTGGGAAACTGTCACCGAAAAGCAAAGGAGGAAACACGAATGATTGATTATTCAAAAGTGGATTTCAGCAAGATCCTCAAGCGTTACGACGTCGAGGGTCAGAATGAAACAACACCCGAGGCAGTTGCAAAAGCAATGCTTCCGAAAGACCCCGTTCTGTACAAAGTTGCAGAGTGTGTCCTGTACATGAAGTTCAAGGACGTCGGACCCGCAACAGCAGAGGCGCTGAAAACCAAAGATGCTTTGGATATCATCAACAACGGACTCGTCGTTGGAATGGAGTGCGTTGCCAAATTGTACGCAGAACACATCTACTACCTGCCTGAGATCATGATGGCGGCAAAGACAATGGAGATCGGAATCGCTCTCGCAGAGAAGCAGATCCCCGGTGGAAGGTCCACAAAGGGAACTGTTGTCATGCATGCAGCAGAGGGAGACCCCCACGACATTGGAAAGAACATTGCAGCCGTTATGATGAGGTCATCCGGATACACAGTTGTCGACATGGGTAAGGATGTCGCAGTTGACGACGTTGTCGCCAAGGTGAAGGAAGTCAAGCCCTTCATGGTAACCGGAACCGCTCTCATGACCACAACCATGACCGCATTCCCGCGCGCAGCAAGCAAGCTTGTCGCAGCAGGAATCAACATCCCGTTCATGGCAGCTGGAGGAGCAGTTAACAGGGACTTCGCAGAGTCCTTCGACCTCGGTATCTACTCAGAGAAGGCACCCCAGACACCCCCGATCGCGGACAAGGTCCTCGAAGGATACGACTGGAAGAAGATCAGGGACGAGTGGGACCACATAGTAGGAGCGTGATTACAATGGCAAAGTACACAAAGATGGCATACAGCAGTGCGGATGAGATGGTATTCGGACACGCAAAGGAGCCCGTATCCTACGGATTCGGAATCAAGGTCGGAGCCGGCAGGGTTATCCCTGAGCTCAACTACGGACCCAGGCCCGGATCAGAGGCATCACCCGAGAAACTCAGGAAAGAGTACGTCGACTACATCTCCAAGGATGTTCTCAACAGGTGCGTAACACTCGGATTCCCCGACGTCCAGCTGGAGACTGAGTGGATCTCTCAGATGGGAGACCCCAAGATGTCCACACCCGTCGTAGAGGGACAGAGAGCGATCTGTGAGAAATTCCACGAGGAATACGGAATCAACTGTGCAGTAAGGCAGACAATCCCCGACCAGCGTGAGGCAGAAGAGGGATACAGGCCCGGCATGGGCGGAAAGCACAGCTACCCCGAGCACCTGTTCCAGTGTGCAGAGGTCGCTTGTGAGAACGGAGCAGATGTCCTCTCATGTGAGACTCTCGGAGGAAAGGAGATCGGAGACTACGCAACAACCAACGGAGACATTGTTGCATTCCTCTTCGGAATCGGATACCTCGGATCCATCGATATGGAATACGTATGGAAAGAGTTCGTCAACATCGCAAAGAAGAACAAGGTCATCGCAGGAGGAGACACCAACTGTTCCGGAGCAAACACCTCGATGTTCATGGCAGGAGGAATGCTCGACCAGGATGTCCAGAGGACCTACTCTGCAGTCACCCGTGCAATCGCATCCGCAAGGACACTCGTCGCATGGGAGCAGGGAGCATCAGGACCCGACAAGGACTGTGGATACGAGGGACCCATCTGTAAGGCAATCGCAGGAAAGCCCTGTGCACAGGAAGGAAAGAACTGTCAGTGCGCACACGCCGACCTTCAGGGTAACCTGATGGCTCAGGTCTGTGATCTCTGGTCCAACGAGTCAATCGAGTACCACCCCGAGTTCGGAGGAACCTCCGTACAGTGCTGGATGGGATCACTCGGTTACGAGGTCGCACTCATGAACACTGCAATCCAGCTCGGAAAGGAGAAGGATCTCAGAGACATGTACATGATCACCGACCGTGAGAGGGGACCTGAGGGACACATCCTCGCATACGACAACGCATACAAGATCGGACAGGCAATCGTCTCTGAGGGAGACAACTACTACCTCAGGGCAAAGGCAGCCGGACTGACCGCCGCCAAGCTCATCAAGGAGCACAACGACGCAAAGGAACTCCAGCTCACCAGGAAGCAGAGAGAGGTTCTTGAGGGAATCATCAAGGATCTCGAGGCACTGCCCGACGACGAGGACAAGTTCTTCGAGTACTGCTGCAAGAAGTACGCAGACGTACCCAACTTCACCCTGAAGAACTACGGACTCTGAGAAGATCTGAATAAACTCTAACAACCCGGGGGCCACCCCCCGGGACCATTCTCTTTGCGGAGGATATCATTATGTCTGAATTCAAGCCATTGGATCCTACAGCATGCGGTCTCTTCTTGGTGGCTGCGATCTCGCTCCCGCTGGCATTTTCATGCCTGTTCGACGAAGCGAAGTTCGGTGTACCTGCAGAGCTCTTCATGCTCATCGGATTCTTGATAGTAGTCGTTGCTCTCCTCGCATACAGGGCAGAGAGCAACTTCGGATTCACAGTGTTCCTTCTAGTGGGAGCCGCTGTGTTTGCTACCGGTTATGGCTTAGGAAACGTAGGTGCCCTGGTATTCGGTATCATCTTCGTGATGTGCATCATCTGGTCCGTATTGGCGAAGACACCGAAGAACCTGACACTCATCCTGTGCACAACCGCAGCAATATTCCTCATCGTAGGAATCGCAGGAATTACAGAATCGGACCTGAACACGATCCTTGGAATCGTTGCGCTCGCTAACTTCGCGCTCAACTTCTACATGGCATCTGCTCTGGCATCCGACGGAAAGTTCCCTGTGTTCTGAACGGAATAATCAAACTCACTTAGGCCCCGAGAGGGGCCGATTACCATTTCATACCCCCTATATTAGGTCGGGTCCCAGAAGGGCCCGGCCGGACTTCTTTTCGTCGATTGTCGATATTTATTGGGGATTTTCGTTAATCGCCGTACGCCCGTGCGATAAGGCAATAATATATAGTTATTCTACGCGACTTAGATGACTTCGCCCGAACAGCGCCCGGTTATCCCCTTGGATTCTTCCGACCTCGAAATCGGTCTGGTCGGCGGTAAGGGGATCAATATCGCAAAGATGATCTCCAACGGTTTCAGCGTCCCACCTGCGCTGTCTGTGACTGTGGATGCTTATGAGATGTTCTTGGACATCACCGGTCTCAGGTCGAAGATTTCGGAGATCCTGGACAGGACCGATTTCGACGATGAGGCCTCATTGGAATCCTCTTCGCAGGAGATACGCGGACTGTTCTTTACAGCCGAGCTTCCCGAGGAGGAGATCAGCGTCCTGAAGAAGAACTTCTTCAGTCTTGACGGGGAGTACTTCGCTGTACGTTCTTCTGCAGTCGCCGAGGATCTGGCGGATGCCAGTTTCGCAGGGCAGCAGGATACATATCTGAATGTGAGGAAGCACGATATCATCGAAAAGGTCCTCACATGCTGGGCATCGTACTGGAATGCAAGGGCGATGAAGTACAGGCACGATTCGTCGAAGAACCATCTCGAACAGGGAATGGCCGTCGTCGTGCAGAAGATGGTCAGATCAGATATCAGCGGAGTCATGTTCACATCCGATCCTGTCACGGGAGAGGAGCATACGGTCATAGAGGCATCATGGGGATTAGGAGAATCCATCGTCTCCGGAATAGTCTCCCCGGACAGATACATCGTATCGAGGGACGGAAAGGTCACGGATGCGGTCATCAAGGAGAAGGCACAGGGATTCTACCTTATCGACGGTGAGAACAAGCTGATCGATATAGAGCCGGAAAAGGTTTCCGCACGCTGTGCCGACGATGATATACTGAAGCTCATCGCTGCAGAGGGTGATAAGCTCAGGCAGCACTTCGGATGCCCTCAGGATATCGAATGGGCTGTGGAGGCAGGCAAGGTCTACATCCTGCAGTCCAGAGCCATCACCACACTTCCTGACGAATCCGAGAAGGATGACATCCTATGGTCAAGAGGATACGGTGATGAGTATTGGGCAGATGCCACTACGCCGATGTTCTACACGGTCATGGGGAAGATGCTTACCGATTATGTCAATCACGAAGGAGCGCACATGATGGGCTACAAGGATCTTGAATCCGGCCCTCTCACAAAGCTCCACAAATCAAGGGTGTACTTCTCCGCTACAGTATTGGAGAGGATATTCGCCCATTATCCGAAATTCATACGCTCGAAGGAGCTCTTGGAATATTTCCCCCGCAGCGAGCAGGAGAGGATCTCCAAGTATCCTAACGATTACTTCGGCGCAGTCAAATCCCAGATAGTCCTGTTCTTCAGGGACAGGGACGGAATGATCTGGAGGACGGACAGGGTATACAGGCAGTGGGCAGAGAAGTTCCTCGAGCTGTGCGCGGAGTTCGATTCGCAGGACATCACCAAGATGTCGGACAAGGAATTGGCCGACTGGTACGAGAAGATCCGCGTGGGCTCCACTAAGCACTACCAGCTGATACGTTACGGAATGGTATCCCATTCCATCATGACCAATCTTCTCGTGAAGAATTGGTCAATCAAATGGTTCAAGGACGACGGTTCGGTCTATGCCGGGCTGATGTCCGGTCTGGAAGATAACAAGACTGTGGAGACCAACAAGGGATTCTCCGATCTCGGTATCGCTCTGAGGAACGATCCTGAGCTTAGGGCCAAGGCGGATGAGATGTCCGCGGAGGAGTTCGTCGAATGGCTGCACACCACCGACTGCGAGTTCAGGAAGGAGTACGACAAGTTCATCAAGGAATTCGGCCACAGGTCCGGAACCAGGGAGCTCAACGCTCCAAGATGGGCGGAGGATCCCGATTATGTCATGGGCATCGCGAAGCAGATGTGCGACGGCGGAGCGGATCTGAGGGCGGAGTTCCAGCGCGGTGTGGAGCGCAGGGAGGAGACCGAGGAGATGGCCAGAAAGGAGCTGGGCTTCTTCAAAAGATGGATGCTCTTCAAGGTGCTGAAGTACGCACGCACATACCTCATATTCAGAGAGAACCAGAGGTTCTACCTCGACCACATGATGTACAGGAACAGGCTGATATTCCTGGAGCAGGGCAGGAGGCTCTGCGAGAAAGAACTCATCGATGACAGGGAGGATATCTTCTTTCTCGAGGACACGGAGGCCATAGCGCTGCTGAACGGTGCGGATGCGTCCGGTGTCAGGGAAACGATCGCACCCAGGAAGGCGGAGTTCATGAAGTACCGCGACAGGCTCCCGCCGAAATTCCTGCTGAACGGAGTGGACTTCGACGACGAGCCCATATCCCACGGGGACACGCTGGTGGGAGCCGCGTCCAGTCCCGGAACCTATAAAGGAAAGGTCAGGGTCATCATGGACATAAGGGATCTGGGCCAGGTCGAGAAGGGAGAGATCCTTGTCACAAGCAACACCGATCCCGGATGGACCGTGGCGTTCTCCAAGCTCGGGGCACTGATCACAGAGACCGGAGGAATCCTTTGCCACGGGGCCGTCATATCGCGCGAGTACAGGATCCCAGCGGTCACCGCGGTGAAATCGGCGACCACTCTGCTTCATACAGGCGACGTGGTCCTGGTGGACGGAAGCAAAGGAGAGGTCATTATCTTGGAGGAATCAGAATGAGCACAGAACTGGATTACAACGAGAGCTATTATTTCAACTTCCACGATCAGAAGAGCGGGCTTACCGCATTCATGCGCATAGGCAACAAGCCCAACAGGAACGAGAAGTCCGTGTTCCTTTTCATGATCGAGAAGGACAGGGTCTGCGGCATCAGGAACGCCGTTGCGTGCGATGACGATAAGATGTTCTGCTCAGGTCTCAGATTCGTGAACGACGGCGGCGTTTGGCGTATAACCTATCAGGGGCCTCTTTTCGATGTAGCTTCCAAGGAGTCGGTCCCTCTGATGTCATCCATAGATGTTATGTGGAAACCCGTCAACCCCGAGATGGATTACCATGACTGTGTAGATGCCAAAGGCGCAGCCCTCTCGGCACAGACCGCATCCGAGCATTTCGAACAGTTCGGACTCGCTGACGGAAAGGTCGTCATCGGTGACAGATCCTATGATGTGAATGCTACCGGTGAGAGGGATAAGAGCGAGGGCGTCCGCGACTGGGGCGCGGCCAAGATGTGGATGTGGCTCAACTCGGTATACGGAAACGACGCGGGATTCAATGCAACGAAGCTCTGCACGCCGATGGGCGATGTGGATGCCGGATATGTCGGCAGCAAGGATTCCAACGATCCTGTTGTGAAGATCGATATCGATGTCAGATACGACGGACCGATCCCTTCGGGATACACGATGACTATGAAGGGCAAGAGCGGAAAGGATTATTCCGTCGAGGCCAAGATCATCAGGTTCGCGACTCTTCCCATGCAGGGCAGCAAGGATATGCTTTTGGTGGAGACGATCTCTGAGACGGTCATGGACGGGCGCACCGGTTACGGCATCGCCGAATTCCTGGTACCTTTGAAGAATTGAACCAAACCCTATGCCGGCGGCCTCATAACCGTCGGCTCTTTGTCCATCCGGACGGGCATCTGTCCGGTTTATCAGATAAGGTCAGATTCCTCTGAACAGCTTGAATATTCCTATGATTATCAGGATGCAGACGAATATGGCGACGAAGTTCTCGTACGGATACGGGCGCTCCCCTCTGTCCTGCACTTCAAGTATCGTGTAGTCAGGGTATTTCACGACATCTTTGGGCAGGGAATAATCCTTGGATTTTATGACGTACAGATATACAGGATCGCTGGCATCGCTGCCGACATCCAACGATCCCGGCAGCATCTTGATCTGGTCGCCGTAAATTGACACGATCTGCAGGCCATAGCTCCATTCGAACGCCGAGGGGTTTATCTCTGCCGCACATCCGTCCACAATCTCCACCACCCCTAGATTATCGCAGTACGAGAAAGCATTGCTGTCCACTACTTGGATGGAACTCGTGATGGTTACTTCTTCCAATCCCGTGTTGGCGAATGCCAATTGGCCTATGGATATGAGCCCGGGTCCGAAATTTATGCTCTTCAGACTGGTGCATCCTTCGAACACGGATTCTCCTATGACCATCACCTTTCTGAGATTGATATTCTCCAATGACAGGCAATTCTTGAACGCTTCCTTGCTCAGCATGATCATGGTGTTCGGGAGTACGACCGTCTTGAGATTCACGCATCCTGAGAATGCTTCCGGAGCAATGTCCCCGACGGTATTGCCTATCCTGTACTCGCTGTCCTCTCTGCCCGCAGGATAGCATATAAGGGTCGTCTTAACGTCTTTCTTGAACAGGATCCCTTTGTTTGCATAGAAAGTGCTATTGTATCCGCAGGTTATATTCTTCATCTGTTGGCAGTCCGAGAAGGCCCCTTCGCCCAACGTGGTCAGTTTTCCGGGTATCTCAATCGTTTTCAGTCCGGTGGACATGAATGCCGATTTACCGATTATCCTCAATTCCTCCGGGAGGATGAGATTATCCAGTGAGGTGCATTTGTAGAAGGCCCAATCGTCGATAACATTCACCGTGTCCGGAATGCGGTTCTTACCGTCTTCCTCGTTGATGCTGGACAGCTGCCCGCAGTTGATGAATGCGAGGCTCTCTATGGAGAAGAGCCTGGGCGGCAGCGTGATCGCTTTCAGGCTGGATTCGCTGAATGCGCTCCTCTTTATGACCACGACGTCGTCAGGCACCGTGAATGATTCCGCTTTCAGGAATTTGGGGTATTCCAGAAGTTCGAATCCGTTTTCCCCGTAGATCACATTGTCCACGGCAGAGTAGTACGGATTATCCGGGTCTATGTTGATTTCTTCGGTGTTCGGTGCTTGGAACATCGGGGTCTCCAAATGTTCTATCGTCTTCGGGATGCTGATGGTCTTCAGCCAATCCTGGGTGAAGACGCAGTAGATTTTGGTAACCTTGCATTCTCCAAGCTTTTCGTGCGTGACTGCCTCAGGCACGATAACATCGGCTCTAATGTCTTCAGTTTTAGGTTCGTATGCGAGCAGCGCTACGGTTCCGTCGTCGTTCATATCACAGATGAATCCGTCCGCATAGAATCTGTCATCGGCATCCGAACCGTCTGCAACCATCCCTACGGCTAATAAAACCGCAATCGGGAGAGCCGCAAGGAGTATCCGCACCTTCATGCCCCTTCACTATCCTTACAGTAAAAAATACCATCGAAAGAAAAGTCTGAAAGTTTTTCCTCGAAACATACAGGGCCAGCGCTTCTGACGTGCTTCGGAAGGCCGTGCGGCCGGTATTCGCTGATGTCCGTTTCGGGAATGAGCCAGAGTTTGCTGCATGGTTTCCGTTCGGATAGCAACATAATTATAACGTCGGATGGGGATTAGAAATCGATTGATATGACCGACTGCAAGGTTTGTGTGGATGCCGGCGTGTGCAAGATGAAGACGATCATCACAGCGACGACCAATGATATAGGATTGGTCGAGCTGACGATAAAGAGCGATTGCCCAAACATCCTTAGGATGTCCTGGAAGCTGGAGCCCATAAGCCCTTATGCGGAGGTCGAATCGGAGTTCTATAAATCCGAGATCTACAAGCTGGCACAGGAGACCCCCATACCTCACACGGCATGTCCCGTGCCCTCAGCTATGATAAAGGCGATAGAATATGCGGGCGACCTCGGACTCAAGCGCGATGTGACTATAAGATTCATCGACGATGACTCCGAGGCCGGAATGGATTGATCAGAGATCGATCTTGGTGCAAAGCGGTACCTGTCTGCAGGCCGCCGCAGCGTAGTACACCTGCATGTTCGCACCCTTGTAATTCTCGAGGATGCCGTTCCATCCCACGATCGGGATGTCCCCGACGATGATCAGGTTGACCTTTTTTCCCTCGGCCAGTTTCTTATTGATGAACGCGGACAGGTCCCTTCCGAAGGTTATATCCTCATCGGCCAGGAGCTCCCTGTCCAGCAGGACTATGTTGGAATCGGGTTCCTGACGCTGTATCTCTTCCTTCACGATATTGACAAGGGATTCGGTCCCTTCCACGACAAGTCCGGCCAGGGCCTTGTTGTCCTTGTTCGATACGAAGTCTGCGACCTTCGGACGGGGGTCCGATTCAGCTGGACATGCGTTGACCATGTTGAGCACCTCTTAGGCGTTCTGCGATGAATGAAAAAGTCGGAAGGATCACTTCATCTTCTTCTTGAGCTTAGCGATCTTCTTCTTCGCTTCGCTGTCCCCTGCATCTGCCTGCTTCTGGAGTTCGGCGAGCTCGGCCTTCTTGGCCTGATTCTTCTTCTCCAACTGTTTCTTGGACATCGGCATCTTATTCGCCTGGATAGAGTATCCTCTGGATAGAAGATAAAATTGATGGAGCCGCTCTTCACACAAGGACGCCGGACACGCCGCGGCAGGACTTGAGCATCATGATGACGTTGTCGGGGAGCTTGCCTTCCACGACAATCTCAAGGGTGGATGTCTCGCTCTCGACCGCGTCCACGACCATGAGCTGTCTGAGGACGATGCCTGAATTGTAGAGGACGGTGGTGACATCGGCGATGATCCCGGGGACCCTGGAATCCGTGGGGATGAGGATTATAGACGAGCACCCTATCTCCTCGGCCATGTCGACCATGGACAACATGGGCTTGAGCTTTGAGAATATGCGTTCTAGGTCGGGGGATGAAGAGATGTGATCCAGCGTCATGCGGACCACCCTCCTGTCGACGTTGCAAGCGCGGGCCAGACTCGAATCGGATATCTCGATGTCACCGCAGTAGGCCTTACCCACCTCTACCCTGATACCGTATTCCATGAGCTTGCAGGCAACCGCACGCTGCGAGGGAAATCTCCTGAAGTATTCATCAAGCTGGTCCATACATGTAATAAAAACGGTGCGTATTTAAGGCATGCGCAGGAATGTACAAAAACATACATCAATGTACAAAAATAGTCAATATTAGTTAACAGTATATAAATGAAGATAGCTTTTTCCAGAAAAACAGCGGATTTCGGCTAAACGATATATATTGTCAAAACGGTCCTCGGTTCGTATGTCAGATTTCGCAGCTGCCGTAGACCGTTATTTTCGCATCACAGAGAGGGGCTCGACTATCCGTACCGAGATCAGAGGGGGAATCATAACATTCCTTGCTATGTTCTACATCCTGGCGGTGAACCCGATGATCCTTTCGAGCACCACGGGGGTGGATTTCCAGGCCCTGGTCGGTGCCACGGCATTGGCGGCATGCGTATCGTGCCTACTGATGGGTCTCTATGCCAGATTCCCGGTAGCTCTGGCCCCGGGTATGGGTGTCAACGCTTTCGTCGCTTACACCATAGTGTCCGAGATGGGATTCGATTACTATCAGGCCCTTATGGTGGTATTCATCTCGGGAGCCCTGTTCCTGCTGATGGCGGTCACCGGAATCAGGACCAAGATCCTTCAGGGAATCCCGATGATCATCAAATGCTCCATCGCCGCAGGAATCGGTTTCTTCATCGTCGTCGTTGGATTGTACAACAGCGGTATCATCGAGCACGGCGTCGGAAAGGCCATGACCCTGGGTGCACTGGGCTCCCCCGGCGTAATGCTGGGTATCTTATGTATAGTCGTCACGATCGCTCTCTGGTTCAGGAAGCATTGGAGTGCAGTCCCCGTAGGGATCATCGTGACCGTCATCGTGGGATACATCGGCGGACAGTTCTTCGGATGGGATACGACAGTGGGCGGGACCAGCCTCATCCCGGGTGTCGGGACAGCGGCGGTCGGGGACCTCATGGTGACGCCGAACCTTTCCCTGTTCGGGGACATATTCACCGAGTTCACGATGTTCAGCGGCACACTGTGGCCTGCCTTTATCGTGGCCATAGTCTCGCTCACCATAGTGGATGTCTTCGATACCACCGGTACCCTGATCGCGATAGGTACCGCCGCAGGTATCATGGACAAGGACGGCAATATCGAGGGCAACGAGAAGGCGCTTCAGGTGGATGCCGTCGCCAGTGTCTTCGGAGCCGTCGCAGGAACGTCGACGACCACTTCGTTCATCGAATCGAGCACGGGTATCGGAGTAGGTGCCAAGACGGGTCTGATGGCGGTCGTGGTGGGAATCCTTTTCCTTTTCGCGATGTTCTTCGCTCCGATTTTCTCCCTGGTCACGGCGGCCTGCACAGTGGGTGCGCTGGTCCTGGTGGGATTCATGATGATTAAGGTCATCAAGGATGTGGACTGGACCGATCTCGTCTGTGTCGCTACGGCTTTCACAACGATCTTCATGATGGGTCTCGCAGGTTCCATCACAGACGGTATCGCATTCGGAAGCCTGGTCTATCTGATCGGTATGATCGTTACCAAAAGGTTCAAGGAGATCCCCAAGGTCATGCTGGTCATCGGTGTGGTGTTCATAGCTTACCTGTTCATCAATTTCACCATAATTCCGAATTTCTGAGTAATCCGAGGGGGCTTCGCCCCCAGAGGATTTCAGCGGTACGATTTCTTCAGTGCATACCAGAGTAGTTGTTCTTGGCCTGCCGTTTTATATCCCGCTCTACTGAGGACGGACATGGATGCCGGCCATGTGAAGCGCATATCGATGTTCGTCATCGGACTCTTCGTGATGACGCTTGGTATCGCCATATCCACCAAGGCCGATATCGGTACCACGCCCATATCATCCATACCTTTCGTGGTCAGTCTGGCTTCGGGCGTGGACCTCTACGTTACGACGCTGGTGTTGAACATAATCCTCATAGCGATACAGATCATCGTCCTCGGGAAAGGATTCAAGCTGTTCAATCTCCTTCAAATTCCGACGGCGCTTATCTTCAGCTTCTTCACCAAGATCACAGTGGATCTGGTGGAGGGTTGGTATCCGTCGTCATATCTGGAATGTTGGATTTACTCGGTAGTCAGCGTTCTGGTGTTGGGGATAGGTGTTGCATTGGTGGTCAATTCCAGGACCACGATGGTGCCGGGAGAAGGTGCTGTGCTGGCGCTCTCGATAAGGACCAAGGTCCCGTTCAGCAGGATGAAGATAATATTCGATGTGACCAACATCACGATAGCCGCGCTGATCTCTCTGGCGGTGTTCGGGGGATTGGAAGGAGTCAGGGAAGGTACGGTGTTCGCCGCCGTTTCTATAGGCGTGGTGGTAAGATACGCTACTAAGGTGATTAAGAAGGTGTTCCCTGATCCGGAGAATAACATCAGCTGATGGAATTAGGAGTAACATTATTGAAAAATAGTGATACCCAGATCCAAAAAAAGCAGATTACTGAATACATTACCGCCTTTATCCATTCAGTTTTTCGATTTTAGTCTAATATCTCTTAATCTGTTTTCTACATTCTTTGAAATATAAGCCGACATTTTTATACATAATAAGGAAAATATTGCGTTATAGGGGTGATTTCATGGGGGAGTCAGACCACAGAGAGCAGGAAGATGTCTTCAGCGAGCCTGATAAGGATTACACTCAGGAGATGTATCAGACCCTCAAGAAGAAGCGTCAGTCGAAGGAGGATCCGCCGACTACCCTTTCTAAGTTGGATCGTAAGCACATGCTCACCATCCTCCTCTACCTCAAGCATCACAGGCCGGCCATCAAGACCGAGATCTATTCCAACATCTCCCGCAATTCCGGAATGGCTGACAAGCTCGAAACGCTCCATAAGCTCGGACTCATCGGAATGTATACCACGTTCGAGACGACGACAACCTACATCATCCTCACGGACAAGGGTGAGAGGGTCGCTTCGCTCATCGAGGACATGCTCGACGAGATCGACAGGGAAGAGGAATACAAGCCTCCGAGCGTCTACACATACTGGAAGGAGAAGAACAGAGCGGACTGATCCTGCGCTTTTTCCGGATATCCTATCCAAAGTTCTTTTTATTATCAGCCTTGATTTAGGCTCGATAACATGAGCGATTTCGACGCACTCTGTAAAAAGCTGGAACAGATGGATCCAGAGACATTCACGCAGCTGTTCAACGAGCTGTCGGTTGATGTGATCAGCAACCTCACCGAGCTTTCCGCAAACGGAAAGGACGGACTGTCCGCGTACATAGAGTTCCTTTTGGCATCCGTCGCCGCCGACGGCAAGATGACCGAAGAGGAGTTCGTCCTTCTCAAGCCCCTGTTCGACAGGGTCGAGGGAAAGGACCTGACATACGCAGAAGGCGTTGAGGTATTCAAGAAGATGGGGCTCGAGAAGCCCGAGGCCTACAAGAACGTCGTCGACACGATGGTCGATATCATCGGACTCGTATCCGAGGACCTGAAGGATAAGATCGTCATGCTCTGTCTCCTTGTCTGCGCCATCGACGGTGAGGTCTCCGACGAGGAGAAGAAGTGGATCAGGCAGCTCGTCGAGCCTCTCAAGATCCGCTCCACCGATTATCTGGATGAGTTCCTTACAAAGGCTGGCGTTTTCACCTTGGCCACCACCTGCGGCGACCAGCCCAAGATGAGGGTGCTCGGTCTCAAGATCAAGCTTGACGACAAGCTGTTCTTCGCGGTCGGTACCTTCAAGGATGTCTACAAGCAGCTCCAGGCTAACCCCAAATGCGAGCTGCTGGCATATGTCGGTACAGACTTCATCCGCTGGGACGGTATCGCAGTGTTCAGCGAGGACCCCAGGCTCATGCCCATAGTGGAGAACATGATGCCTGACCTAGCCAAGATGTACAAGGAGATGGGCTGGAAGCTCGGATTCTTCAGCATCGAGGGCGGCACAGCGGAACTGGTAAGCGTTACCAACCAGAAGAAGAAAATCTTCTGAAACAGATGGGGCATCGCCCCATCATTTTCCTTTTTCTTTTATCTCGGCCTTAGGCTTGTTCATAGCATCAGCCAGAATATTATGGTCGTGAGAATGAATCCTACCACTGCACCTATCGTCAGCTGCAGAGGAGTATGCTTCTTCAGGACATAGCGGCTCCAGACGACCGGAGGGAATATCAGGAAATACAGCAGGCCCCAGGGCCAGAATGCAAGGGCCATGCCGATGGACGGTCCGATGACTCCGCATGAGTGTATGCTGATTTTCCAATACGGGGTTATGACCGTCATAGCCGCAGTGACGACCGCGTAACAAACCATCAGGACGGTGGCCAGCTGAGGTGCGTTCAGGAAGTATAGTAGAGCCGCGCCGGCAGCATATCCGATGACTCCCAGGATCATCGGGGCTACCCTGTCCTCTTTGTTGACCACATCGAGCTTGTCATCATTACCGGTCAGTTTGGAGAATATCAGAGTAACCGCTACGGGGATGACCACAGCAGATACGAAGCAAATGACGGAATACAGTATGCCGTCCGTCAGATCATCGGACTTCGTAAGGCATATCGAAAGGAATACGGGCAAGGCGAGGAAAGGCGGCTGTCCAAGGAGCGAGAATATCTTCGCGATCTTTTCCGTCCTCGGGGATATCGTTCCCTCGAATTTTTGCGTCGGGTCATGCAGAACCATTCTTCAGATCCTCTAGTATGCGGCGGGTCTGTTCCCTTGTGTTCTCCGGAGTGCCGGAGTTGTCTATCTTGATCCATGAATCGGTGATCAGAGCCATCCTGGAGCGGGTCTTCTCAAGCTTTTCCAGCGTTTCGAATGTCTCCAGCTCCTCTCCCCTCTCGTAGATCCTCTGGAGCGCGATCTCGGGCTCCACATCCACGTAGATCTTCACGTCCGGTATGGGCAGCATGAATTCTATGATCTTGTAAGCGGGCTTGCACAGCGACGCCGGAAGATATGCCGCCGCCAGACTGTACCTGACGAAGATGATGTCATCGTATTCCTTCTCGTGCTTCCTCTTGTATCTCAGCGAGTGGAGCACATCGAGGATGTAATACATGGTAGCGACCAGCACTGCCGGTTTCCCATCCCTGCACAGATACTTCGCCGCAGTGCGTCCGTATGATGTCTCCACGTTGGGATGCGTGATCTCCAGGACCTTCCTGCCTTCCGCTGTGAGCTGTTCCTTGATGAAATCCGAGGAAGTCGTCTTCCCCGAACCATCCATTCCGTCCACAGCGAACCACGTCATGATATCACAGTCCGAGAAGGATCATCACGCCCGTAACTGCGAAGCAGTTGATGATGTTGTCCACCCATCCGGGTGAGAATGTCTCTGTAACAGCAACCACCAATCCTGCTATTATACAGCAGAGCCAGGTGGGTATGATGGCCTCAAGAACGATCCCTGTTACCGAAGGCAACGGAACGACACCGAGGAATGCTATCAGTATCAGGGATACTATCGCCGTCGCTGCGAACACCGCTACCGTGCCTTCGACGGATTTCCCGTTGAAGGTCTTGTGCTTACCGTATTTCTTCCCAATGATGCTTCCGAATCCGTCTCCCCAGGTCATCGCCACGATACCGATGGACGCGGCTGTCCAGTGCTCATTGAAGCAGAATGCTACGAGTACCACGATGCTCACGACGTACAGGAACAATCCCTGCTTGTGGCCTTTGTTGTTGGTTATATCCCCCAGAGAGGAGTTGGAGACGACGTTGTCCTTCAGCATCGCGAAGAACAGGATGATGGCGAAGGGTATCGCGAAGAACGCCTCCATCACCCAGGCATGCTCGAACATCCACCAGATGAACACGAAGTTACCGATTCCGATGTGTATAATCTTGCGGACATCCGCTTTATCGTTCTTCTTCTGGATGAACAGAGCAATACCGAGGACGGCTATGATCAGTGCGTAGACCAGGACCAGGGCCAGGATATCGTTGTCTGATATCTCAAAGAAGCCTCCCAGGTCCATGCATCACACCTAATACAGGACAGTAAGTAGGTCTAACAAATAAAGGTAACCCGGAACACGTCTATGAGATGTTACTTTGATATTCTGCTAGCCCCTTTTTCATCCCATGCACCCCGATCCTGAAGTACAGAAAGCGATAGACACGATAAGAGATTATGTCAGCAGGATGGAGAGAACGGATTTTGACAGCTCCGTCCTGTTGATGAAAGAGATGTATGACGCCCTGAAATCCCAGTTCGCCGGCCAGCCCGGGATGCAATCGCTGGTGCTGAGCACCGCATCGGGAGACATCAGGCATCTCAGATCTCCGGACAGCGGCATTCTGTTTGATACGTGGATAAGGTGGATGAATGAAGACGGTATGCAACCCGAGCAGCTTCCGGAGGAGACGATAAGGCAGGCCTCCAAGCGTGTATTCGGCAGAGGGGATGCGTTCGTCTATATCAGATGAGAAATGGAAACTAGTCCGGAACGGTCCGCGAACCAGTTCGGACTAGTTCGAACCAGTCCGCCATTGGTCCGGACCAATCGCCGAACAGCATATTCCAATGTCCTGAATTTCAGAATTAGCGTCCCGATCCGTAAGCAATCTCATTATATCTGGGAATCCTTGGCGGTAGCATGAACAAGTACCTTCGGCTGTTCAGACCGGTCAACGCGACGATAGCTTCGTTCTCGATCCTCATCGCTGCATTCATGGCCGTCGGAACGTCCATGACGGACTACTGGGGTAACCTCATAATAGGTATCCTCACGGTCTTCTGTTTCGTGGCCGGAGGCAACTCGCTCAACGATTATATCGATGTGGACATCGACAAGAAGGCCCATCCGGAACGTCCTGTAGTCACCGGGGAGATCACCCCTGAAAATGCCAGGAACGTCGGAATCCTGATGCTGGCACTGTCGATAGTATTCTCCATTTTCACCTTCGACGTCTACTGCATCTCCATAGTGGTCGTAGCGGTCATCCTGATGTTCAGCTACGAGATGTTCCTCAAGCAGAGGGGATTCGTCGGCAATCTTACCATAGCCCTTCTCTGCGGATTGGTGTTCGTCCTCGCCGGTGCGCTGGTAGGCGATGTCTCGGCGAACATCGCCGTCGGAGGTATGGCGGCATTGGTCACCGTAGGAAGGGAGATCGCCAAGGATATCGAGGATATGGAATCCGATGAAGGCAGGAAGACCCTTCCGATGAGCATCGGAGTGAGGAACGCATCCATAGTCGCGGCGATATTCTTCATCGCCGGCCCGGTCCTCAGCTGGTATCCTATTATCAAGGATCCGGACAACTACATGTACTACATCGTGGTCCTTGCGGACATAGTGTTCTTCTACTGTGCGTACAAGGTCCTCTCGGACCCCCACAAGGCTCAGAAGACGGCCAAGATAGGTATGCTGTTCGGACTTCTGGCCTTCGTGATGAGTGCGATCTACTACAGCTTCCTGGTGTGATACCTTGAAGCTGAAGACCGACCAGTCCGTCCCCAGAGCAATGGAGGTATGGAATGCGAAGGTCGATTTCGAAGGGAACATCGGTGCCAAGAACCGTCCGGTGATCGTCCTGGATAGGAAGGGCGATTCGTTCATAACGTTCATGGTGACTACCCATGGCCATCATCCGGAGACCGATATCAAGCTCATCGATCCGTACGAGGTCATGCTGGACAAGTCCTCTACAGTAAGGACGGACAGGTCTTTCAACATCTCCAAGGACAGGTTCAATTACAAGATGGGCGAGCTATGCGCCGATGACGTTGAGATGGTGACCATGTTCTACTCCCGCATCAAAGGCGGGAAGCGTATACGTTCGGAATATTACTGACCGAGATCTTCCGTGAATTCCAAAGATGAAAACAATCGTTCACGAGTACAGTCTGATGACTTTTCCCATGTTGATCAGGTGATCCGCGACCCTCTCCGAATCGGAAGTCATGGAAAGGAATTCAGAACCGACGTCCAGCTTGCATTCGCCCTCGTTGAGCCTCTTCACGTGGTTCTCCGCCATCTCGTCGGTGAGGATGTCGATACGCTCCTCGATATCATAGGCTTCTTCGAGAGCGGCCTCATTGGTCTCGGAATACGCCAGTTCTATCTTGTCGTAAAGCTGGTCGATGAGTCCTTCGAGTCTCATGGTCTCCTCTGTGGCGACGATAGAGAACTTCATGCCAAGGCCCGCCATCTTCTCCGCATATTCCATGATGTTCTTGGAATAATCCCCGATACGCTCCAGATCCGATATGGTATGATAAACGGTCGAGATGTAGATCTGATCCCTCTCGCTCAGTTTGTTCTCCGACAGTTTGACCAGGAACCTCGCTATCTCCCTGTTCAGGAAGTTCAGTTCCTATTCGTTATTGCAAAGCTTTTCCTTCTCATCGAATTCCAGGCTGCGGATCATGTGGCATGCGATGCGGTAGTTCTCCATCGCGATCTTGGACATGTTGAGCACTTCGTTCATCACCTGCTGAATGGCCATGGGAGGGGTCCTGAGCATGTAGTTGTTCAGGTAGTGGAGCTTCGGAACGAAGTCGCTGCTCTCCTTATCGGACTTCTTGGCAGGTACCAATCTGATGACGAGTGAGACGAGCTTGTTGGTAAGGGGAAGCATTATGATTACGGTCACGACGTTGAAGAACGTGTGGAACATAGCGAGCTGTGTGGAAGGGACTCCGGGGAATGCGGCCGCGAACATCTTCGCGTACGACATGTCGAAGGCTCCGAGGAGATATCCGACCAATGTGAAGATCAGCACTCCGAACACGTTGAACAGCAGGTGTATGACTGCCGTTCTCTTGGCGTTCAGCCCTCCGGAGAATCCGGCCAGAAGAGTGACTATACAGGAACCGACGTTGGATCCCATCGTCAGGTATATTCCTTGGTTGAGGTCGATCAGCCCGGTGACGACCATGGTGATAGCGAGAGTGGTTACGACGGACGAGCTCTGTACCAGTGCGGTCAGGAGCATTCCGATGATGAGCAGAAGGGCCATGCTCTGTATGTTAGCAAGGAAATCGATGACCTCCGGAAGTTCTGCGAAGTCCTTCATCGCATACTCCATCATCATCAGTCCGACGAACAGGAGTCCGAATCCGGTAATCACTCCGGCCCAGTTCCTGGTGCTGTCTTTCTGGGCAAAGGTCATGAAAA
>Ga0265301_10001902_pt1 | contig 25813 bp, 45 predicted proteins | sample AusTroGonzalo_MG_2_FD_193488 | JGI IMG/M metagenome (GOLD analysis project Ga0265301, IMG submission 193488) | Bovine rumen microbial communities from tropical cattle in Woodstock, Queensland, Australia - Gonzalo_04 | ecosystem: Host-associated > Mammals > Digestive system > Stomach > Rumen ... | reverse complement strand
GTCTGTCCGTTATGCAGTTTGACCGGAGTCTTTTCACCACCCATCAATTCAACGAGGGCTTCGCGGTCATTCAGTTTTGCTTCTTTCTGTATCATAAAAATCGTGATTAGATAAGAAAATAGCAAGGGGAGTTACTATGCTTCACTCCCTTGCTATCATATCGGCGAGATTAGTGAGAAGACGACTCTTCTACAGCAGCCTCCGTTGCGATGTAGATCATGTCGTTAGCCTCATTCTCCGGAGCCAAGATTTGGCCCGAAACGCGGAACAAGAAGACTTTCTCCTCTTTCGAGAAGGTAAGTACAACCTGTGCGTTGGAGAAGATGATAGTCGCACCCGTACCGGTCTTGATCAGAACAGATACGTTGATGGTCTTACCATCCAAGTTGAAACCAACCACTTGCTTACCGTCGATGGTTTTGCCCGATTTAACGTGCATACCTTCGCCGAGCCAGTTGATGATGTCGGCCTGAGCCAACGACGGCAACTGTGCCTCGAAGGTGAAATCGCCCGGTTCGGTAGTGATACCGATAGGAGCATCGAACTGGTCAACAAGAATCTTCTCGATAGACGGAGCATCCTGAGATGCGTTTACGGTACCACGCAACGAGAGTACGGGGAACCAATCTGCGCTATCCAGCTTCTCCATGATGACAGGCTCTGCGCCGTCAACATGCTTCAAGAAGTACAACGCTTTCACGTCAGCAATCGCCTTACCGGTTGTTTTGTTAGGTTGTAATGCCATAGTAAAAACAATTTTGGTCGTTAAACAATAAGTTCATATCAGCCCTTCGATGCAAAAACATCAAAGGAATACCGATATTCGTGATTTCCTACACCGTCGGAATAGTCGTCTTCAAACTGTACGTCGATCAGGTTAACTCCTTTCTCGTCATCGTTATGGTTAAACTCTGCGAGGAACTTGGAGCACGCTGCATCGAGCGTTGTCAAGTCTGCTACGAACCGTTCCTTGTCTCGGCAGCCTATGCAAACTTCGCATATTCCGCGATACCAAGGCCCTTGGTCTTCTAATCCATCCGGGAAGTCATACACTATATAAGTGCGAATGTTACGCAGTTTTGAAGTGTCGTCAAAGGGTTTCCTGTCCTGAAACACCGGGCCGATATTCAACCCTACGAGCCAATCGTAGATATATTTCTTTAATCCTGCTTCGCTTGTCATGTCAATTTTGCCGCTTTTATGAATTTAGTCGATATATTCATAATTAGTTGTTTCTGCTTAGACAGCGCTCGTCCATCATACGAACGTGCATTGCCCGGCAGCACATCATAGCCTTTTGCTTGTACGGCTCCAGCATACGGAGCCATGTTTTCGAGGATAATACCGCTTTGGATTCTATTGCTGCTTCCTGCCGCATATCCGAAACCGCTGATCATGCTTCTTCCTGCACCTATGCCGGTATTATCATATCCTCTTTCTCTCTCCCAGCGTTTCTTGTAGCGGTATCTTGGCCGTCCATACATCTTGCCGTTTTTGCGCCTGATCTTGCGAAGTGGATGCCTTTCTTCGAGCAGATCAACTATCTTCTTACCAGTCCTTCCATTCTCATTCACATAGAAAGGATTTCCACGTACTTTTCTGAGTCTGACTACTTGCATAATCTTTCGGCCCTGTACGACGGTTGCTTGGTAAGCATTATCGAGATTCCCTGAATAGATGTTATACTTGCCTCTGCTATTGTAGGCTTGTTTTAGCATCCTCTCGGCCATCTCCTCAGTCACTCTCACATTCGCTACATGAGACGCTCCAACTCCAGCATTGATGATATTCCAGAACATCTGGTTTAATCTGCTTACAGCCGCTCTATTCGCTTCTGCGACTCTTGCTGAACTTGCTGCAGCAGCCCTTGCTGCCGCTACTGCTTTGGTAGGTCGTCCGGCTCCTATACGTGCTCCACCTCGACGGCTTGTGATGTATGCACCGGCATTATTCCTTAGTTCTCGTTCTACGGCACGCTCGATATTCCAGCTGCTACCTTGTACTCGCAGTACTTTGTAGCCGCCGTCTGCCTTTCTTAATCGGACATCCCAAAGACCGGTGCCTACGTTTTCTACGGTATATCGTGCCATATTACTACTTCTTCGGCATAATAGTTATCTCTCTTGCTTCAACGAGTTCACCACGTGTCTGCGGTCCCATTCCTGTCCAAATCTCGATACGTATCGGATATGGCTCGTTGATCGGATAATGCAGATGCGTTCCTCCTACGAGCACATATACATCGTTCAAGTTCTGCTTATGGAAATTCGTGAAGAGTTCCTGAGCATATATCTCTACCCATTCTCCTTCACTATTCTGTACAAGGAACTCAGGATGATAAGACGTTTCTGTTTCTGCATCCCAAGACTTCTTGAACTCCATTGTGATGACCTCTTCCTCCATGAAAATATCATGTTCTACGAGACCAATGGACTCTATATGGAACCATTCGTCGTCATAGACATGCATGATGCGCTTCTCCGGATCAACAGCCGGTTCCGGCACATCCTCGTAGATGATATTCTCTTTGACCATTTGGAAATATAGATTGCACACCCGGTCAAAGCGTGCAAAATCTTTCACGTAGCCCACCAAATCCCAGTTACGGTTGTCTTTATTGGTGTGCATCTTTACGCCAACCTTGAAGTTCTCGCCTATCTGGACCATGTTGCGGTCAGGGATGACTACCTCATGGGTGCAGTCCATCACCTTGCCGATACGATAACCTGACTCGCGGTGCAGGAAACAGCGACAACGACCTTCATAGACTTTATTCCATGTCGGTTCGTTGTACGGATCGCCGCCTACAGCCTCCAGAATGATTATTTTGTCTTCGTATCTCATTACCAGATATGCGTCATATCGCGGTTTTGCGGTTTCTTGGTCGGGTCTTCGTTCTCGTAACGCTTAATGAGTGCAAGAATCTGATCCGGATCATACTGCATCTCACTACCGTTATCCTTCTCCTTAACGAGAGTGATGAGTTGGTAGAGCGCAGCAACCACAGCCTTTATCAGAGAAGGGTGGTTGTCTCGACTATAAGCGTCGGAGGCCGTGAGTTCCTGCTCGTCGAGCAGAAACTCTAACGTGTCCTCCGGTAGCTCATAGGGGAACATCTTCGCTTTTATTGCTTCGAGGTTCGTCATTGTTGGTCAATGATTAGTTCTTAGTGTCAAGCGTGATGATGTTCTTTGCAGTTACGAACGACGGTGCACCAATCATGGAGCCCTTCGTGATCTCTGCATAGTCAGAGTTCTCTTTTTCACCCTGAACGAAGCGGCGGGTCTCGATACGACCATAGTGGTTGTACTGAACGCCATCGCTCTTCATGCCAAGTTCTGCGTCGCTGTACGCAGTCTCGATGGTACCGAGATTGTCTTGCGGGATGAAGACGAGTTGACCCTCCTTCCACGGAGTGTAGTCATATACTTCATCACCATCCTGTACACCGCAGATGAAGTCAACGACCTCGATGGTCGGCATGTTGTGCTCGGCCAGCCAACGGTTAATCCTATCCTCAGAGATAGGCTCGTTCGGATAAGTGGTCGAGTTGAGATAGCCTTTCATCTTGTCGCAGCTCTCCATGAACAGAAGAGTCGAGTAGTCCGTCAGGATTTTCTTCGGTTTGACGAGACGGTTCTGTTTGAGAACAGAATCAATCTCCTTGATAGGATCGACGGTTGCTTTGTTTGCTTCGATCCACGTGTTGCCGGCACCAACGGTACCCTTCTTGCTCTGGTCAAAGCCAAAGTCAATCGTTGTACCGATGAACGGAGACTGAGGATCGTTTTCCTTGGTGAACGTGAACTTACCATGGTTGGAAAGCGCTTCGAGGATAATAATATCCATACGAGCACGTACACCGTTCACAACTTCCGTTTGCTGATCGAAAATCTCGTTGGTGAGATATTCTACCACCTGTTTCTCGCTGACGTTCACAGCAGCCTTAGCGCGAAGCATGAGGTCACGGATGTAATCCGCTTCCATCTTGTAAGCGTGTGCATGGGTGAACATCTTCTGAGCCAACTCCTCAAAACCTTTGTTCATACGGAGCGGTTCAGCGGAACGACCGTTGATGGTCGAAGCAGCGATCGTCAGGTGCATTTTACCTAACAAGGTCTTGAAGTCCTTGGAGATGTGAGGCAGATTACCATAGGTAAAGTGCTTCTCGGCCCAAGTCTTGCCGAAGATCTCAACATTCTGCTTGGAGGCTTCATCCATACGGAAATTGACCTTACGCAGCGCTTCCTTGAATTGCGGATTGCTTTCAAAAATAGTTTGCATAATTTACCTCCTTTTTTATTGAATGATGAACATCAGCAACGGGTCACCAACCAGCAGGATAGAGCCGGGGAAACTCGTCTTGTTAAGATACTCTTCGGGGTAGTGTACTACGTTCTGCAGCACGACACCCTGATGTGCAGCCGAGCAGGTCTTGTCAAGCTCGTCCAACTCAGCCTTTGCGCATACGATGCGGTTCGGGAGTACCGGAGCATAGGTGTCAGCACCGGAAGCGCTGGATGCACCGGACTCTGCTTCTTGCTTCTCCAGACCAACGAGAACGTCACCGGCCTTGATGCTGTTGTTAGAAGCACTCAGAACGATGGTGTTGTCGCCAACTACAGAGGCAACGGTCAGAGCGGTTAAAGGACTACCACCAGAGATGGCAACCTTGTCACCTTTCTCAATGAAGTGACCTTCCTTAACGGTAAGGGTCTTCTTGTCAATACCGACAGCAACTACGTATGCATATTTGCAGACTACAGCCGTCTTAGCAGCCTCGTCTGTCTTGATAGGAGTACCAGGGTAGATGACTGCATCGTCAGCAACGTTGGTGAGTTTGTAACCCATCACGTCACGCTTTGCAGGCTCAATCCAGAAGGCGTTCATCACGCCACGATACTCCTTCTTAGAATTAGGGAATACAGCCATTGTCGTTAATAATTAGAGTTAAACAATAAGGTTATTTGACTTGGTGCTCTTTTACCCAATCAGAAGCCTCCTTTCTGTCCGCTTCTTCACGCGCCTTCTCGGTATCACGGTTCTGGAAACCACCGTCTTCTACCGTCACGCCGCTATCTACAAGCGTCTTCTTGGCAGCCCCTAAAGTGTCACGAATAGCCTTATCATCCATGTCGGAGGACAGCTTTGCTTTACACAAATCCAACAAGTCACCCTTTAGACCTAACTCCTTACCGATCTGAGCAACGCGGGACTCAAAGTCCTTCTGCTTGCCTTGACCCTCCAGAGCATCTAAACGAGTCTTTAAGGCATCATTCTGATCCTTCTGCTCTTTCAACAGGTTCAACACTTCTGTCAACTTGTCGTCAGAACCATCTTGGGTAGAACCTCCACCCTTGTTGCCTTTCGGATCATCCTTAACCTTCTTCTCCAATGTGCGAATCTTATCCGCTTGACTCTGCATCTCTTTGAGCATGTCGCTAATGTACGACTCACTTGCTCGGGCATCAATCGCAGCCTCATCAGCATCGTCTGCTAAACCTAAGATCGCAATCGGAGCTATCTTGGCTAATTGCTCATCCGATAACCCCAAGTTTGAATAGCGCTTTTTGAGCGCTTCTGTCATTTTTTTTACCATAATGTCAAAGAATTTTGTTAAAAATCGCCGCAAAAGTACTCTTTTATCTCCATAATAACGAATTTTTTAACACAAACATTCTTCACACTATTTGTAACACCAAATCCACGTCTATACACTATTTTTCAGGCATTCCGCAGGAATTTTTTGTGTGAAGAAAGTCCATATAGAACCATTTTCAAATTCTGTTTTCTGAAAAAATCTGAAATCCACTCCAAATTCCATAGAAAAGACCGGGGGTATGCCTACTTTTTTCAAGGATCAGCGCTTCCTATTGAGCCAATGAACCAAAATTACGACAATGATAGATGCGATGCCTGCCGATACCGCGTCCGGGGCAAAAAATCGGTATTATATAGGGGTGTTTATTACGTAGTAATAAAAAAAAGATATAAATTTTTTCTGCAAATAAAAAAATCAATCGTCCGCATATAAGCTGTACTTTTGCACCGTCTTTCAGAGATGGAGGCAAGGCCGCAGGGCGCTGCGGGTACTCTTCACCTAAAAAGCGGACGCAAGGCGCACACCATAACGCAAGTGCCTTTTGAAAGATAGCGCACACCATAACGCAAGGCACCCGCAAGGCTCAGGACAAAAGCCGCGAAAGCAGACCACGGGAGGCGAACCCGTTTGCCGCGAGGGAGGAGTAGCGAGTACGTGTACACGCGAAATAGTAACGGCAAATCGCATAGGACTGAAAGCCGCAAGGCACACCGGAGAAAAAGCCGGAGGACGTCCGAAAGTCGGAGGGTGACAGACGAAGACGAGAAGACCGCACGGCATTGCGAATGTATGCACACGCGAAAGGCATTGCATAGGCGCGTACGGTTTACGGGGCATCGACACCCGCAAATAAGCAAAGACTTTTGCGCATCTCGAATATATTTGCAGCTGGTGAAAGTTACAAATATATTTGTAAAAATAGGGCGCGGGGAGTTGGTTCTCCCCTCGTTCACAACGCCAAAAAAGGGCGATTTTTCAATCAATCAAAAACACTTTTGCAGGCACGCCGCGCAGATGCGTGCAAGAAAATTATGGCAAACGCAAACAGCAACAACAACGCAAACCTCGTGAAAATCAGTGATGCACGCGCACAAATGAAGGAGCAGAAGGGCACAATCAATCAGGCTATTTTGGCGCTCCTCGCGTATTATGACACATGTGCAGACGTTCGCAAAGTGGTGTACGGCAAGGAGTTCGCCAAAACATGTGCGCAGGATATATACACGGCTATGCACGTGGGCGAGGAGTACACCGTGAACGTGAAGAAGACGAACGAAGCAGGCGAGGAGTACACCGAGCAGGTAACGCGCATACGCAAACCGTCCGCAGACCTGTGCCTGCGTTGGTTCGTGGCAAATCAAGTCGCAAATAAGACCGTCTTTGCAGAGTGGACGAAAAAGCAGCAGGAGAAGAAGGCGGCAAAGAAAAACGGCAAAAAATAAGCCGTTCGTATGTACTATGTCGGGAGGGTGCGATTGGGTTCGTGCCCTCTCTCTATGTCTAAAAATAAGCAAATATGAAAGCAGTACGTTACTGGCTCGTATCGCCTTCGCAAAAGTGGGTGAAGAGTGTACCCGCGAAAAACTGTGCAGGCGCTTTGCGTGAACGAGCGAGGTTTATTGTGCAGTACCCAGACCTAACCATCTGCACGAACGAGTGTGCCACGACTTTTGGTCACGGCTTGCGGTTTTCTAACGGCAAACTATACTCGAACGAGTGACAACCGAACAATCGTGCCCAATCAAGTGGGCATGTCATATCATTTCAATCTACAAAAGCGGAGAACGGACTACCGGCACCCGAACGAACAGACGTGTGCGAAGTGGACGAGCAACAATGACCAGTATTATCGTGTTATCTGTGTGGGGCACTATTGCAGCCGCATGTGTTATCGGAAGTATGAAAAACAATCATTAAGGAGGGCGAACCATGTTTGAACGAGTAGATTTAGTCGCTCTCATGCTGAGCGGTAATTTGGACGAGTACGTACGTGCGATCTGCAACGTAGGCGAGCAATTGTTGAACCACTAACAGGGCAAAATGCGATTATATAATAGAATATCCTTAATAGGAATATTAAGAATATACTATTGTATGAGGCGAAAATACCCCCAAATCGTATGAAAATCTTCAAAATCATCATCAAAATCATCGGATGCATAGCGTGCGCGTTCACGTTATTGTGCATGACAGGCTTCGACTGCCCAGAAATCAATTTAGAGCGACAAATTATTGCCACGCTGATAAGTTTATCGGTCACGCTATTTTGTGCGCTCATTTGGGCTAAAATCGGGCAAGAATAAAGTTTTACGTCACAATGCACACGAAAGCAATATGACCGAGGCAAGGGCGACGACCGCCACCATAGTGCCGAGTCAAAAGCCTTTGTTTTCGGTATTATGTCAAATAGGCTATGCGATAATATGTGCGTAATAACGCACGTATTAGTCCCTAAACATGTTCTGATTATGTAAAATAGGGCATGAATGACTGGCATAGTTGAACGATTGTTATCTGTGTGAATGTGTGTACATACGTATATGCGTGTAAGATGAACGATGAACGAATTATAGTACCCCTCAACGAAAATTGATACCCCTCAAAAAAAATTGAGGGTATTATAATTGATATATATTTTTTTGAGAGAATTATTATTTATCGGGAATATGGAGAAAGAACAACACCCCCTATAATCCCCCTAATAAGAAAGTGTAAGTGTATTATGAAGGCGATATGTAGATTCAGTTGTTACGATAGAGTAGATGGAACGTCACAGACGAGAACGACCTATCGTATCATGCAGGGAGATGACAATTTAGGTCATACCTGCTATTGGATAGAGCAGAAGTCGATGCATGGAAAGGGATGGTTCAAGGCATTCCGTGAGTTTGTGCATTGGCGTACGCTGAAAGAGTTATGGAATAGTGCTGAGTTCAAGTGCCTGTTTGGTCAGTTGAGTCAGTACGAGAAGAATGAACACTAATCATCAATCAAAAACCTTATTGCGATATGAATAAGATTAAATCAATGTACCTGCGTCGGATTATTATAGCACGCAGATGGGCGAACACCGAGAAAGGTGAGCGAGTTATTGTAACGATAGGCGCTATCTGGATGGTGCTTGCGTTCGTAAGTTTCGGACTGCTTATTGCAGGCATGTTAGAGCCTAAGATGGGTATGCAGCGAGCGATCATGCTCGTGGTTGCATTCTATGTACTTATCTGGGCATTGTTTCAAATGACCTTTGGAGAGGAGAACTAATATGAAGAAGTTGAAGTACATGATACCACTTCGTAGCAAGGTGAGTATCTACGTTCCGAGCACAAACAACGTGAACGAGCAAGTTGACAATAGCGCGATGGTGGACTACGTTCACACACGACTGAGTAGCATCTTCGGTGGTGCAACATGCGCACCGGCTATCGGTGGATGGGTGAGCGAGTCAGGCGAGTTGGTGAAAGAACGAGTGACGATCGTGTATGCGTTCTGCACCGATGAACAACTCGAACGGCACCTCGATACGGAGGTACTGAGCATCTGCGAGAAGATTAAGAAGGATATGGCGCAAGAGGCTGTATCTCTCGAAGTGAATGGTGAATTGTATTTTATCTAATTTGGAGGACTGGATATGAAAAAGTACATCGTAAAGAGCAACGAAGGCGGCTTTAAGTGTGACTATGTATTCTTCTCGATGGAGGATGCAGAGAAACGTGTTTTGGAGGACAACAAGTACCATGACGAACGTGGTGAGGAACATGACCATCTGCCTATCGTGGTGGAAGAGGAGAACCTGACTCTGTTCCGCAAGGAGATACTATTGCCGGAGAGCATCACGATTGACGGCATAGAGCATCCGCTTGAACTCGAAGATGGTGCAGGACGATTGGGCGAACCGCGTGTGTACGTTCGCTATCACGACCAACTGATTGACCTATCTCTGGCTCTTGCGTACTTGGAGATATACATCGAGCGCTGGAACGAGTTGCAGACCTTGAAAAACGAGTGTTGGAGAGGAATGAACAAGTACCTCGTGAATGATTGTATCTTCCGCAGAATATCCATCAACCTCGAAACAGGCTTGTGGAAGATAGAACTTCCGTTCACAACGAGCGCATACCTTGATGCACGTGCTGTGCATAGCGAGTGGTTCAGAGTAGAGCATAGTCCTCGTGGTGGACTGATGCTGCACTCTATCAATGACTCGTATATCGGAATGATGATTTACTTCTAAAAACCTCGCAATGTATAGGTAATTGCTTACGACTATGGCTACTAAGCAGCGCAATCAGCAGACTTTTTCTGCTTTCGTTCCGGAGTTGAACGATGTATTATATTTTCATTGTTGGACTACCGATACACGATATGGCTTCTGTCACTCGTGTTGGTGTAGTGAGTTAGAAGGTACGAGCAAGGCAGCAACGACCAAAGTATCGTACTATAACCGAACGTGGGAGCGTTTCGACTATGAGACAGTCCTGCGCAGGGCTATTGAGAAGTTCCCGAAGTCCATCGCTAAGGAGTTGCACGAGCAACTGATCGAGCGGAAGGCGAAGGAGGAGTCTGACAAGGCGAATGCGTTCGTTGAACGATTTAAGGCTTTGCATGACGGACTGACCGACCGACAGAAGGAGGTTTTGGCTCAGACACCGCCTATGCAGACGCAAGAGGATGCCGACCGGATGATGGGCATCATGGGAGTGATGAACGTGTTTAACCAAATGCAATAAGGCTATGATACGCATACAACTATCGGGAGGAGAGGTATTGTGCCTCTCTTCCTATTTCGTGGGCTTCGACAGACCGGCATGGGAAAACGAGCAGTATTTCCATCCGCATTTCCGTGTGAGGATGAACTTGGAGCGGAGTCATATTGACCAGCACTTGAAGAACCTCTCGCACTCGTTCAATTATTGGGGTAGCCGCAAGGATGCAGCCGATGATAAAGAACGGCTTGAACCGCGCGATCTCGTGGATGCATTTATTTGCTTCTGTGCTGATGCAGCCATGTGGGATGCGAACAGGGACTTCGTGGAGTTCTGTCAGAGTTCCGGATGGGTGTACCTGACCGACTATGAGTACGCCATGAGTGCGTACAAGGAGTGCAAGAAATCGTATCAACAATATCAGCGGCTCTTCGGACTCGATTGGAGTGTGCAGGAAACGCTGGAAGAATATCTATCAAAAATGGAGGACTGACTATGCATGCAGTAACTATTTCATTGGACAACGGCTATGCGCATGAGAACCGCGAGCCAGTATTCACCATTAAAGGGAACGTAGTATCGGCAACCGCTGACAGTATCAAACGGATGCTTGACAAGAACCGCAAGGCTATCAATAAATGGCTCTTGTTCGGTCGTGCTCAATTAGTGGCAACCTTTGAGCAAACGGGTGAAGTAATCGCGACCGGATGGTATGACTACAATGCCTTCTCGGGTCACGGAGAGTATCAATTCCAAATGGAGAGATAGTATGAAAACGATTAACATCCAACTACCGTCATTCGGTGGTTTCTACGAGAGTCTGTGGCGCAATTCCGATACGGAGTATTGGGAGTTGAAGGAAATGGACGACAACCTCGAATTTGGTATGCACTTGGAGCACTTGGACGATTGGGGTATCAGCAGTACCTACCAAACGGATGTGTGCAAGGCATACACGGAGTTTATGCGTGACAAGTTGCGCGAGTTAGGTCTGAATATCGACCTGCAGTACGAGGCAATGACTTCACCTTCGTACTACAATTTCGAGACGGATAAGATATGGGCTGACCTGACTTATACCGGCAACGAATTGCGGTACAAACTGCTTGCGTTGATGCGAGCACATGAGGTGCATCTGACGAACCTGATCGCACGCTATCATACTTCGTGCGACGGTTTCTGGTCGTGGATGGATAACGACTACCATGATTGGTATCGCCGCATAGCACGATGGGACAAGGACAGCGACCGCTTCGGTCTGTATGTATCGTATCTGCTAACATACATCGTAATGTGCGAGAACGGCTTTGATACCTTGCATGACTTGGATGAGAGTGCCTACATGGAAGTGACCGATTGGAAAGGCATCTATCCGACCTCTTATCTCGAACCGCAAACGGACGAGGCTAAGGAAGAATGGGCGCAGTATGAGCAGAAAGTAGAGTACAGACGAATGCTCGAACGTGACCAACTCAGTATTAACTTCGATATTGCAATGTGATATGGCAGTAATAACTATCAATGTGTCCGACCGCGATGATGCGGCTTGGGCATGTAGGCTTGTAGCGGACAGGATAGAAGAAGGATGCACAGGTGGCATTCTTGGATGGTCTGCTGACGAATGGAATATAAGTGAATAAAATCTCACAACTATGGCAACAAGAAACTTTTGGCTGCGCAATGCCGATAGGTATTTCGTGGCGACCGAACCGGACGAGGAAGAGTACAACGAGTTCTGGTTCGATGATACGCTGGATGACTTGTCGGAAACGGCAACCAACTGCTTCGGGTTCTCATCCATGTACGGCTTCGCATACAAGAACTATCTTCGCGGAGTTGAAACGAGGAATGAGGCTCGTGCAGTCCCATGTTCCTATGAGCAATCGCAGGATGATATTTGGGAAGGCGATTGGACGTGCGAACTGATACCGCTTGTGCGCCCCGGCTACTATTCCGGTGGCGTGTTGGACTTCTCCATCAAGGTTGTATCGCCTACCGGAGAAGAACTGACCGACTCTGACGTTCTGAATGGCAACTGCATTGAGGATTTGGTTCACAACTACGCTGAGTATTTGACTAACTACGAAGGCGAGGAAGTGACCGAAGGACAGCAGATGACGCTCTTCGAGAACGTACGGGGACTCATTGAGCAAGTGACTAACAAGTTCTATGAGTTCGCTGAACAATCCGGTCTGGACGAGTACGCATTGAAAGGTGTGTTCTCGAACGGAGAGGATGTATATGTTAACCTGAGTGAAATCAAACGTAAAGCAGGAAAGGAGTAAGTTATGCCAATGAAATGCAAAACGCTGAAAGCGGAGATACAGCATCGCGCTTTCCAGTACAGAAACATGCGCTTCGGTCGTGGGATCACACACGAAGAAGCCTTCCAAGCCGGTGCTTATTATGTAGCCCAACTGATTAAGGATGGGGAAGTTTCAATCGAAGAAATCAAAGAAGAAGTATGGAAACAACAAAACTGGTTGACCGCGTAGTGGTCGAGTTCAAAGGTCCGCAAGGACACACACTTGCAAACGAGTTCATCGCGAACAAACTGCGTGAGATCGCAGACGCAATCGAGGATGGACGTAGTGGTGACGACTTCACCGAGGACATAGGAGAGGAGTTCGAGATACTATGGGAGCACGAGAGCGTATCGTACGGCGGCTTCCGGATGGTATCGGACAAACCGCTCATCTGTCAGTACTACTATGGCTCTGAGCCTAAGCCGCTTATCATCAGCGAGCGGACGAGGAACAATGTAGAGGAATGGCTAAAGAAGATGTCTGTTCGCAACGAGGACAAAGAGTATATCCATACGGATGTCGACCTCGTTGACTATGCGTACCCGATTATGAACCAAATCATCAGCGAAACAAAATGAAACGCTTTATCATCATCGTTAGTGTGTACGACGAAGCAAACACACAAGCCTATCCGTTAGGCGGTATCTTTGACCAGCACAAGGCAGCCAAGGACTATATGCTGGAGCATCTGGACGAGGTGCTGGGCAATCATTGGACGAAAGACCGCGAGGACGGCATCGACGACTACTTCGAGGAGGTCAACATGACCGGCTTCGAGGCAAAGGACAATGACACGGGTCAGTCGCTCGAAATAGACATCCACGAACTGCCGGAGATGTTCGAGATGTACATCGTGCCCAAGGACTTTGACAACTTCTATATTGAGAAGACGCAGTTCTGGGCAGGCACTCACACGGCAGCTGTGTACACGAAGGAAGAGGCTGATGCCATCGTAGAGGCAGAGCGTACGCGCTATAACCTCAAAGGCACGCACGGCCCGTATGCCGTCAAACTGGTGCCGGACCAAGTGCAGTTCATCGAGGATGACTTCCCGATGGACGACCCACGTCTGACAGACAAACAGAAGGAGGAATTGTATGGCAAAACTAATTGAAGGCGATAACCTACGCGAGATCACTCGGTGGGTTACAATGATGGAAGATGGTGATAAGATTGTCCGTAATGGCAACACAATCACCATCTACAATAGTAGTGGATGCGACTTAGACAGCATCGAACTATAACCGAAAGGAGGCTTTTATGGCTAAATGTGTAAACGGATGCCCGCCCGGAACAGACTTGCGGACGTGCAGGAAGATGGAGTTCGGACAATGCCCGTTCCTCATCGTGCAAAATGACCATGTTCTCGTCATGGATAGACAACAATCATTGTTTCATTAGCAAACAACTTGCGAATTATTAGCAAATAACTTGCAAACTATTAGCAAATAACTTGCAAACTATTAGCAGATAACACAATTATGGCAACAATGGCAGAACTGCTCCGACAAGAGCAGAAAAACGAATTATTGAAGGACATCACTTGGCTACCTGAATGTGTGGCAAGTGCCATCCGCAACAACGGACGTTACATCATCATCTGTGCGCCGCATATCAGCGAAGTCAAGAAAGACTGGGCGCTACCGGAGAAGTACGACTATTCCGTCTGTGAATGGGCACGGCAGCAAGGCTTCAACGTGACACACAAGTACAACTCGTATGGTGTGAAGCAAATAGTAATAACCCTCTAATCAGAACGGCTATGATGAAGTTCGATATTATGAATGGCTCGTACTATCTCATCGAGAACGAGACGTACGAAAGCGGCAAGCGTGTGAAACTTGCGAAGGAACTGAGTGACTGGTACAAGCAGAAAGAGCCGAAAGGCGGCTATCCAAAGGTGAAGGTCGCTCTGTTCCAAGGAATGTTTGCGCTACTCTATGACAATGAGCAGGCAGACCCGTGTCTAATCTGCACACAAGGTTACATCGACTTTGTTGGATGAAAGGAGGTCACTATGAAAAAGAAGGAAGTGGTAGGTTGGCTTGATACCTACAAGGAAGAGCACGGGAGTGATCCGAACTATATCCGCTGCATGGTGCAGTTCAAGGACGAGACGCTGAGCAACGTGACTATCAAACTCAAACCGTTCGAGCCGCACATCACAACGGAAGAGGAAGACAATCAAATCTTTTTCTACTGCAACGGCAGAGACGAGTTCCTGAAACTCATCAAACCGGATAACGGAGAAGACTTCTACGTCTGCAAAATCTATTGGGTAAGTATTAAAATTTGAAACATTATGAACTACATTAAGGTAACAAGCATCGAGCATTTGGATGAACTGCTGGAGAAGCATGTATCATCCGAGTTCGTGATCCGCTCCGGCGTATTACGTTCGTCCAAGAACATCCAGAAACAGGGTGACAAGTACATCGTCTATCACTATATCGACGATACGGAAGAGACAGTAACCGCCGAGGAACTGATGGCTGACAACATCGGCGCAGCCATTCGCAACGGTAACTTCTATTGTGAAACCACCAAAGACATCTGATTATGGCAAAGAAAGTTAAGAAGTACAGCGATGATAACCCGACAGTCCGGGCCATCCATAAGTATGAGAAAGAGATTGAGGCTTTGCAGGTGAAGTACGACGAGGCAAATGACGCACAGGACTGGTCTATGCGCCATTTTTACGCCAATCAGATAACGGCTAAGCGTGCTAATATGCAACTGCTTCTTGACAAGATGAAACGCCGACTCTAATGCTTGGTGATGAGCGTGCTGATAATAGCATCCTTCTGCTCAATGATCGCATCTTTCTGGGCAATGATTTTGTCCTTCTGCGATAATACGGCCTGCATGTCGGAGGGGATTGCGGTCGATGGTGCCGCATCCTCTTCGTCATCATCGAAGAAGACTCCGACACGTACTTTCAGCACTTGGGCAATCTTCTCCAACTTATCCGTCATGGTCTTTCCGGATTTAATCACAAGACCCAAACCGGTCGGGGTCATGCCAATCTGCTCTGCCAATTGGGAGAGCGTCATACCTTGCTCCTCGGCAAGAGTACGGATTTTTTGAAAGTTTGCCATAGTCTATTTTGATTTAGAAATTAACAAAATCTAAAAATAATTTGATTTTTTTCAAAAAATATTTGCATAAATCAAAATAAAGTTGTATCTTTGCAGCGTTTTTCAAAATATACTTTGATAGTGGCTTTTATTTTGAATAACTTTATTTTATAAATTTGCTGCAAAATTACAAAAAATAATTTGATTATGCAAGAAACTCACCTAAAAAAAGTTGAAAAAACTGAAATTTTTGACACTTTACGCTCTTTTCAGGTCGGAGAGAGTGAATTTATCCCATTCTCGGAGTCACGTGTGGACTACTTCACTTGGCGAGCCAGATGCGCTCAATTAACGAAGAAGAAAACGCTGAACGGCAGTTTCCGTTTCGTTAAGTCTCGTGATGGTGAGACGGTGGGTACGTGGATCATGCGAACTGCATAGCCTATGTGTCAGCACTCGTGGTACGATAAGACACGCAGGCACTACGGACGCAAACCGAACACACGTCGGGAACGAGGTCTGAGAAACCGCAACTACGGTATCAAGACCGGTCCGAGCACGAGAAAACCTATCGAGTCCCTGACTCCGGTAGAGATTGACAAGAATGTGAAGCCGATGCCGATACCGCGCTCCATGAAAGTGATGAAGCGGTACGCAAAGATGTACAACTGGTATGTGCAGCACTACGATAAGTTTCCTGACAGAGAGTTGTGCATGAGAGAAACGGCTAAGAGATTTGACAAGTCTATGAGGACGGTCAAGAAAGTAATTGACACATGCAAGTACATCTTGGCTACCTCAGAGCAAGCATAACGCTTTTCTTTGAAAGTGTTTTTGATTGAAATGAATACGGCATTAGCCGCTTGTGAAAGTCGCTAATGTATGGGCATCTCGTCCAATGGTAGGACAATGGTCTCCAAAACCATGAATCGGGGTTCGACTCCTTGGGTGCTCGCTATGCGGTGACAATGGTCACAGACGCAGACAACAGATTTATCCATTACTCAAAAACAAGGTAACTATGAGTAATATCACATTAAAGGCAATGAGGATTGCCAACTTCAAGGGCATAACGGCTCTTGATATTCAGTTCAATCAGACAACACAGATTAGCGGAGCCAATGGCACCGGCAAGTCGTCGATCTATGACGCTTACATGTGGTGTCTGTTCAACAAAAATCAGTTCGGCAAAGAGCAGAACGTCCAGCCTCTCACAAAGGACAATGAACTCGTACACAAGGTTGTAACGAGCGTTGAACTCGTGTTGGATGTCGATGGTCGTGAGTACACGATCCGTCGTGAGCAGCGCGAGGATTGGCAAGTGCCACGCGGTACATCCGTGGAAGTGCTCAAAGGGCGCAAGCAGGATCGTTACATCAACGAGACTCCGTACGGTGAGCGTGACTTCATCAACAAACTGACGGCAGAGGTATGTACGCTCGATGAGTGGTTCACCCTGTCTTCCGTGACGGCGTTCATGGCTATCGACCAAGACAAGCGCCGTAAGTTCCTGCAAATCCTGACCGGAGAGATTGACGAGAAGGAGATTGCGGCTAACTATCCGTCCGTGCTCAAAGCGCTGGAGGAAGGCAAGACGGTCGAGGAGTTGTCACGTCAGAACAAACTGACGCGCAGCAAGGCAAAGCAAGACCTTGATGAGATTCCGGCTCGTATCGACCAGCAGGAGCGTCTGCGTGTGACGGAAGACGTAACAGAGTGGGAGAAGACGAAAGCAGAAGCCGAGACCAAGCGTGCCGAGTATGATGCGCAACTCAAAGAGCATCAGTCACAACGTCCGGCAGATGCGTCCGGTCAGTATGCATCGCAGTTAGTGGAGGTCAACCGTCGTATTGCGGCTATCGCCAACGAGACGAACACCAAGCACATGTCTCTCACCGAGGAGGCACGTCGTGACATCCCGTCCATCACGGAGAAGCAGACCAAGTTGGGCGTACAGAAATCCCAATTGCAGGCCGATATAGCCCGTCTGACGGCACAAAAGGAGAAGGATGAAGCAGCACTCCAGTCGGCTGGTAATAACTGGCGCAGAATCAATTCCGAGGAGTACAAGGAAGTCATCAGCGACACCTGTCCGGTCTGCGGCCAACCTCTTCCGGCAGACAAGGTGGAGGAAGCCAAGCAGAAAGCCATCGAGAAGTTCAACGAAGACAAGTTGGCTCGTCTCACGGAGGCAGAGAAAGTCGGTCGTGAACTGCGCACAAAGGTTACGAATGCCGGCCTTGACATCGCCAAGTGCGAGGCTGAGATCAAGGCTATCGACGAGAGTGCAAGCCAGTTGCAGGCTCAGTTGGACGTAGCCAAAGCGAAGATGAATGGCGTGAAGTCCGTAGAGGACATGCTGCAAGAGAACGCCGAGTATCAGCAGTTGCTCGCTCAGAAAGCGGACATCAACCGTCAGATGGAGGAGGCTTCGCAGTCATCCAACGCAGTCATCGAGGAGTATAACAATCGCACCAACGAACTGCTTGCGAACATCAGGGCTTGTGACAACACGATTGCAGATGCCAACACGCAGATAGCACGTGTGGCCGGTAACAAGCGCATTGACGAGGAGAAAGCACGTCTGCAAGAGCAGTCAGCTGAACTCGCTCAGGTAGTCGCTAACTGCGATAAGATTGACTTCGAGATTTCATCCTTCAAGAAGGCTAAGATTAGCATCGTGGAGGACCGTGTATCGTCTCTGTTCGAGATTGTCCGCTGGAAGATGTACGAGCCGAACCTGACCAATGACGGCGAGAAGGAGATTTGCCAAGCCGTGATTGACGGTGTACCGTACGAGCAGACCAACACGGCAACGCGCATCAACGCCGGTATTGACATCGTGAACGGTATCAGTAAGGCTATCGGCACCAACGTACCGCTGTTCATCGACAACGCAGAGAGCGTCAGCGCTATCCGCGACACACCATCGCAACTCATCACACTCACTGTCGTGGAAGGACAGGAGTTAACTATTCAATAATCATTTAATTCTATTTCGTTATGGCAGTAAATACATTAGCCCAGATTAGAAAAGACATCAACGGCGATCCTTCGCAGTTGTACCTCCGTAAAGTATTAGGTAACGGAGCACAGGAGTTCACCACTTCGTTACTCTCGCTGGTGAGCGGTAACACGTCCTTGCAGGAATGCACCACGCAGTCGCTTATGACGACGGCGATGAAGGCGACAACGCTCAACCTTCCGCTTGATCCGAACCTCGGTTTCGCCTACGCTATTGCTTATGACAACAGCAAGAAGGAGAAACGCAACGGCACATGGGTCGTAGTGGACGTTATCAAGGAGTGCCAACTGCAAATCGGCTATAAGGGCCTCATCCAATTGGCTATTCGCTCGCAGCAGTTCGAGTGCATCAACGTACGAGACGTTCGTGAAGGTGAGATCGTCGGTGAGGACTTCGTTACCGGCAACCTGCAGTTCAAGTCTCTCCCGCCGAAGGAGCGTGCAGAAGCAGAGGTCATCGGTTATGTGGCATACTTCAAGTTGCTCACAGGTTTCTCGAAGATGCTGTATATGACCAAGGAGGAGTTGCTGCAACACGCTAAGCAATTCTCCGTCACCTACAAGGCAGACGTTGAGAAGAAGACACAGCGCAGCGTATGGAGCAGCAATTTCGATGCTATGGCCAAGAAGACCACGTTGAAGATGCTGTTGTCGAAGTACGCTCCGATGAGCATCCAACTGCAAGACGCTATCAAGGCAGACCAAGCCGTCTTCGATGAGGCAGGTCGTCCGCATTATGTGGACCTCAATAAAGAGGACAATGCGGAAGCCGTAGAGGTAGAGGTGGTCGAGCAGGCTAACAAGACCGAACTCCCGCCGGAAGAAGGTGAGACCAAGGTTGAAGCCAAGGCACCGGCTACAGGCGCTAAGCCGCTCGGCAAACAGGCAGAACCTGACATCTTTAGCGAAGGAGCAGAGTAATGGAGTTAACAGTTATCAATAGTGGTTCCAAGGCCAACTGTTACGTCTTGCAGAACGAGGCAGAAGCACTCATCATTGAGTGTGGATGCCCCGTGCAGGAGGCGTTGCTGGCTTTGAAGTTCAATTCTAAAAAGGTGGTTGGATGTATCATCACCCATCGTCACCTCGATCACATGAGGTATGTAGAGGACTTCCTGAACTATTTCCCGTGCTATTGCAGCCAAGGCACTATTGATGATTTCACGTTCCGTTATAGTCGCCGTCCAGTAGCATTGCAACCGTTGAAGACGGTGAACCTCGGTGGTTTCTCTGTACGGCCGTTTGATGTGCAGCATGACGCTCCGGAGCCGTTTGGCTTCCTCATCAAGCACGAGGAGATGGGCACGCTGATGTTCGCTACCGACACCTATTACATCAAGTATAAGTTCGAGGGCTTGACCAAGATCATGGTGGAATGTAACTATGATTTGGAGTTGCTTCGTGAGAACGTCAGGCATGAGATAGTGCCGTTCCCGCTGGAGCAGCGTACCTTGCAGAGCCACATGAGTCTGGAGCATTGCAAACAGATGCTGCAGGCTACGGACTTACGTGAGGTGACGGACATCGTGCTTCTCCATCTGTCGGCCAACAATGCAGAACCGCAGAGGTTCAAGAAAGAAATAGAGTTATTAACCGGCATCCACACGACCATAGCACAACGTGGCGTAGTGATGCCATTCAATCAAACACCATTTTAGAATTATGGAAGATAAGATTAAAGTAGGTCTTGCTGATTCGGCTATGACCGAGTTCGACAACGTAAAGAATCTGCGTGAAGAGTTTATCAAATGCGGCGCTTCCAAAGCACAGATTGACGCGCTGCAGAAGATGATGCAGGGCCTGCTCGACATGTACATCGAGTTAACAGAACCAACAAAAGCATAATCACTATGGCGTTAGTTATAGACCCGGCTATAGAAAGACGTTTCGGCAGAAATGCTGCAAAGGTATATGCGCTGATGCGTGAGCAAGGTAGCACCGAACATTTCGATGCTGCTCTTGCCGCAGAGCGTCTTGACCTTCCATGCAAACAGGTACAATATGCTATTGACGCATTGGACGAAACGCCGATCATAACCGCAACTGCTTTGAGTGGCTATGTTTATTCTATTGAGTTAAACGATAGACATTACGATAATGTCGTTAACGGAAAGGTTTAATTATGAAACTCAATTATGTGAACATCCAAGGATGGATGTACGAGATTGGATGTAATGACCTGAAAGAGATTGTAGCGTATGCTGTTATCTTCGGATTTAGCCAAGATGGTGAGAGTAAATTTGAAGGTAGCTTGCAGTATGTAATGAAGATATTGCAATGTAGCAAACCAACAGCAATAGCAACTCTGAAATCTTTAGAGGATAAAGGCCTCATAAACAAAGAGCAGGAAGTAAGGCAAGGTGTAACATTCAATAAGTACTCCGCAATTTTACCGGTAGTAAAAAATCTTTACTACCCCAGTAAAGAAACTTTACCCAATAATAATATAGATAATAATACCCCTATTACTTTATCTAAAGATAAAGATATATCCCCAGTACCAGTCGATGATGGGTTCGAGAAGGCATGGGCGTTATATGGTAAGAAGGGTAACAAATCATCTGCGAGAAGTTATTGGTTGAAGTTAAGCAAGCGAGACAGAGAGGCAATCATCGAGACAATCCCTATCTACCTCGCAGCGAAACCTGACGAGAAGTACCGCAAAGACTTTAGTGGTTGGATTAACCCGACATATCGACGTTGGGAAGACAAAATCATCTTCGAGGAATCGCAAAGACCCAAGAGTAATGTTGTAGTAGTATAGAAAGGAGGCCATTACGATAGACGACAGAAAACATATTATCAAGATTGGCGATGAGGTACAGATACCTCGCAACCCCGAATTAGAGAAAGAGGTTCTTGGTGAGATACTGATTGTTGGTACTAATGGGATGACAGATATAGAGAATATCCTCACTCCTGAGTCTTTCTATGAGGAGCCAAACGCTATCATCTTCACGACTTTATTGGAGATGCAAGCGGAACACAAGCCTATCACGGTGCTTGATGTTACGATGGCACTCATGGCGAAAGGCAAGGCAGAAGCAATAGGAGGTCCTGTATATCTGGCAGAACTCACTCGTAGTGTCGCATCAACGGCATTCCTATTGGAACACGCTAAGGCATTGCGCCAATGCGAAAAGCAGAGAGGTTTATTCCTGCTCGGAGAAAAAATAAAAGCGATGTCTTCCGATACGTTCTTTGATGTGGACGAGGTGATGGAATATGCCGACAAAGGTCTCACGGAACTACAACTTAATGAGCAAGGTCACGTTCATTCATTAGACGAGAGTATTTCACGATACTACGAATGGTGTGTGAGCAACGCCGAACACAAGAGCAGTATTATCAGTTCCGGATTAAACGGACTGGATGCTATTCTCGATGGCGGCTTCCGTGCTCCTGACCTTATCGTGGTAGGTGGTCGCCCGTCTATGGGTAAGACAGCGCTTGCGGTTCAGTTCGCAGAGAACTTCATTCGTGCCGGTAAGCATGTACTATTCTTCTCGTTGGAAATGACAGACATACAACTAATCGGTCGTATGGTTGCCAAGAACGGCGTTTACTCTTCGCATGTTCGTCAAGGAACAATGTCAACGGATGAGTGGCGCCAGCAAGACGAGAACCTTGGTAGATTACAAGGGCTACGGTTGCATATCGCAGACTCTAACGAGCATAAGTTGCTTAGCGCTATCAAAGCGGAAGCATATCGGTTCAAACGCAAGGGGATGATGGATGTCATCATTATAGACTACTTGCAGTATATCAAGACCAAGCAACGCTTTGAGAAACGCTACTTGGAAGTTGGTTATATCACAAGTGAGTTGAAGGCTTTAGCGAAAGAACTGAATGTGCCTATCGTCCTGTTGGCGCAGTTAGGTCGTAAGAATGACGCAGCCGAGGACCAAGTACCGAAGATGGAGGACTTGCGAGAGTCCGGTAACATTGAGCAGGATGCCGATATTATCATCTTCCCACATAGACCGTGGGTGTATAATAACGAAGCAGTCGATCAGACCGGACGCTCATGGAAGAATAGAGGTGTGCTTTATGTAGCCAAGAACCGAGAGGGTCAGCGCAACGTAAAGACGTACTTTATGACCGACCCGCAATTCAAAGAGTTCTCTGATGACGAATTGGCAAATGAACAGTTGCCTCACGAATAAACATTGTTTAACACTTAACACGAAATTGTTATGATACTATTCCAAAAAGCGAAGACGAGCAAAGACATGCTCACAACACGCAAGTTCGAGATCAGGACGCAACTCAACCTCGCGTTCCGTCTCTGTTACGTGCCGGGTATTCCATTGACGGTTGAACTCGGCCTGGGTCTCATCACTATCAGTTACGAGATATGGAAGAATTGATTGGTCTTGTCGTCGGACTGCTCGAAGCAGGGCTGGCGCTGTGGTTCCTTATCGACCTTATCTCCAACACATGTTTTTAACCAATAAACAACTATTCTATGGCAAAAAAGAGTAAAATACAGTACCGTAAGTATTACGTTCACTACCTCGACCAGAAAGGTGTCGAAAGAGTCTATGATTCCAAGTTCTCGCTCTGTATCGACGGAGCGGAGGAGGCTTGCCGCTACGAACTCGGACATCGTTGTAAGGAAATCCTTTATTGCGAGGAGTACGTATGAGAACATTAGGTAGGCTGATAGTGGTCGCTGTCGTGTTGGCTATGCTGGGCATAGCCGATGCGATGGCACACAGGATATTCAGCAACACAGACAACGAGCAAAACGAGGAGGCTCGTAAGAAACTTCTCGAACGCGAAGACAAGGATATTGACATCGACGGCAATGTGTAATGGCACGGTACAAGTTAGACACCAACATGGCCGGTGCATTCCTCAACATCTACCAGCCTATTGGCGACGATCCGGTTGTACGGAGTCTGGAAGGTGATTGGGATTTAGGAGAGTACTACGCTTATGAACAGAAGCGTCAGGAAGAAATCACACAGATGTATATCTCGCTTGACGAGATGTGCCGTGAGGTCGATAAATATCTAACGAAACATTATTATGAGCAAGTTTAATTTAGACTGTAGCGTAGCAGCAACAAACGCTATGAATGCAGCGAGAGATGAGTTGAGACTCTTCTGCCGCATCATGGGCATAGCCGACAACATCTACAACCACTTCATCGGTGATGATCCGTACGGGGTTGTGGACTTCCAAGACGGTCTCTACGATTTCAGTATGACCGACATCCATGTGGTCGTATCGGAGTATAAGCATTGGCTTGAACTCTACGGCAGTAACGAAGCCATCGCTCGTGCAGTACGTCAATGGTACTACTGGTCGCTCGATTGGCACAAGAAGCATCCTGCGATGACATGGACTAAGCCGGAGCATGAGCCTTACGACGGCCAGAAGACTATCGTAGCATATCAGCGCAGAAATGGCGAGATAGACTATCAGTCAGACGTGTTCTTTGACGAGTTAGGCTGGGAAGGCTTCGAGAGAGAGGATGTCCTCTATTGGTTGGAATTGACCAAGCCCGACGACACCTACTGCCCGAATCTCAAAGCATGGCTATCCGGTTGTCCTGTTCCGGGACTGCGTGAGGCTACGGAGCAATATAAGGCAGAGCAAGCAAAGAACCTTGAAGAGTGCCATCAGAGAGTTCTCGAAGCCAAGAAGGACGTAGAAGATTGTGCCGAAGAAATGAAAGGAGGCCAAGAATGAGCATCAAAGCCTTATTGTGGATCATCATCATTATCCTAATTCTAAAGTAGTATGGAAATCGAGAAAGTATTTAACAACTTGGCACTTAATGATTCGTGCCAACAGCAACACGAAGATGTCCTTGCGAAAGGCTTCGATAACTTCAACATCCCGACGCTCCTCATGCTCATCGTATCGGAGTTGTCCGAGGCATTGGAGGCAGATCGTAAGAAAAGACACGCTGATATAGGACGTTACGATAATCACGAAATGGATTCGTCTTTATTCGGCAGGTCTCGCGATGAATGCTTCAAGGAGGCTTTTGAACTATACATCAAGGACACCTTCGAGGATGAGATAGCAGATGCTTTCCTGCGACTCATGGACTTGTGCGGTGCTTACGGCATCGACATCGAGCGCCACATCCAACTGAAAGCAAAGTACAACAAACTTCGTCCACCCAAACACGGAAAGGAGTATTAAGATGGAAAAACTATTAAATGGTAAGGCGATATATTCGCCGAAAGGCAAGGCTGGAGAATATGCCAAGTATGCCTGTAACTTCTACGTAGGATGCAGTAATGACTGCGACTACTGCTACTGCAAACGCGGTCTGCTCGGACACGCTATGGGTGCTCCGGTTGCCACGCTAAAGAAGTGCTTCAAGGACGAGGCACATGCCTTCGAGGTCTTCCGCAAGGAGGTCAGAGCTAACCTCGAAGTGCTCCGCAAGCATGGGCTGTTCTTTACGTTCACGTCCGATCCGATGCTCGACAACACACGCCAACTGACCATCAACGCCGTTGGTCATGCTGTCTCGTTCGGCATCCCGTGCAAGATACTGACCAAGCGTGCAGACTTCATCAACTATCTGCCAGGCGAGTGGTTCGTCAACGAGTGGTATAAGAGCCGGATTGCTTTCGGCTTCACGCTGACCGGCATGGATGAGATGGAACGCGGTGCAAGTACTAATGCTGAACGTATAGCGGCTATGAAACGCTTGCATATAGCAGGCTTCCGGACGTTCGCAAGCATCGAGCCTATCATCAATCTCGACGAGAGCGGTGAGATGATCAATCGGACGCTCGGCTTCTGCGACCTGTATAAGATTGGTCTGATGTCCGGCAAACGCGAGTACACTCGTGAGGATGTGGCGCACTTTGTCGTGAACATTAACGACATGATCCTCAATCATAACTTTGACAACTGCGAGGATGTCAAGGTCTATTGGAAGGATAGCGTGCTGGAGTTCCTGAATATGGATAAGGAGTACCGCTACAACGTGTCGCCGTTCGAGTGGCGTTTCGACCTGTCGTGCAACGTAGATGCAGACTATAACATGTTTAATTGGTAACATGGAAACGAAATACACAGAGTATATGGTACAGCAGATTCTCGTGAACCGCTTCATCACAGGCGGTT